>Ga0194128_10007500_pt1 | contig 14239 bp, 11 predicted proteins | sample TA2KigCa65mmetaG_FD_148650 | JGI IMG/M metagenome (GOLD analysis project Ga0194128, IMG submission 148650) | Freshwater microbial communities from Lake Tanganyika, Tanzania - TA2015037 Kigoma Deep Cast 65m | ecosystem: Environmental > Aquatic > Freshwater > Lake | place: Tanzania: Lake...
AACGCGGCGGCCCGTCCGCGGGTCTCGTCGAGGCGGCTGGTCAGGTTCGCGCGGCGTTCCGCCCGCACGGTGCGCTCGGTGGCCAGGCGTTGCGCCGTCGCGGCCAAGCGCGCCAGGTGCGCCCGCGCGCCGTTGACCTCGATATCCAGCTCGGCCATCTGCTGCTCGGCGTCTCTGGCTTGCTGGCGCATCCGCTCCACCGGCTCGGCCATCACGGCATCGACGGCTTGGGCCGCAGCTTGTTCGCGCGTCTCCGCGGTCTCCAGCTGGCGGACGACCTGGAAGAGACGGTGCCGCAGGACGGTCTGCTGCGCCGCTCGCAGCTCGTCGGCGAGCTCCTTGCCGCGCGTCGCGACCTCCGCCTGCTGTCGCAGCGTTTCCAGGCGTGGCTCGATCTCGGCCACCAGGTCGCGCAGCCGTTCGAGATTCCGCCGCGTGATGGCCAAGCGCTGCTGCGCCTGGTCGCGCCGCGTATAGAAGCGGGCGACGCCGGCGGCTTCCTCCAGGAAGGCCCGGCGATCCTCGGGCCGTTGCTGCAGGAGCGCATCGATCTCGCCCTGGCGAATCATCGAGTGCCCATGGCCGGTGGCGCCTGCGCTCATAAGGTCCACCACGTCGCGCAACCGCACGCGCGCACCGTTGAGGGTGTACTCCGTCTCGCCCGAGCGGAAAAGGCGCCGCCCAACGACGACTTCCCGGAAGGGCGTCGGCAACCAGCCGTCTTCGTTGTCGAACGTGAGCACGACTTCGGCCATGCCGGTGCGCGCGCGGGCCTCTGAGCCGGAGAAGATCACGTCTTCGGATTTCTTGATGCGCAGCGCGCGCAGCCCCTGCTCGCCCAGCGCCCAGCGGATCGCATCGGTGAGGTTGCTCTTGCCCGAACCGTTCGGTCCCACCACCGCGGTGATGCCCCGCGGCAGGTCGAGAGTCGTACGCCGCGAGAAGGTCTTGAAGCCCTGCAGCTCAATCCGGCGAAGGTACATCGGGGCGTGGCCTCATCTCTGGGAGATTGCTGACCGCGTTGCGCGCGGCGTCCTGCTCGGCGCGCTGTTTGCTAGAACCGGCGCCTTCGCCGAGGATCTGATCCCCGGCAAAGACGGCCATGCGGAACTCCTTGGCGTGATCCGGGCCGGTGTCCCGAATCAGGCGGTAGTCGGGCGTGACGCCGCGCTCGGCCTGCAGGCGCTCTTGAAGGAGGGATTTGAAGTCCTTGCGCGGCCCGCGCAACCCGTGGCGCTCGAGTTCGCTGACGAAATTGGGCCGCAAGATGGCCACCACGGCCGGCATGCCCCGGTCGAGGTACAAGGCGCCTACCACCGCCTCGTAGGCGCGGCCCAGGCTGCTGGTGCGCTGCCGGCCGCCGCTGAGGTCCTCGCCGTGGCCGAGCTGGAGGTACCGGCCGAGTTCGAGCGTGCGCGCGAAGCGTGCCAAGGTCGTGAGGTTCACCAGCGCCGCCCGGGCGGTGCTGAGTTCGCCCTCGGGGCGCTCTGGAAACCGCTCGTACAGCACTTCGGCGGCCACCAACCCAAGGACGGCATCGCCCAGGAACTCGAGGCGTTCGTTCGTCTCGGCGTCGCGCAGGCCGGCTTCGTTCGCCAGCGAGCGGTGCACGAGGGCCTGGCGAAAGAGCCGGCGATCCTGGAACCGTCCGCCAAGCTTGGCTTCCAGCCCATCGAGGACCGGATCGCTGAGTTCAAGATTGGCCATGGCCTGCGCTGGCGAACGGGGCGGGACTGGTGGTGGAGCCGCACGCGCGGGGGTGTCGCGCCGACCCCCGGGCGGGGGGTGATAGCGGACAGGGCCGCTTGTGGCCCTGCACGCCTCTCAGCCGGAAAACGGCGCCCCTCCTCTCAACGGCTGTGCTGCCCCACCTTCGCGGGGCACACCGCCGTGCACCACGCGGCGTAGCGCGCGTTCCGCCCCTTGACGATATCGAAATACAGCGCCTGCAACCGGGCCGTGATCGGGCCGATGCCCCCCGCGCCGATGATGCGTGCGTCTACCTCGCAGACCGGCGAGATCTGCGCGCCCGTGCCCACGAGGAACAGTTCGTCGGCGATGTATAGCTCGGTGCGGTCGACGCCGCGCTCAACGGTTTCGAGGCCAAGCTCGTCACGTGCAAGCTGCACGATCGTGCTGCGCGTGATGCCTTCCAGGATGTCGTCCGACACGGACGGCGTGATGAGCTTGCCGCCGCGCACCAGGAACACGTTCTCGCCGGAGCCCTCACTCACGTGGCCTTCCGGCGTGAGCATGATGGCCTCGTCGTAGCCATTCTCGATCGCTTCGGTCTTCGCCAGCGACGAGTTGATGTACAGCCCGGTGACCTTGCCGCGCGCCGGGATCATGTTGTCGCTGATGCGAAACCACGTGGACACGCAGCAGCGGATGGGCTTCTCAACATCCAGGTAATTGCCGAAGGGCACGGCGAAGAGTGTGAAATCGTCCTCCACGAGCACCGGACCGTTGGCGGTCGTGCGGATCATGCTCAGCCCGATTTGCTCGGCGCTCTTGTAGACCAGCGGGCGCACGTACACATCCTCGCGCCAGGCGCCCGCGCGCACGACGTTGACCGCAATCGCGCACAGCTCGTCCACGCTGTGGCGCACGTTCATGCGCAAGATCTTGGCCGAGCTGCGCAGGCGCTCGAAATGCTCCGGCAAACGGAACAGGTACATCTGCTCGTCCGCCGCATTCCAGTAGCCGCGGATGCCCTCGAAACAACCGGTGCCGTAGTTGAGCGCATGCGTCATCACGCTCACCTTGGCCTCGGCCATGTCGACGTAACGGCCTCGAAAGAACGCCTGCACGCACTGCCCTCTACGGTCTAGCGCCGCGTCGAATCCACACCCAGCCCACCGCGGGACTCACCGGCCCGGCCCTCGGTCGCGATCATCCAGCGACTGCACGGATTCTAGCATCGGGCCCCGGCGGACCCGTGTTTGGGCCGCGTTCCGTTGAACGCCCCCACCCGACCCGAGAGGCACAGCGTGCGGCGTCCGGGCGTGGGCGCACGGCCGAGCAGCTCCGCCAATGGGCACGGCTCAACCGCCTGGCAGGTTGTCGATGGGTACGGGCTCGATGGGGTCGGCGGGCGAGAAGCCGAAGATCCGTCCGTAGAAGTACAGTTCGCCTTCGAGCGCGCGCTGGATGTTCTCGGCCCGCCGGAAGCCGTGCTGCTCGCCCGGAAACGCGACGTAGGCCACCGGGAGACCCTTCGCCCTAAGCGCGGCGGCCATGCGTTCTGATTGGTCGGGCGGGACGATCTTGTCATCCAGCCCTTGAAAGAAGATCACTGGGCAGGCGAGCTGGTCGGCCGCGTGAACCGGCGAGCGCATCCGGTAGAGGTCCGCGCGGGACGGGTAGGGCGCAATGAGGGTGTCGAGATAGCGCGACTCGAACTTGTGGGTGTCGCGGGCGAGCGCCTCGGCGTTGCTCACGCCGAAGTGGCTCGCGCCGGCCTGAAACACGCGGCGGAAGGCGAGCGCACACAGGGTCGTGTATCCGCCGGCGCTGCCGCCCGCGATGGCCAGACGTTGCGGGTCCGCGTCGCCGCGCGCGACCAGATAGCGGGCGGCGTTGACGCAATCGTCCACGTCCACGACCCCCCACTGGCCGTTGAGCCGCCGCCGATACGCGGTCCCGAAGCCCGTGCTGCCGCCGTAGTTCACATCGACCACGGCGAAGCCGCGGCTGGTCCAGTACAGCGTGGACGGGCTGAGGGTGTTCGGGGCGTCGCCCGTGGGACCGCCATGGCTGTGCACGATCAGTGGCGGCTTCTCGCACGGCGGCGCCGTGAAGCTCGGATTCGTTGGCGGGTAGTAGAACGCGTGCGCGGTGAGGCCACGCTCCGTTGGGAATTCGATGGCCTCCGCACGCGCGATGAAGTCCGCATCGATGCTTAGGTCGCTACCCCGCCGTACGACCTCGGATGCACCGGTGGCAGCGTCGATCCGCACCACCGCCGGCGCCTGATCCGGCGCGGCCGCCACGCACACGATCCGGCCGCGTGATGCGGCGACGAAGTTGATGCTCGTGTACGGAGTCGCGATCGGTGTGCAGGCACCCGTCCCGACGTCGATCCAGGCCAGGCGGTCCTGCGCTTGCTTGGTGATGACGCACACGAGCCGGTCCGGCGCGACGAACGCGTACGAGGAGAGCCCGAAGATCCACGCCGCCCCACCCACTTCGGCGGCCATGGGGCTCACGGGCTCGACGCGGCCCCGCCGCTCCCGGTGCAAATTCCACCACCCGCTGCGGTCGGAAACGAAATACAGCTCGCCCGCGGGCGACCACGACGGTTGCAGGATCGACTCGTGGGGACCGCCGGCGATACGGCGCCGCTGCGCCAGAGAACCGTTGGACGCAATCGCCGCGACCCATAGCTCCGTGCCGTCCCACGGCATGTTGGGATGGTTCCATGCCAGCCAAGCGAGATGGCGCCCGCTCGGGCTGAGGCAGGGGCTGGAGCAGAAGTCGTAGCCGTCCGCCAGCGCCGCGGGCGCCGTGCGGCCATGGACGTCAACGCCGACGATGCGATTGACCGCCTCCGCCGACCGGTTCGAGTGGTCTTCGCTCACGCAGATCAACCGATGACGTGCGCGATCCAGCGTGGCGTCCGCGAAGCGCAGCGCCCCCTCGGGGGTTATGGGCCGCGGGGGCCGCCCGCGCTCGATTCGGTAGAGTCGCTGGTCGGAGAAGTTGGAGCTGAATACCACGCCATCCGCCGCGAGCACGGCCCCGCCGCCGTATTCATGCACGGTGGTGCGGGCGTTGAAATCGCGCGCCGTGACCTCCTCGATCGCTCCGTCCCCCGCGCAGCGCACGATGGCGTGGCACCCGGATTCCAGGGGACGGCCCTCGACCCAGAAGATGGAATCCCCATCGACCGCGAGCTGCTGGAACTGCACGGACCCGGCCGTGATGCGGCCGGCCGTGACGGGCGAGGGCCAAGCGCCGAAGGGGGCGACGGTTGGGGCGGACATGACGGGCTCCTTCACCGCAGCGGTGTGATCCTGAGCCACAGGCGAAGGATCGCTAGCGTGCGTGCGCCGTGTCCACCGCGATGCTTCGCTCCGCTCAGCCTGACCGCGCGCCCGCGGACAGCCCGCCAGCCCGGCCTCCGCCTAGAACGGCCGCCGACGCAGGAACACGAGGTCGCCGCGGTAGTCGAACGTCTCGTAGTACCGCTGGAAGCCCCATTTCTCGTACAGGCGGCGAGCGTAGTCGTTCGGGCGATCGACTCCGATGGTCAGATGCTCGACGCCGCTCTCCCGCGCTTGGTCGGAGGTCGCGCGGGTGAGCGCCTCCGCCACGCCCAGCCGCCGGAATTGCGGGATCACCACCAGGGTATGCAAGTAGACCACCGACTGGCGTTCGGCGATGTTGGGGTCGATGTTCCGAAGTCGCGTCCAGAGCTGTCCTACGCAGTGGCCGTTGAAATCCGCCACGTGGCCCTGCTGGATCCCAAGCGCCTGCTCTTCGAAATAGCGGCGCAAGACCCGCCGCTGGGACTCCTCGCGATCGGGTCCCCACTGACCGCTGAGGCCGTCCAGATCCGCCGGTACGGCGCGGCGGATGCGGACGGGGTCGTCGATGCTGAGGAGCCGCGTACCGTCGGCGGCGACGTGCGTGACCACCTCAGACGCTAACCGCGCGCAGGCGTTTCGTCACCCACGCTTGAACTCCGAGCATGCGCTGGGCGCTGTACAGGGCGACCGCGGCAAAGATGATACGCAGCGCCGCCTCCGGCAGCCATTGCGCCAGCTGGGCGCCCAGCAGCCCGCCCGCCACGCCGCCGATCGTCACGCCCGACGCGACGCGCGTCACCACGTTTCCCATGCGATAGTGCTGCACGCCCCCGGAGATCGCCGTGGGCACGATCACGGCCAGCGACACGCCCTGGGCGACGTGCTGATCGATGCCCATGAAGATCACCATGGCAGGCACCATGACGATGCCCCCGCCGACGCCCATGGTGCCACTGACGAGGCCCGTAAACGCCCCTGCGATCAGCGCCACGCCGATGAGCAGGACCCCCTCGGGATGCGCCACCGCCGCTCCCTCCAACGACACGAACAGGCGGACGGAGGTCGCCAGCAACAGGAGCGCGAACAGGCGTCGCAATACGTGCGCGTTGATGCGGGCCGTCAGGCGCGCGCCCACGATGGCAAAGCCGATCGCGGTGGCCGCCAGCGCCAGTACGACCCCCCACTCGATCGCTTCGGCAAAGAGATAGCGCGCGAACGCCGCGGTGGCCGTGGGGATGATGATGATCAGCGACGTCCCGTGCGCGGCGTGCTGGCGCAGGCGCAGCAGCCAGGTCATGAGCGGAATCATGATGATGCCGCCGCCCACCCCCAAGAGCCCGCTCAGGACGCCCCCAAGGAGCCCGATGGCGACGAGCACCCAGAGGGACTGCGACTTTGGCATGCGGCGGACCTGCGGGAGGAGGTTTCCGGATTATACGGACGCCCCGCCGGCAGGCCCGCGCGTACACTCGCGCTGAGGGAGTCGCCTGGGTGCAGGCGGGGCGATACCGGCGGCCTGCGCTCGCGAGCCGACGGGCCAAGCCCGCCATGCGCGGGCCACCATCGGCGGGTTGGGGCGGGAAGGCTGATGCGCTCCGAGGCGACCGTTTCCACGCTGGTCCTGCCGGCGCCGGCCCTGGCCGACCGCAGCAGCCTGTTCGCGCGCGAATGGCTGGTCACCAACGGGATGGGAGGGTACGCCGCGGGAACGGTCGCGGGCACCAACACGCGCCGCTACCACGGCCTGCTGGTGGCCACCGATCCGCCGCCCAACGCGCGCTGGGTGCTCCTAGCGGGGCTGGACGCCTCCCTCGTGGCCGACGGCGCCACCTTCCCCCTCAGCACGCACCTCTATGCCGATGGCGTGATCCACCCGCGCGGCTACGACGCCCTGGAGGCCTTCGCCTTACACGGGCAACGCCCGGTGTGGAGCTACCGCTGCGGCCGGGTGACGCTCGAGCAAACGCTGTGGATGCCGTACGGCGAGAACCGGATGCTGATGGCCTTCCGCTGCTCGGACGGAGCGCCAGCGGCGCTGCGCATCCGGCCCTTGACGGCCATGCGCTGGTTCCACGCGCTGCGGCCCGCCGAAGGCCGGCGCGTGTCCGCCCAACTCGCCGGCGCTGGCTACCTCCGGGTCGAAGCTGATGGTGGGGCGCCGGCCCTGACGTTCGGCGGTCGCGCGTGCGCCGTCACGATCGATCCGGTTTGGTACTGGCAGGCCAGACGCCCACACGAGGCCGCGCGTGGCTTCGACGACCGCGAAGATATCTTCAGTCCAGGGATATTCGACCTCGAGCTTGGACCCGGCCGGCCCGTCGTGCTGGAAGCGTGGGCGGGCGCCCTGAGGCCGACGTCCGATCCCCTGGCGTCCCAGGCGGCTTTTGATGCGCGTGGCGCCGCCCTGGCCCCGCCCGATGTGCCGCCGCTCGAACAGCGGTTGCGCCTGGCGGCCGATCAGTTCCTGGTGTACCGCGGGCCGCGTATCCCATCCCCAGGCAAGGCTGCGCCGACCACCGTCATCGCCGGCTACCCATGGTTCGGCGACTGGGGCCGCGACACCATGATCGCCCTGCCGGGCCTGTGCCTAACGACCGGCCGCGATGCCGTGGCCAAGCAGATTCTGCTCGCCTACGCCGCGTGTGTGGACCAGGGCATGCTCCCCAACGTCTGGCCGGACGCGGGCGGTGCCCCGTCGTACACCGCCGTGGACTCCGCCCTGTGGTTCCTACGGGCACTGGACCTCTATGTGCGTGCGACGAACGACCTGGACACGCTCAGCGCGCTGGCGCCGGCCGTGGCGGACATCGTGACGTGGTACGCGCGCGGGACGCGGCATGGCATCCACGCCGATCCCAGCGACGGACTGCTGGCCGCCGGCGCCGAGGGTCTCCAGCTCACTTGGATGGACGCCAAGTGCGGCGATTGGGTCGTGACGCCCCGTCGCGGCAAGCCGGTCGAAATCAATGCCTTGTGGTGCGTGGGCCTGGCCTTCGCACGTCGCGCGTTCGAGCGTTTGGGGTGGGACGCCACGGAAGCGCGCGGACTGGCCGAGCGCGCGCGTGCGTCTTTCGCCCACCGCTTCTGGAATCCCCAGTCGGGCTGCCTGTTCGATGTGCTCGACGGACCGCTGGGGCCCGACCCCGCGATCCGCCCGAATCAGATCCTGGCGGTATCGCTCGACCCCACCCTGCTTTCGCCCGAGCGGGCGCGGGCGGTCGTGTCCACGGTCGAGCGTGAGCTGCTTGCGCCCACAGGCCTGCGCAGCCTGGCGCGCGGCGACCCCGCCTACCGAGCGCGCCACGCCGGCGGACCGCTCGAGCGCGATGGCGCATACCACCAAGGCCCGGTCTGGAGCTGGCTGTTGGGCGCCTACGTCGACGCCAAGCTCGCCACCGGCGGCACGGCCGCCGATCTGGCGTGGATGGTCGATGCCATGAGCGCGCATCTGTTGGAAGGTTGCGTAGGTTCCGTGAGCGAGATTCTTCAGCCGGAGCCACCGTACGCGCCCGATGGTGCGTTCGCCCAAGCCTGGGGCGTCGCCGAGTGGCTGCGCGCGACGCACGCGCTCGGCCGGATCGCGCCATGACGCCCCGGCACGTTCCGTGGGCGCCGCCGGATGGGCGCTTCATCGACATGCCCACGGGCGCATGCTTCTATCGCGAAGCGGGCGTCGGCCTGCCGCCCATCGTGCTGTGGCACGGCCTGCCCGTGGACGCGCGCGTGTACGGCCGCCTGCAGCCGTTGCTGAGCCGCCGCTACCGCACGCTGGCCCCGGACTTCTTTGGTTGGGGATTCAGCCGGCCCAACGAGGGCCTGCGGTACGGCTTCACGACCCTCGACCGCAACGTCGCGCAGTTCATGGAGGCGCTGGCGCTGCGGGCGTCCGTGGTCGTCGCGCACGAGATGGCCGGGCCGCCGGTGCTGCGCTGGGCCGCCACGCACGCCGACCAGTTGCGGGGGCTGATTCTGCTCAACACGTACTTTGGGCGCAGCTCGGCGCACATGCCGGAGGCGCTGCGCCTGCTCAACGCGCCCTACATCGGCGCCAGCATCCGGCGCATGGTGGATTTCGGCCGCTCCGGCCTTTCGTGGCAGCTCTATCGGTGGCAGGTCGGTCGCTTGTGGGTGCACCGCCAGCCGGACAGCGAGCGAATCCTGCGCACGTTCCACGCCATGTTTCGCCATTCCCGCGAGGGACGCCGCGCATTCCACGCCATTTCCGACGAGCTGGTCGAGCAGATCGGCGCCAACCAGCGCCAGCTGGAGGTGCTCGCCGCCGTGCGCTGTCCCACGCTGCTGCTCTGGGGCGCCGACGATCCGTACCTCAACACGGCCGCGGCACGGCACCTCCACCGCCTGTTGCCCGGGTCCGAACTGCGCCTGCTGCCCCGCGCCGGACACTTCCCCCAATTGGAAGCGCCCGAAGCCGTGGCGACCGCGGTCGAGGAGTTCGTCGACCGAACGGCCGGCGCCCGGCCGGATCCGCGCGCGTAGGGCGGCTCGCTGGCACCGCTGAACTTCCTGGGCGGGCAGCCCGCCGGATCCGCGCCCGTAGGGGCGGCTCGCGAGGGGTGGACTGCCACATGGCAGTCCGCCCCCCTACAGTTCGGCGGGGTCGGTCCTCGCCTCCAGGCAGGCGCGCACGGCACTGGACCCGCCCCGCCGCAGTTTGCGAATCTGCAAGGCGGCGTCATCCGGCGGCAGGCCGCTAAGGCCCGCGATGGCGTTCACGGCGGCATGCACCGCCGTGCGCTCCGCGGGCGTGAGCCGCTCCTCGGCAAAACGGTAGTCGGCCTTGCGCGCGATCTCCAGGAGGTGATCGCGCAACCGTCCCCAACCTGCAGCCTGACGCGCGAGCAGCTCCGGCGTGGGCGCCCGTCGCGCGATGAGCGCACGGAGATGGCCGAGGCAGAGCGGATCCCCTTTGGAAAGCGCCGCTGCCAGGCGGGGGTGCGCGAGTCCCTCGGCCAGCACGTCCAGCGACCGGCCTTCGGCGACGCGCTCGGCCACGCATACCGGGCATTCGGCAGGATCGGTCAAGTTTGTCCAGGTCACGCCACGTCGCACGATGCCCCTGAGCGCCCGCGCCGCACCGCGCCGCGGCTGGCCGAGCCGTGCCAGCTCGTCGATCAGCGTCGCGAGGAGATCGCGATAGGTGATGGCCGCCGCCAGCGTGTCGAGCTGATTGAGGAAATCCGTGGCATGGCGCCGGCAGAACCCGCGCGAACTGCGGATCAGCGCGCGCAGGTCATCATCATTGACGTGCTCGTAGCAGTACGCGTCGAGGAACCGCTGCGCCCGCCGCGCGGCCAGGCGGCAGATGGGACAGCCAGGGCGGGCCAACGCCTCCACGACATCGTCGAAGGTGGCTTCGGTGCTCATGCGCGCGCGTGCCGGGCGAACGGGACTTCTTCACTTTCACTATGGCACAGGGTGCGTGGCTGCGTCCGAACCTGTGGTGGGGACGGACTGCCATGTGGCAGTCCACCCCTCGCAAGCCGGCCCTACGCCGTCTGGGGATCCCTTCCATCGGTCCCCGCGTGAGGGCGGCCCGTATACTCACCGCAGTTTGCCCCGGCTGGGGAGCGTCCATGCAACACCACGCCATCGCGGTGATTCCCGGCGACGGCATCGGCATCGATGTCATCCGCGAAGGCCGCCAAACGCTCGAGGTGCTGGCCACCCTGACCCGCGCCTTTGCGTGGGATTTCCAGGAGTTCCCATGGAGCTGCCGGTACTACCTGCAGCACGGCGCGATGATGCCGGAGAACGCAATCGAGACCCTCCGGCCGTTCGACGCCATCTACCTCGGGGCGGTGGGGTTCCCGCCGGTGCCGGACCACCTCTCGTTGTGGGGCCTGCTGCTGCCCATTCGCAAGGCGTTCCAGCAGTATGTGAACCTGCGGCCCGTGCGCCTGCTGCCGGGCGTCCCGAGCCCGCTGGCCGGCAAGGGGCCTGAGCACATCGATTTCGTGTGCGTGCGCGAGAACACCGAGGGCGAATACGCGGGCGTGGGCGGACGGGTGCATCGCGGCACGGACTACGAGGTTGCCGTCCAGACCGGCGTGTTCACGCGCAAGGGCGTCGAGCGAGTGATTCGGTACACCTTTGAGCTGACGCGCCGTCTCAAGCGCAGACACGTCACCAACATCACGAAGTCCAACGCGCTGCAGTACGCCCCCGTGTTTTGGGACGAAGTGTTCGCGGAAGTGGCCAAGGACTACCCGGACATCACCACGGACAAGAACCACGTGGACGCCGCGGCGGCGCGCATGGTGCGCAACCCCGAGACGTTTGATGTGCTGGTCGCCTCCAATTTGTTCGGCGACATCCTGACCGACATTGGCGGGGCCTTGCAGGGCAGCCTGGGCGTGCCGCCCAGCGCCAACATCAATCCAGACGGCGGCGCGCCAAGCATGTTCGAGCCGGTGCACGGCTCCGCGCCCGATATCGCCGGCAAGGGCATCGCCAACCCGGTGGCGGCCGTCTGGGCCGCCGCCATGATGGTGGAAGAACTGGGCCACCCGCAGGAGGCCAAGCTCCTCATGGATGCGGTCGGCGATGTGACCGGCGGGGGCATCTTGACGCCCGACCTCAAGGGCACCGCCACCACCGCCGACGTCGGCGCGGCGATCCGTGCCGCCTTGCGGCGGCGCGCCACCTAGCGTCTGCGCTGGATACCGCCACCTCCTCGCGCTTGTAACCCTTCGGCGGCCTGCCTAGTAGGATGGCTATGCGGCCTCTGGTTGAGGCGCGTTGCTGTTAGGGCTTTCCCATGTTGGGTATTGGCGCGTTCGAGCTCGTCACGATCATGATCATCGTTTTGATCGTGCTCGGGCCCGACCGCACGCCCGGCGCGTTCCGTGCGCTCGGCCGCTGGCTGCGCCAGCTGCGCAATCTGACGCGCCAGATGCGCGAGGACTTCGCCGAGGAATTCCGATTCCTGCAGGAGGAGGTGGACGTCCTGCGCCGCGAGGCGCAGGAGGCCCGCGCCGAACTGCTTGAGATCCGCAAGGACCTCACGAGCACCCTGCAGGAATCAGCGGACGAGATCACCTCCATTGGCAGCGAGGTCTACGACAACCTCAAGCCCGGACTGCCCGATACGTTGACCGGCAGGGCTGGACCGGAGCCGGATGCCGGCACGAACGGCCACACGGCCAGCGAGGGGCCGGCGCTTCCGGCCGAACCGCTCCAGGCGGCGGACGCCATGGCGCTGGCGATCCGCGAGACCTTCGGTCCCAACGGGGCGACGGAGTCAGCCGCGGCGGCGGCCGAACCCGCCGTGCCCGGAGCGCCCACCAAGCTGGAACGGCTCACGGCCTATGCACCCGACCTTGGCGAACCCGTGGCGCCGGCGGCGCCAACGCCCTCGCTCGCCGTCCAGGCGGCCGAGGTCGCCAGCCGGGCCCCAGATCCCGCCCTCGCCGCGATCGCCAGTTCGGGCGTAGGCGCCGCGCCCGAGCCGACGCTGCACAATCAACTGGGTGGGTTCCTGCGCCTCATGATCATGCAGGCGCTGGAGAAGGACGACGGGCTTTTCCGAGCCCAGGCTGAGGACGCGCTGCGGGCCCAAGCCCGGCAGGACAGCGTCCGCGCAAAAGAGATCGAGAACTGGACGCTGCGCGATATCGCCGAGGTCTGGGCGCGCCAGCGCCGACAGTTGGTCCCGCACGGCGCGGTCACCGTCGACCAGAAGGCGGAGCAGTCCGCCGTGATCGAGCTGTTCGAGTGCCCCTACCGGCTCGCCGTGGGCCAAGCGCATCCCATCTGCCCGGTGAGCAACCAGTACGACATCGAATACTTCAAGCAATTCAACGCCCAGGCCATGTATGTCACGCGCATGAGCGATGGGGCGAGCAGTTGTCAGTTGATCGTGGTGGACAAGAACCGGCTGCGCGGGTTCGGCGTGAAGGTCGACGATGACGGCACGACCCACGTGGATGGCTCGCGACCAGCGGAAGCGGCGCCAGTGGCCGGTCCCCCGCCCGTGTCCGACGCCGCGGCGTAGCGGCACGGCGCGGTGGGAAGCGCCTCGTCAAGAGGCTCCGCCCTTGCCGGGGCTCGCCGTCGTGCCCATCCACCCCCACCTCACCCTCCCCACGGCGAGCCGCCGCTGGCGGCGCGCGGCCCCGGGGGGAGGGTTCGGAGGGTATGAGCCAGTGGCTCGTCGCGACGGCGTGCCGTGCCCATGCGCTTGCGCCCGCACACCTTGCCATGTGGCATGTTGTGCCCCCGCGCCGTGCCCGCCCCTTGGAGTGCGGCGGCGCGCCGTCTTGGCCGGCTTGGTCCTGGCGACCCTCACCCTGGCCGCGTGTGGCGGCCCCGCCCCAGAGCAGAACCAACCGGAGGCCGCCTCCACCCCCTCAGGCGCGGCGCCGGTTGGGAGCGACGCCGCCGGCTACGTGGCGCAGGCGGGCGCCATCCTGGACGCGGAGCAGGCGGCCTTCGGGGCTTTCTTTGGTCCGGAGCGCGGCGCACTGGAAACGGCGGATGGCATTGCCGCCGGGACGGCGCACATCCGGACGTTTCACACGGCCGTGTTCGCGTTGCGCGGCCAGGCGCGGGCGCTCGCCATCCCCGCCAAGGCCACGCTGTTCTCCGATGCCTTCCTCGAGCACTTCGATCGGTTCGTCGACGATGCCCAGCGGATGCTGGATGCGCTCGACGCCGCCGACCCTGCCAGGGCGGCGGACGTCTATCGCCGGCTCAAGCGGGGCGCGTTCGAGCGGCTGACCACGCTTCGCGAGAAACTGGCGCTCGTTGCGTAGAGGGGCCGGTCTGCGACCGGCCCCTACCGCCGGTTAGCGACTTTCGACGTCGTTTTCGCCCGCGCCCTTGTCCGCGTGGCCGTCCGCACCGTGGCCATTGGCGCCGTTCGAACCGTTGGAGCTGGTGGCGCCGCCGGCGACGCCCCGGTACCGGTACGGTTCGGGAATGCGGCGCGCGCCCACCAGCATCGGCTCGGGCGCGGGCAGCGCCTTGGTCCGGCGCTCTTCCGCCAGCATGTCGTCGTACTTCTTGACCAGCGCCTCCACATCCTGGCCGTCGACTTCGTCGTGCTCGAGCAGCATCTGCGCCAGGTCGTGCATCGCGCCGGAATACTCGACCAGGAGCGCCTTTGCCTTGCGGTACTCCTGGTCCAGGATCTGGTCTATGCGCCGGCGCGTACGCGGGTCGGTCGCCGACACGCCCGCCCCGAAGGG
>Ga0194128_10007501_pt1 | contig 14238 bp, 28 predicted proteins | sample TA2KigCa65mmetaG_FD_148650 | JGI IMG/M metagenome (GOLD analysis project Ga0194128, IMG submission 148650) | Freshwater microbial communities from Lake Tanganyika, Tanzania - TA2015037 Kigoma Deep Cast 65m | ecosystem: Environmental > Aquatic > Freshwater > Lake | place: Tanzania: Lake...
CAGAGGCATCGGGGGATGCGTTTTGGATTGAACATCCACAAAATGACGCCATCCTTGCGAGCGCAGAATCGCGCGAACAAGCCGAACAAATCGTGCAGGACTTCAACGAGCTTGCCGATAAGATAGAAAAATAAAACCATGGAAAACTTCACCATAACCGACAATATAACCATTGCATGCGAGTGGAAGAAGACGCGCAACGGGTTCAAGCATGAGGCGGCGCTACTGATTGATGGAAGCGAACGAGAGCGCGTAAAAATAAACTACCTCAACCGAACCTGGGAGGCGTACACTTACCAGAGCGTCATTCATAAACTGATTGAGAAATCCCGAATCCTTACCAAGGAACAGAGATACGAGATTGTCAAGTATATGGACGGCGCGGACGGATACAGCGGGGCGGGATGCAACCGAGACATGCGCGGGCTGAGGTCTGTAGGACTGATAGCCGCGCTCGGAGGTATCCTGAACACTGAGAAGAAATCCGCGAACGACTGGAAGGCGCGGATGCTACAGGCGGGGCTGGGTGGTCATGGTCTAGTAATGCCCGAAGACTGGGACACGCTGGACGAGGACACCAAAGAGGCGCGCCTGGATGCAGTCATTAAGGAGTTAGCGAAAAAATAAACTATCTCACCATGTCCCGCCACCACAGCACACCACGAGAGGACGAGCGAGCGGAGGTGATTGGTTCTTCACGGCACGCAATCACGCAAGCACGCACGCAACATTGTTTTTCTCAATCTCTACTTCACGCAAGCCACATTTTGCGATGGCTTCATAGGTGCGGAGGATGCATACTCCCATCGTGGCGGGAGTAGAGATTGAGGGAAGCAATCCCCTCAATGGACAGCGCGCGGGCAATGATTCACGGGTTGCCTTAATCTTCACCTGTTAAGTAAGCAACGCGCGCGGTTCAGCCCTAAAAGGTCGAGAACATAAACCAACACGCAAGCACGCAACATGGCTAAGACCAAGTTGAGGAAAGAGCAACTAGCTGGGCTGATGGCTCTAGTGGATTTTCTCCAGGATTATACCGACATCGCCGAGAGGTTGACTGACTACTCGGACGAGAAGACCGAGAACAATCCAGAGGGCGAATATGCCCAGGTCGAGAGGTGGCTACTTGAGAGCGTAAGCGGAGACGAGGAGATTCTGGAGCAGTTTGCGAACGGATACTTATAGGGTCGAGAACGCAAAATAAAACACAAGCACGCAACCATGAAAAGGCTGAACGGAGTCGAGAGGAGTAATAGGTTAAAAGAAATCTATCTCAAAGTCGAAGAGATAGACAAGGAAGAGAGGGTGAAGATTAAGAATTATTCACGGGTGGCGCCTGAAATCACCGACGCCATCAAGCGGCTCATCGTTGCGCTCTCAATTCAGACGGGCGATGAGTTCTACATCTAACAACAACATGGCAAAGAAGGGATGGAAGACATGCCAGGAGAACGGATACCACGACTGGGGAGTTAAGGGACACATTGATAGCACGAGCGAGAGCTTGGACGAGATTGAGCTTGTCGCCGAGTGTGGCGTATGCGGTGCGACGGGCGAAGGCACGATATACTGGGAGAACGAAGAGGACGAGTAAAATTAATCGTAAAACAAAAACATGCAATGCGACTACTGTGATAAACAAGCGGTTGCGAACTATCAGCGCCTATGGGTACGCTGGAACATAACCCCAAGAGGGTATGCCGTTAAGCCTATGTCGTGGAAAGATGGCAAAGCTAGAGACCTGAACGACATAGACGAGCCAACGGGAGAAAACAACATCCATGTGTGCGCCAGACACGAGACCGCGCTACTGAATGGAGAGGTATAAGGTCGTCATCAAATAAAATAGTATCCATGAAGATAAACATAACAGCGATTGACTTAGCATCCCACAGAACTCACTGATTCAAAGTAATGGAGTGGCGTACTATCGGCTCACGAAGGAGATGAAGGAGTTTTTCGAGAAGTGCGGCGAGAAGCAGTCAATCATCGGTTTTGAGTGGGATGGAGGCTTCAACTTTGGGGTAATCCTGGCGGAAAAATAACCACATGCCATACGCGCACATAAGGAAGAGAATCCCGCGCGAGCTTGATAGGCGCGTGAAGCTGGACGATAGCGATAGGCGCGAAATAGTATCGTTGCACAAGAGCGGTATGGCGATAAGGGAAATCGCGCGAAGGTTCGAGAAGATGTGCTCGCGCAGGTTGATTCAGTACACCATCTACCCAGAAAGGCTTGAGCTTGTGCGCGAGCAGTTCAGAGAAAGGAGGAAGGATGGCAGGTACTACAACAAAGACAAACAGCGGGTGGCGGTGAAGAACCATCGCAGATACAAGCAGTCAATCAAAGATAAATTACAATCCACATGACTACCCACAAGCTACAAAAGCCATTCACCACACGCACGGGTCAGTTCGTGGAGGGCAAGCAGACCTTGGCGGTTGGCATCCTTGAATCGGTCATCATGGAATCTCCACCAGGCAAACAGCACCTGTTGGAGATGGGGAATTGGATATACGGGCAGACATTTGACAAGCTAAGGCAAGCACGCGAGCGCTACATAAAGCATGTTTGGGTTAATGCACGCGGGCAACGAGTTTGCATATTGCCAGTGCTTGATGTGTTCGTGGCGCTGAAGAAGATTAAGGAAGATGCACCAGTAAAAAAGGTCGAGGAGAACAAGCAACCAAAATTGTTTTGATGAAAACACTGTACACAGACGCGAGCTTTGACTGGACTCACACCCAGGCAACAAGCGAAAATGTTGTTCGCGGTAAGATTGCGATAGCCGATGGCGATACCTTAAAGAAGGTTGAGCAAGTCGTGATTGGAAAAGTTGAGGGGCTGAAGCAGTACATAAATATCTTTGAACTCATCGCAATCGCGCGCGCAGTCGAACTAGCGTATGACATGGATATACCAGACAAGCAACTTGAGATATTCACCGACTCACAAGTGGCGATGTGGTGGGCGCGCAACGGAATTAAGAACAAAGAAATAATCACAGACGCGCACTCACATACACTGGATTACCTAAAGCGCATGATGTTGGACTTCGAGGGCGCCATCACTTTTAATTTTGTTCCGCGCGGACACAACCCCGCAGGGATTTTGCTTCAGGCAGAACTGGATAGTGGGAAGAAACCACACGAAGTGAATTGTCTCCGCTGTAATAACAACGGATGTCCTGCTTGTGATGGCACCAAGGGGTCGAAATATAATCCAGAACCGTACTAATGAACCTTCTCTCGAAATATAAATCGCTCACGAAAGAACCAGTCAAAGGTATTCACTCCGAGCTTCATAATTTCATATATGAAACGCGGAAAGAGTATGGTGAAACTGCAAAGAAAGGGAAGGGGAGCTTCGGATTCTATCTCGGATTCATCAAACGACTGGGACTTCAGGAGGCATACAGAATACGCGCAGAGGTAAAACAGAGCAACGCCAAAGACCATAAGAAGCTGTTTTGGTGGAAAGTTGGGCAAGAATTGAGGCGAAAAAAGTCAAAGAGCAGTGCTGTCAAGGGGGACTTATCCACAGGGGACAAAAGTTGATGAAAACCATAGTAAATCATATAATATACACATTATGAGTGAAATAAATCGAGGAAATAGGGCTTGTAAGGTGTGTGGTAAGCCAGTGGTTGAGACTGGAGATTCGGTGGTTCACGCTGGTGGAGGTACTGTTGAGCAGGGGTGCCGTAATTGTGGCTGGCAGGGCGGGCAGGTGGGAAAGTTCTTGAATTGCCCTCGGTGTGGAGACGGCACGATGCTTTATGACCATCACAGCGCTTCTTAAATTCCAATGGATAATCCTCAATTTCAAGATAGAGAGCTGAAATGTTTATTGTGCGGCGAACCATTCATATGGACTTCTGGCGAACAGGTTTTCATCACAGACCTTTGTCAAAAAGGTAAGCTGGATGAGAAACGACAAGACGGAAGTATTCGCACTGGAAAGGTCGTTGAACCAAAAAGATGTAAGGATTGTCGAATGAAGAAAAAACTCGGCTACACATCTTTCAAAAAATAATAACTACACCATGCCATTCAAATCAAAAGCACAGATGCGCTATATGTTCGCCAAACACCCCAAGATAGCGAAGGAGTGGGCGGATAAATATGGCACTCCAAAGAAACTACCCGCACGGAAATCATCAAAAAAATAAATATCTCGTATCATGCCAAAACTGTATCAAGAAGCTGAATCGCTCTTAAAAGAAATCTATTGGGGCGAGACACATGACTCGCGCTCCAAACTTAATCTCCCGAAAATCATTGAGGATAAGTTGGTCGAAGAGAACAACAACAAAGACCCAGAGTATTACAGTCATCGCCCTGGTGTAGTTCACACGACTTCTCTGGCGAAGTGTCTTCGTGGCGTTATCCACGAGATGCTCGGCGCCAAGAAGACCAGCGAGATTGACCCGCGTAAGCTGGGAGTATTCAAGGCGGGAAATCTCTTTGAAGATTTTATAGTTGCCTCGCTCGGTTCCCGCGTAATTCATCAGCAAAGACAGTACGAATATCGTTATAAGAGCATTCTGATAGTCGGACGCTCTGACTACACGATTGACGATGAGGGAGTATTGCGGGTCGGCGAAAACAAATCAGTTCATTCAGATTCTTTCTGGATTCGTGAGCGCGAAGGGACGCTGGTCGCATGGCACAACCAGCTTCAGCTTGAAACATACCTATGGTTGGAGAGAATCCTTGAGCCATACAAAGATGAGAAGGGCAACATCATCCTCACTAATGAACCGCGCCTCGGACTTGTGCCGATGCCAGAAGAGAAGCTAGATAACCCCCATGGGATATTCTCCTACATCAGTAAGGATGATTGCACGGTAAGTGGGCATCCTGTTCAGTATAACCCACGCATCATCGAAGAGATTGTGAAGCCAGCAATTGAAATCGTGAATGAGGGGTATGAGAAGAAAGACCCCACTGTTGCGCCACTTCCCGCGCTGGCTATCTTCTCCGAAGCCAAACACCAGTACCAAAAGAATTGGCTCTGCACCTATTGCGAATATCACAGCCACTGCGCTGGCGCTGGATGGCTACTTGAGGCAATGAACCTCGTAACGCAGAAGAATAAAGAGCTTAAATCGTCAATGCCGAAGCCAGAAAAGAAAACCAAGCCAACCATAACGGTGGAGGAGGTCGAGCCACCGACAGCGGAACTCCCCGAAGCAGTTGTATGAGTCAGAAAAAGAGGCGCAAAAAACTGCATAGGCGCGAGATTCGTGAAGCACGAAAAGAACAAAAACAACATGAAAAAAAATATGTTTAGTCCACTTCCCAAAAATGAAAAAAATAAAATAGTAACTGACCTTGCCTTCCCTGCTGCGATGCAAGCCATCATCAACGGAAGAAAGGTGCGACGGGAAGAGTGGGGCGACAAAGAAGAGTATTGCCTTCTCAGAGAGAACTTTCTGATGATTCACAGGAATGGGAAGTTCCATGCCTGGATTGTTTCAGAGGGTGATTTGATGGCAATTGATTGGGTTGTAGTCTAAGAGTAGATGCACATTAATTATAACGAGCACACTGATGGCATGTTTGTCGTTAGGGGCAATGGCGGACGATGGGAGTTCGATGCCCTTTGGAAAGCTCTACAAAAAGTAGACGAAGAATTGTGCAAACAAAAAGAAAAAACAAATGAAAATCGTAAAACTGACAATCCACAATTTCTTGAAGCTCAAGGATGTGGAAATGAACCCCTCAAAGACTAATGTCATTGTAGGGAAGAACAAACAAGGTAAAACATCCATCCTTAAAGCCATCCGCACTGCCTTCACTGGCGATGCTGATTCAGCATCCATTCGGATTGGCGAAGGGAAGGCGGAGATTATGGTTGAGCTTGATGAATTGAGCATCAAGCGCACCATCACCGAGAAGGGTAACTACCTGGACATCTCCAACAAGGAAGGCATGAGAATGCCAGCGCCCCAGAAATACCTCGATGGTATTCTCGGCACATTCTCATTCAATCCGATTGAGTTCTTTGAGAAGAAGCCCGCAGACCGCAAAAAGTACCTCTTAAACGCGATTAAGCTCACCATCTCCCAGGATGAATTGGCGCATTATACTGGCGAAAAGCTCACTGGTTTAGACTACGATGCCCACGCCCTTGAGGTTGTAGAAGAAGCCCGCAAGTTCTACTACGACAAGCGCACCGCGGCAAATGCAGAGAAAATAAAGAAGGAGAAGACGCTTGCCGAGCTTGCCTCGAAGGTTCCAGAGGGATTTGACCCGAAATCCGTGAGCGATGAGGCAATCAATAAGCTCCGCGATGCGATTCAGACGGACAAGATGACAAAGCAGAAGCATGAATCGCACAAGGCGCATATCGCATCACTCCAAAAGGAAGAAGCGCAAATCAAAGAAGACATAGCAAAGCTACAAGAGAGGCTAAAAGGCGTTGAAGCAGATATTGTTTCTGCGCTCAATGTGGAGTTCGATTACTCCGATGATATGTCTCTTGCCGCCGCGGAAGAAGCGCTCGCCAAACTTGAGAGCCAGCGTGAGATTGTCTTTACGGTTAAGAGAGCCAATGAGGTTCGTAGCGAGTTGAGTGTCGCGGTTCAGGAGGCTGATAAGCTAGACGACATCGTAAAGAAGCTCGCCAAAGAAGTCCCCGAAGACTTGATTGCGAAGGCGGAACTCCCCGTGGAAGGTCTTACCATCTCTGGTAACGACATCTTCGTAAACGGAGTCTCCCTCGATAACCTCTCGTCTTCAGAGCAGCTGAGGTTCGGTCTTGAGATTGTCAGAGCTTTGAACGGAAACTTCAAGGTTATCTGCGTAGACGGGATTGAGACGCTGGATAAAGAGTCGTTCGAGTTCTTCTTAAAAGAGGTTGAGAACGATGATTTCCAGTACTTTGTCACCCGCGTAGAGGGCGATACACCCCATTCAATAGTCGTTGAGGATGGTCAGATTAAAAACAAAGCATGAAAGAAGAAGATAAGATAATCCCTACGATTACCGTGGGGCGCTACGCTGGCACAAAGATAGATACGCTGCCGAACTCGTACCTTCGCTGGATGCTCACGCAGGACTTCCCAAAGCCCTGGCTTGATTGCGCCAAAGAGAAACTCGATGAATCTGACTACAGCAATCTTCACCTCAACATCACTCGCCATGCGATTGATATGTTCAGTAAGCGCTTCATCAACATCTGGCTGAACGATGTCAGGGTAAAGGGAGACGAAGCTGATGGGCTTGGGACATTCATCGCCAAGTTAGCGGAAGAGGCGTGGGAAAAGGGTGATGACATTTCCAAGCGGCGCCACCTGAGCGATGGCATTGTGAAGAGCTACCTGGGGATAACTTTTGTCTTCGTGGTCAGCGAAAGGTTCCCGAAATACAAGGATGTTATTACTATTATGGCTTCCTGATAAGAAGCATTAATAGTTATCAACAAGCATACTATTGACACAAGGGTGCATTGGAGTACAATAGGGCTAAAGGTCGGATAAAAATGCATCACCACATTGTGCTAAACTTACTATGAGCGAGGAAACGAAAGAACTACAGGTACTTTGGACTCCCAGACAGGTCGCAAAGTATCTCGGACTGGGCGTAACGACGGTTTATAGGTGGATAGAAGAGGGAAGGGTGATTGATTCCAATAGGATAATCCGCTTCTCGAACCGCGTTCGCATTCCCCGCAGTGAGGTCGAGCGCATTGCGGGTCTCACCAAAGAGCGACTCGGAGGTGGGGAAAAATCAACTACAGACAATCAACAGAACCATGAGTAAAGACATTCTTGATAGTTTCGTAGACAAAAAGAAGGCAGAATCAGCGTTTCTGACCCTTGAGGACGGTGAATCTGTCCGCATAGAGAGACTTAAAGACATTAAACTCATCACCAAAGCTGGGTATGGTGGTGACGAAAAGGAGGTTTTGCGCCTCGTCTGCGAGGTGAAGACTTCCGAGGGAATCCGCGACAAGAACTTTGACAATGGCACACAGCGCTTTGCCAAAGAGCTTCAAGAGAAGGGCGTTAAGACTGGATGCGGATTCACTCTTACGCGCGCTGGCTTACAGACGAAGACCCGTTATACGGTCTCGGATGTGACTCAAGCCGCTGCGTAGAAACCCACCTGTTAAAACGGTTGGTGCTTGTGGCGGTGATTGTGGCTACAATTTCGGGAATCCTGCTTGTTGTGAGAGCTACGAATCAACCAGCAGAAAACAGTAATTGCGCCGCCACCTCTACCCAAACCACAAGCATTCCTCGCTCCACTTCGTCTTCAAAAGAAGCCATAGTTGAGCTGATAAATAGTGCGGCGATTCGGCATGGAATTGACCAGCATCTCTTCCTTGAGACAGCGAAGTGCGAAAGCTCTCTGCGTCCCCATGTTCTAGGTGATGGCGGTGAGTCGTATGGTCTCTGGCAAATCCATCTGAAGAGCCACCCTGATGTGAGTACGGAGCAAGCCCTTGACCCAGTGTGGGCAACGGAATGGTCAGCGGTTAAGTTCAAGAAAGACCCTACCATTTGGACTTGCTATCGTTCCTTAGAGACCAAACGACTAGAAACATGAGCGATGCGTTACAAGAGTTTCTGAATAAGAACTCAAAGCGTGCCGAAGAATACCAGGAAGTCATTGAGGGTATGATGGGCGATTGGGAGAGGTATGGGTATGCCCAATCAACCCTCATTGGCATCCTGGAGTTCATAGATGAGCATAATAGTATCACCGATAACCAAGTCCAAGCAGTCGAAAACATTAGAGCTAATCCGAGTAAACATGCCTGGTGAAGAAATCACAGCAACTCCTAAGCTACTCGACGAAGAAGCCCGCACAGAGGCGGAGCGCCGAGCGAGAATAGGAAAGGTTGCCCACGAAATCGAGGAGATTCTACTCCGAGAAGATTTCAGCATGGGCGACCTCGCTGAAGTATTGGATTTGTTCAATGCACGGGCGCACGCGGTTTTCTCTAAGACCAAAGTAAAACAAGTAAAAGACAGCTATGCCAAAATATAAGATTCTAAAAGATTTCGTTTTGAATGGAGTTCATCTTAATGAGGGTAGCGTTGTTGAGCTTTCCAACACCCACGCCAATCTGAAATCCATTAAGGATAACATCGAGAAAGCCCCTGAAGATATGCCACTCACGGGAGCGGCAGCGTCCCTGGGAGGCATTAAGCCAGGTGTTCCTCTTACCGAAGAGCAGAAGAAGAAGCTCGCAGAAGAGAACGCAAAGTTGTCCGCTGAAGCCAATAAGCAGGCTTCTGAGCAGATGACGCGGGATAGGATTGAGGGTAGAGGGGAGCCAGTGGTGAAGAATGTTGCCGAGTCATTGAAAGATAAACTTCAGCATGAAGAGTTCAGAACCAAGGAAAATGAACCCACAGGGGCAGAAAATCAGCCAGGAAGCAGCGGACAAGCTGCATAACCTAACCATACAAGCGGCGCCTATCCTAGCGGAGATTTCAAAGATTCTCCGCGATAACGGACTCTTTGATTTTGAGGTTAATGTTAATGGTAGGGACAGTTTCTACTGGTCTGGGGGATTGAGGAGAAAGAAATCCCCCAGACATGAAGAGCTTGCACAAGAGATACAGAGCATCTTAGACCAGCAATATCCAGGAGGTATTCTCTCTGTTATGGGGATGATTTATAACACAAACAGAAACACTGCTTATGCAATCGCTAATATAGTATCAACTCATAGGCAGAAGGATAAAAGAGAGATTGCTGGTCAGATTGTTGCGCTGCTTGCTGCTTTCGAGCAAGGTTCGTAAATGGTAAAATGGTGGTATATGAAGCAAACCACCGAGCAAAACATTCAGAAATCAATCATTGATTATCTACGGTTAAAGAAATATGTCGTCTTCAAACATAACTCAACGCAATTCGGAGTCAGGAATGGAGAAAGATTTGCGTTCACTAATGGCACGAAAGGGATTTCGGACATTATCGCGTGCTCGCCGAGAGGAGGTTTTGTCGCAATTGAGGTTAAGAAACCAGGCGGCAAACCAACCCCAGAACAAATTGATTTCCTCGAACGAGTATCAAAAAACATGGGCATCGGCATCTTGGCGCACTCGATTGATGATGTCATTGGTAAAGTGGGCGAGTCTTCCTAAAGCAATTTTCCTGTGGGCGCGTTATCGCATTATGAAAAAGCTGCTTGATTTCAGAAATAAGCCGATGAAGATTTTAATACATCCCGATAGCAGGCTTAAAAGAATTGCAGAACCAGTTGATTTCCAAACTACTTCCATCGAAGAAAGAACTGATGTTGTCCGAAAAATGGGCGTTGCTTTGAATAGCCAAAAGTGGGGTCAGCGCCTCGGTATTGCAGCTCCCCAAATAGGAATGAATAAAAGAGTAGTCATTGTCCGAGGCAATGTTATGTTTAATCCAGAGTGGAATCCCTCGAAGGCGCCTTCAGATACCATCACGGAAGGCTGCTACTCACTTCCTGGAAAGACTTTTAAGGTTAAGAGAGCGCCTTATGGGTGGGCAAAATGGACAAATATCGAAGGAAAACCATTTGAAGATAAACTATCTGGATTGCCTGCAATTGTATTTCAACACGAGTTTGACCACCTTAATGGGAAGTGTTGCGCTGATGTTGGCGAAGAAAACACAGTAGAAGAAAGCCCTCGCTAGACGCGGGGGCTTGTTCAGAAGGGGTGGGAAGGAGCCGTGAACTCCTCTTTTTTGTTTGACCACACAGGTCATGGAGCGTTGGTTCCTCCCAATGCGGAAGTTCTATCCGCATTATACCATATTTACTTCCCCGCGAACGGTAACTTTCCAGTTGTCTCTCCCTTATTACTGAAGTAAAAGGTGAATGCCATCCCAGCAAGAACCATGAAGTCCTTTGACTCCAGCTTCCCCAGGAAGAATCCAGCACACGCGCTCACCGCGAGCAAGATGAATACGATTTTAGATGCAGATGAAAGGATATTAGTCATGTCCAGGTTTTTTCATTTTCTGGGCGTGTTGCTTCATTTCCTCATCGTGCTTCTTTTTCATCTCATCGTGAGAAGCATGATGCTCCGTGCCCATTTTCTTGTGCATCGCTCCCATATCCATCTCACCAGCAGATTTTGGCGCACTTTTTGGTGCGCTATATTCTCCTTTATGCGGCATATAATTCGTTGAGTTTAGCGATGGTTTTTTCTCCCACCCTTCGACCAGCGAGTGAGTCCAGTTCATCCACGGGTGCGACAGCATATTTCTTCTGCCATAGAAGAATAGCCTTTGCGGTTATCGCGCCATAGTAACCCGTGGAAGCCGTATTTGATGGGAACAATCTTTCATATTTGAGGATGTCTTGCAACGCTTTGATGTCATTATTTGTCTGCCCAAACTCAAGCGTTTTTATGAATGTATACTGCGGCTTTGGAGACGGCTGTGTCTGGTCTTCAAACTTGAAGTTCACCAGATAGCCAGCATACCAATTGCGAGCCTTGAAAAAGTCCTCATCAATGATGCGCTGACCAGCCATCCCATACGCAGTTCCCCAAGAATCTTCAATGATTAGGCACTTCTTGCCGTCAACCAGAGTGAAATCTACCGCTGTTACGCTATGCCGCGCGGTGGAAGGCGCAGAAAGATTAAGTGCGGCATTGATTATCTTTGGGCGCTCCGTCCATTCATTAATTTGGAAGTAGAACCATACCATTACTCCTTTACCAGTCTGCTGGATAATTGAGGCAATAGCTTCAATATCTTTAGAAGGTAGTTCGAGATAGTTAGGAATCTTAAATACTTCACCAACAGCGCTTTCATACGACTTAACAACCGCAGAGTCCATCTGCGCGTCCCCCATGTTCTGTGACTGCACAAAAGTTTCTAGGGTAACTCCCTGCCCAGCAATCTTGCGGGCATCTACAGCAGCCATGCCGCTTGCGGGTTTATTAGAACGGCGCTGATAAATATGGGTAGCCGAGAAATGAATATAGCCATCTTCTGGGCTATTCTGCATTCGCATAATACCCATTTCTTTTGCTTCCGTTTGAGCCACGCAAGAGCCAGAGCCATCCTGATTGAAGATGGGGAACTTGCGCCAGGATAATTGAGGTTTCTCTTTCCAATCAACTGGCGTGAATGAAGCGATAACTTCAACAGCTTTGAAATCTTTGAGCTTTTCTTTTTCTGGGCGCGTATCTATTTCAGCGCCATTTTGAAAGGGAAACTCCTTTTTAATATTTTTCTTTGGCATATTATCTTTTTAGTCCTCCTTTAATTTCTCCGAGAATCTCTATCATTCTCGTGTTATCGTTATGGATTGTTTCGACAAGACGGTCATTGCCATCCCTGATTGCTGCTTCCAAAGAATGAAGATGATTGCTGTTCATTTTCTGAAGTTCTTGAAGAATAGAAGCATCGTGTCTATTACCTCCGTTCCCATTTTTCGACTTCAAATATCCGAAAAGCTCACGAATGATGAGGGTAACAATAGCAAGCGAGCCGACAACGATTGAACCAGATTGTATGAGTTCATTTTCCATCTTCTTTTTTAATTGTTTTTGTGTCCGATAAGATTCCTGTATGCCGCTCAAACACATCTGCGGCGAGTATTAAAATAATGAAGACCCACATAAACCAAGAAACATCTCGCCCCATGAGTTCAGCGAGACCAATAATAAAAACAAGATAGCCAAGCAAGACATCAAGCGGACTGGTGAATACTTTTGTCAATGAAGTAGCCGCTCCAGCAAAAGGAAATAATCTCCTGAATGTCCAGGGTTCATTTGCCTTCGGCTTTGCTGGAATGTCCTGATGCGATGTCAGCGCCATGTAATTATTATACCACAATTTATACCTCCCGCAGACCCAGGCTTACAACATATTCCAGCTCCTTGTCCTCAAGGATAATTGGAACCCTGGTGCCAAGCTCTGTAATGATTACCTTATAGGCATTATTTACCACCGTGTTATCGGTATGGGAAGCCGCCCTGGTGCTTCTGGCTCCACGGGTGCAACCAGTGAAGGTGGTTGGAGTCTTACCCGTATAGGTAATTTCCTCTGCCTCAATGCGGATTCTGCCCTGCTCTGGGAAGTCTGCCGTATCGTCCACAGTGACGGTGGTTGCGGCGGCAGTAAGCGCCCCATTGAGCTGGGTAGTGGCATAATCAACATCCTGAAAATCAAGAACGCTTTTAGTCCACCAGGAACGCTCCAATCTGCTCTTTAGCTCGCGCCCCACATCGGATACCAAAGCGCCATCTAGCCTCTTCACATCATCTCCGCAGTTCACATTGAGCGCCCAGGTTTTCTTATAGGTAGGCACTGGCAGGTACTCCATTACAAAGTCTGTCATGGTAGGAGTGTCAGAACCACCAGCGGTGAACTTCACGCGAATCCACATCTTTTTGAAGGTAGTTCCTTCAGTAAAATAAAATGTTTTATCGGTAACACTGCCACCATCAGCAGTAAAGCTGGCAGTTCCCAAAGTAGTCCATGAAGCGCTCGTGGTAAGCTCGCCAGTAAGATACTCAATCGTGATGGATTGCCCGCTTATGAGCGGCTTGAAGATGACCGTGGCAGAATAAGCTAGTTTGTCTACGCCAGAAACAACATCGAAGTTGTTGAAGATTAAATAATTTTTGTCAGCACTTCCTTTATAGGAACCACCAGTAAGCGTGTAAGAAAATAGTATGCTGTCATCAACGGAATCTGTCTGATAAATAACTCCATCGCTGTCCACAAACAATGGATAAACACTCGAAGTTGTGGCATCAGTAAAGTCTTTCCAGGTATTGAAAAAGTAAGTGCCGTCATACATCAAATTACCCCAAAATGCTTTGTTATCAGCGATTATGCAACCCTGCCCAAGATAAGCACGAGCCTCTGTGTTGAAGTTATTGTACTTATATTCATCAGCATTATAAATCCTCGATAGTGTAGAGCCGTCAATCTGCCAGATTTCTTTTGTCGGAATAGTGATGATGAGCTTCCCATTGAGAACTTTTAAGAGCTTGTCGCCAACACCCCAGTTCGGTAAAGAAGTATTCCGAAAAGTAGCCACCAAAGTATCTGTTGCGTCAGCAATACTCCATGCGTGAAGCTCTGCTCTCGAAGAGTAATTTACGATGTAATAAATGAAACCGTTATAAACCTCGCAGGCTACGGGAACTCCATCTACATTGGTAACATCAAATACTTTTGTCCAGTTCCCAGAACCAGTTGGATTTGTACTGGTTGTTTTTATAAGCCCATATCTATCATTAGCTGAATCGTCTATGCAAACATAGGTCG
>Ga0194128_10007510_pt1 | contig 14222 bp, 11 predicted proteins | sample TA2KigCa65mmetaG_FD_148650 | JGI IMG/M metagenome (GOLD analysis project Ga0194128, IMG submission 148650) | Freshwater microbial communities from Lake Tanganyika, Tanzania - TA2015037 Kigoma Deep Cast 65m | ecosystem: Environmental > Aquatic > Freshwater > Lake | place: Tanzania: Lake...
AATGCGGATGCGTGGTCGATGGCGGCTTCGACGAGTTGCTGGGATTCTTGCCGAGCTTGGCTTCGAGTTCCGCCACGCGCGCGGTCAGCACGCGAATCTGCTCCGCCTGCCACTTGATCAAAGCAAGGACTTCAGGCGGCAGCGATGCCAACACTTCTGCCGATACTGTCGGTGGAGCATCCATGCCAACCGCAACAGTACCCGAAACCACGATTCCGAGCTATATCGACCCGTGACCGGTTACCGGCAACAGCTACTTCATCCGGCACCCCGGCGGCAACTGGCTGATTGATGCGCCGAAATTTGTCACGCCGCTCGTACAGCGGCTGGAACATCTGGGCGGCATCGCCAATATCTTCCTGACGCATCGAGACGACGTGGCCGACGCCGAGCGCTACGCCAAGCACTTCGGCAGCCGCCGCATCATCCACCGGGAGGAGTTGTCGTCGCAGCCGGGAGCGGAAATCGTTCTTGACGGTGACGGACCGTGGGAGCTGGCGACTGGCTGCCTCGCCATCCCGACGCCGGGCCACACGAAGGGGCATTGCGTATTGCTCTTCCGGGAACGATTTCTCTTCACCGGCGATCATCTGGCCTGGGATCGGGATGAAGAGCGGCTACTGGCTTTCGAGGATTATTGCTGGTATTCCTGGAAACGGCAGGCCGAGTCGATGGCACGGCTGACGGCCCATGCCTTCGAGTGGGTATTGCCGGGCCACGGCCAGAGAGTGTACCTGCCTGCCCACGATATGAAGCTGCAGATCGTGCGTCTGGTCGAAGCGATGAGAGAAAAACTGGCTGCGACTTGATAGCGCGGCACACATCTGGCCGAAAACAGCGGCGCCACCTTGGGCTGACGCAATGCCCTGCCTGCCCATCTTGCCGGCGTTGCCTTGAATCGGCATTGTTTTCTTCTCGCCGGACGCTATCGTGCTGCCCGCCATCCAGGGCCGGAACCCTGGGAGGCGGAGAAGAGGCACGGCATGCGCATCGGCTTCGAGACGGAGCTGTTTGATCCGGCGCGTGGCGGGACGGAAGTGTACGTATCGCGTTTCGCCCGGCAGATGCTGGCGGCGGGGCACGAGGTACACCTGTTCTCGTCGGCGTTTCGCGAGGCGCCGGCCGGCGCGCGTCTGCATTGCGTGCAGCCTTACCATGCCGCGGCAGTGCAAGCCGCGATCACCACGGCCAGGCTGGATGTCATGGTCGGTTCGGGCCGCCGGCCGGGGATGAACGTCGTTCAGCCGCATGGCGGAACCTATCTCGGCAGCCGCCGACAGAACCTGGCGCTCATTCGCAATCCGATCCTGCGGCGGATGCAAGCGTGGTTCAACAGCGTCAATCCCAAGTGCCGCGCTGCCGCCCGGCTCGAGCAATCGATGTATGCCCAGCAAGAGCCGCGGCCGCATTTCGTCGCCATCTCCGAGCGCGTCCGCGACGACATGCGTCGCGATTACCATGTTCCCGACGAGCGGCTACATGTCGTTTACCATGGCGTCGATACCGAGCAATTCTCCCCGGCGAAAAAGGCGGTGCAGCGCGATGAGATGCGCCGCGCCTGGGGCCTTGAACCCGACACCGTCTGTTTCTTGCTGGTGGCGCATAACTTCAGGCTCAAGGGCGCCCGCGAGTTGATCGAGGCAGCCGCGCAAATTCGCCGTCAGCGCCGCGACTTCGCCGTCCTCATTATCGGCAAGGGCAGACAGGCGCCGTTTCAAAGGCTGGCCAGGCGTCTGGGCTGCGGCGACGTGGTCCGCTTTCCGGGAGCGCTACGTGAAGTCGAGCGTGCCTATGCGGCGGCCGATGTCTACGTTCAACCCGCCTGGTACGAGCCGTTCGGCCTGGTCGTGCTCGAAGCGCTGGCGTGTGGCTTGCCGGTGATTGCCACGCGTATCACAGGCGCCGCCGAACTCATGACCGAGGGCCGCGAGGGCTACATCGTTGAGTCGCCGGCCGACACGACGGCACTCGCTTCACGGATGCTTGCTCTGTTCGATGCCAATCTCCGCGTGCGCATGGGGCAGTCCAGCCGAGCGCTCGCCGAGCGGCACACGCAGCAACAGCACTTCCATGCCATGATGAAGGTCTTCGAGCTGGCAGCCCAGGAATCTGCTCACTCGCGCCGCGAACTGCCGAGCGATCTGCGGCGCCGCGTGGCCTGAGCCCGCTTCGGCTGCCGCTAGTGCTGGCAAGCGCCAACCTACTTGCCTGGTAGTTCGAGTTCAGAATCCCCGCCGAAAAAGGCACTCAGGCGATCCTCGGGAACAGCGGCTTGACCTTGCCGTTCTCAAGTTCGGCGAGGATGCGCAGGTCTTCGCCCAGTCCCGGGTGCACCCACACATCCTCGTGGCGGACTTCGTCCCAGCGCTGCTTGAAGTTGAAGCTCTCGTAGATCGTCTTGCCGGTCCGCGGCAAGAACGGCTTCAGCAGGATCGACACGATGCGCAGCTGCTCGACGAGGTCGTGCAGCACTTGCTTGGCGGCGGCGAGATCGGTCTTGACCAGCTTCCACGGCTCCTTCTTGTCGGCATACTGATTGGCCGGATCGAGCACCTGCCTCCAGATGCGCTCCAGCGCCTGGTTGTACTGGCAAGCTTCGAAGTGTTCCTGCACCTGCTTGACCGTCGTCTCCGTATCCACCTCGGTGTAAATCACGCCCGCCTTGGCTACGGAGGTGCCTTCCAGGTGGCCGCCGTAGTTTTTGGTAACGAGCGTGATCACGCGGCTGTAAAGGTTGCCGAGGTTGTTTGCCAGGTCGGCGTTATAAAGCTGCTCGAAGCGCTGCCAGGAAAAGTCGCCATCCCCCGGAAACGGACATTCGCGCAGGAAGTAGTAACGGAAGGCATCGGCGCTGAACTTGGTGATGATGTCCATCGGCTCGACAATGTTGCCGAGCGTCTTGCTGATCTTTTCCCCCTTCATGTACACGAAGCCGTGGCCGAAGACGCGTTTCGGCGTGTCCAGTTCGGCAGCCATCAGCATCGCCGGCCACAGGGCGCAGTGGAAGCGCGTGATGTCCTTGCCGATGACGTGCATCTCGGCCGGCCACCACTTCTTGAAACGTTCTTCGTCGCCGCCGTAGCCGATGGCCGTGATGTAATTCAGGAGCGCGTCGAACCACACCCAGATGGTGAAATCCGGATCGAACGGCACGCGGATGCCCCATTCCTGGCCCAGGCGCGTGATGTTGACGTCGCGCAGTTCCGTCTGCACCAGCGTCATCACCTCGTTGCGGCGGCTCTCCGGCTGGATGAAGTCCGGATACTCTTCGTAGAACGCGATGAGCTTGTCCTGGAACTTCGACAGTGCAAAGTAGTGGCATGGCTCGCTGCGCCGGGCCGCCGGCGTGCCGTGGACCGGGCAGTTGCCGTTCACCAGGTCCTTCTCGGTCTTGAACGATTCGCAGCCGTCGCAGTACCAGCCCTCGTAGCTGCCCTTGTAGATGTAGCCGGCGTCGTAGACTTTCTGGATGAACTTCTGGCAGCCGGCGTGGTGCCGCGGCTCGCTGGTCTGGATGAACTCGTCGAAGCTGATGTCCAGGGCCCGCCAGACGTCCTGGAATTGCCGGGCCATGTCGTCGCAATATTCTTTCGGCGGCTTGCCTAGCTCGGCCGCCTTGCGAGCCACCTTGACGGTGTTCTCGTCGTTGCCCATCAGGAAATGGACATCGTAGCCTTCCATGCGGCGATAGCGGGCCTGGACGTCGGCGCCGAGCTTCTCGAAGGCGGTGCCGATGTGAGGCCGGCTATTGGGATAGTCGATGGCTGTCGTGATGAAGTAGCGCGGCGTCTTTGCCATGTCGTTTCTCCTGCTGGAAGCTGGGCGGTCAAGGCAGCACGGATCTGGGCATCCGCACCTACAGCACGCACGAGAAACGTGCTACGTCAGCCGCGCAGCCATCAGTAATGCCCCATTCTTCTCTTAGTGATTCGGCCAGCTCGCGCCAACACGCGCCGCCCGTGGAAGGAGTTGGCCGCGTGTCTTCAGGTTCGGAGTGCCCTTCGACCGAGTCCATTGGCGATGCTAAAAAGTAGCAAATACTTGCCAATGGTCGTCGCAGATAGGATGATGGCTTTCGGCAGTCTGAGCCCGAGCGGCAGCGAGGATCTCGCTGCCGCTCGAGCCCAGCAGCGGGAGTCGTGCCGTCAACCGAGAAGGTCCTACCGAGGAGTCCCCAGCCATGTGCCTGGTCGCGCAGATTGCCACGTTCGTTCTCGGGATCATCGCTCTGGTCAAGGGCGAAGTGATGTTCACCAAGAACCACGTTGTGCGCGGTCCGCGAGCCCGTTGGATTCATTGCCGGGGCGCGCGGCCAGGTGGACTTCAATGAGCTGAAAAGCACCTTTGTGATCATCGAGATCACAAGCTTCGCGCTGCCGATGGGCGTCGCCCTGTTGCTGAGCTTCCTGCCTGGCGGGCGCGCACAACCAAAACGCCGGCGCGATAGGGACTGGGACGACGAGTATGACGACGATCGTGACCGTCGTGTCCAGCGTGGTCGTCGCGATCGATACGATCGGCGCGATGACGATGACTACGAGCGCGACGAGGAAGTGGAGACGCGGCCGGCCAATAGGGGAATGGCCCGAGATAGCGCCGAGGCGCTGGAAGTCGAGCTTGTTCCGGAGGAGCCGACCACGGTCCATTGCCCGGCTTGCAAGAAGCACCTGGCCATCCCGGCCGGCAACCTGGGCAAGTCGGTGCGCTGCCCCGCCTGTCAGCAAGTATTCGTTGCCGAAGCCGCGCCGAAGGCCGCGCGGATCGAATGCCCACAATGCCGCAAAGAGCTGCGCATCCCCGAGAGCGCACTGGGCAAATCAGTGAAATGTCCGAGCTGCCAGGCCGTGTTCACCGCGCAGGCGCGACAGGAGGCCATCCAGGCGCGCTCCGCTCCACCGCCGCCGACAGACCGCGATCGTTCATCAGTCGAACAGCGGCGCGAGCACGATGAGAGTGATGATCGCGAGCGTGATCGCGCGCGCGTTGGGCGAGACCGCGGCAGACCGCGATCCTCCGCCGCTCCCTGGATCGTGGCAGCGGTCATCGGCGGATTGCTGCTGGTGGTGCTCGTCGGCGTGATTGTCGTCGCCCTACTGCCATCAGCCGATCCCCGTCAGGGCTTCGGCAAGACGGATGTCCCGGTGGTTCACAAGAAGGACTTCAGGGAAGACAAGAAGGAATGGAAGGAACCGTTCGACAACAACGTGAATGTCAAGCGGCCCCCCTGCGGCGACGCGCTGGCTCGGAAGATCGTGCTGAACAGGGGCAGCAGCTTGACGCCCGGCCGCCTTGAGCCGACCGACCCCCTGGATCGAGGTCCCATCCCACTGCCCGCCAAGATTTACCTCGTCGCTCTGGCGGCGGAACAAGCCTATTTTGTCGAGCTGAAGCGGCAGCCCAACGCCATCTTCACCCCGCATTTGCGCGTCGAGGAGCTTGACGGCAGGAGAGTCAGCCAGGAACCAGGCAAGGAGATGCCGACGCACCAGCAGCTATTCATTGCCCCGAAGTCGGCGACATACCGATTGGTGGTCACGTCGCCCGGTGGAGCGCAAGGGGACCGGTGCGCCTATGTCCTATCTGTCAAACAACTGGACGAAGGAGATACGCTGCCGCCGGGAATGATGCTCCCGCAAACCCCCGTGGCGCCGCAAAGCCTAGTGCTCAAGAAGAAGCTTGAGCCTTTCCTGGGGGCAGCCATTGCCCACGATTCGAAGAGCGCCTATATCGCGTTTCCCAAAGGGAAGCTGCAACGCCTCGCCTGTCCGAGCTTCGAGGTGGAACAGACATTCGAGCTACCCAAGCAATCGTATCAGATGGTTGTCGACCGGCAGGGCAAGCTCTATGCAATGGTGCAGCGCGTCGAGGAGGAGAATCCGCCTCTGCCGTGGCTGGGGTTGGGCCCGGCCGATCTGTACATCTATGACATGAAAGCCGCCGGGGAAGGAGCACTGCAGCCGGCCAAGGTCTTGCCCCTTGATGGCATCGTCATGCACATGATGATTTCCCCAGATGACAACTGGCTGTACTATCTCGACAAGCACAACAACAAGGTTGGCCGCGTAGATATCACTAAGCAGCGCATCGACACCGTCAGCAATCGCATCGCGCCAGGGACCAACTCATTGTGCCTCACGCCTGATGGCAAGGCGCTGTTTTCTTGTTCCAACGCAAACGTGGTGCAGCGACTCAACCCGCGCACTCTCGCCGTCGAAAGAACGATCAACATCGACAAGGGCAAGCCCACCGGGATCCAGGCCACGGACAGAGGGCACGTCTTTCTCAACAGCGGCGAAGGGGCCTGGACGAACATCTGGTATCTGAATGCCACTCGTGACTACGGGACGGCAACCGCCGCCGTCCTGCCCTGGGCCGGAGTCTATCAGACAAGTCACATCCGCCTGGCGCCGGATCAGAAACGGCTTTACACCTCATGCTTTAATCTAGCTCCCGGCAGCATTTCGTCATTTGCTATCAGCGCCAGGCCGGGGCTGCTGCTCGGCCAGCGCTGCGGCGATACTCAACTCGATCCGAATTTCAGCGCGCCGGGGCGCATGGAGATCAGCCCCGACGGCACCTTCCTGTTCTGCGACCGCGGCGCGATACTGTCGCTGGGACGCTAGCGGTAATAACACTTCCTCTCTCGGAAGGAAAGTTGGCTGCTAATGGCTCGACTCCTGGTTGCCTTCCCGCAGTTTCGCGTGGCGGACGTGGTCAAGACGGCTGAGTACTACCGGGACGTGCTGGGCTTCCAGATCGGCGACTACGCCGGAGACCCGCCGGTCTTCACGCACGTCAGCCGCGACTACGTGGTCATCCAGATCGGCAATCTGCAAGACAAGGATTCGCCCACGCGCCCGCCCGGCGGCGTCGCCCACAACGCCTACATCTGGACCGACGACGTCGACGCCCTCGCCGAGGAATTGAAGGGACGCGGCGCCAGCATCATCGCCGGCCCCCTTGACCGGCACTACGCTTGTCGCGAGCTCATCGTCGCCGATTGCAACGGACTGGTGCTGTGCTTCGCGAAAAGGATCACATGAACGATAAACGGAAAGTCGCCAAGGAACTTCTAATGAAAGTCACTATCGTGATCATGGCCATGCTTACTGTCACAGCGCTTTCCGTGACGACGCTTGCCGTGGTTGCGCCGGCACATGCTGAAGGGCAGTCGAAACCCAAGGCCGACAGCCAGTCCAGCTGGCCCCGCTTTCGCAGTCCGAACGCCGATGGGGTCGCGGCCGACGATGCGCGCTTGCCCGATACCTGGAGCAAGAAGGACAACGTCAAGTGGGTCGCCGACGTCCCGGGATGGGGACTGTCATGTCCCGTCGTCTGGGGTGACAAGGTTTTCTTGACCACGGTTGTCAGCGATGGCGAAAAGGCGGCTCCCAAGAAGGGGCTTTATCTCGGCCAGGGCGTCCGGACTCCTGCCAAGGGCGTGCATCACTGGCTGGTCTATTGCTTCGACCTGAAGACGGGCAAGGAACTCTGGAAGCATGAAGCCCATGCCGGCGAGCCGAAAGTGCCGCGTCATCCCAAGAGCAGCTACGCCGCCGAAACGCCGACCACCGACGGCGAACGCCTCTATGTGCTGTTCGGCGACCTCGGCCTGTATTGCTACTCAATGGACGGCAAGCCGCTCTGGTCGCACAAGATCGAGCCGAAGCGGACGTTTCTCGACTACGGCGCCGCGGCGTCGCCGGTTGTCCATGAGGGCCAGGTCATCGTGCTGTACGACAACCAGGAAGGCGCGTACCTGGCATCGTTTGATGCGGCCACGGGCAAGCAGCACTGGCGGACCGAACGCAAGGAAAAGAGCACCTGGGCGACACCTTTCATCTGGCAAAACAAGCTGCGCACCGAGATCGTCACCGCCGGCAGAAACAAGAACCGCTCGTACGACCTGTCCGGCAAGCTGCTCTGGGAGTTCGACGGTCGCATGTCGAACCTGGTCATCCCGTCGCCGTTTGCCACTCACGGCCTGCTTTACATCGCCTCCGGCTACGTGGGCGACGTGCAGCGTCCCGCCATGGCCATCAAGCCGGGGGCCGCCGGCGACATCACGCTGAAGGCCGGCGCAACCGCCAGCGAGTTCATCGAATGGTTTCAGCCCAAGGCGGGGCCGTACAATCCTTCGCCCATCGTCCACGGCGATTACTACTACACGCTCTTCGACTTTGGCTTCTTGACATGCCACGACGCGCGGACCGGCAAGGAGGTCTACGGCAAGAAGCGCTTTCCCAGCGGCGCTTCCTTCACCGCCTCGCCCTGGGCCTACAACGGCAAGCTCGTCTTCCTCAGTGAGGACGGCACGACGTACGTGGTCAAGGCCGGACCGAACTTCGAGTTGCTCCAGTCGAACGCGCTCGATGAACTGTGCCTGTCCACGCCCGCCGTTAGCCAGGGACGCCTGCGGATCCGCACGGCGTCGAGGCTGTATTGCATATCGGGTGAAACGAAGTGACGGCGATGATCAGGGAGGGGTAACGTTGCGTCACTTTATTTTTTTGCTGCTGGCATATGTCGTGGGAGTTCCGGCCGTTCTGGACTGGGCGTTGCCGGCGTCGCAGGATCGGGCCCCGATCAAGAAAGCGCCCGCCGTCTCCGCCGATCCGCACGACTGGCCCATGTACAATCGCGATCTGGCCGGTACGCGGCACAACAGTGCCGAAAAAACGCTCGGCAAGAACAATGTCGGCACCCTGGTCGAGAAGTGGCGCTTCCCGCCCGCAGACTCCAAGACGAAGATCGGCGTCGTCCATGCCGTCGTGGCCGTGAATGGCGAGGTCTACTTCGGCACGCAGACGTTAACTCCGACGTTCTACAAGCTCAGCCCGGACGGCCAGGTCGCCTGGGCTTACAAGCCGCCGCCGCGAAAGGCCGCGGTGGCCGGTTTCGGTCTGCCGTCGGCCGGCTTCATCAACGCTGGCCTGGTCACGAACGATGCCGTCTACGTCGGCGATGCCGGCGGCAGGATCTACGCGCTGGACCGGGCGACCGGCAATGAACTCTGGCACATCGACACGCGCCTCCAGCCATTCCCGAGCGCTCATTCCTCCAACTGCGTGTTCGCGGCGCCGATCCTGGCCGAGGGCAATGTCATCGTGGCCGGCGGCGGCTTCGAGCATGCCGTGGCCGCGAACCCGTTTCATGCCTGCTGCACCGGGCGCGGCTTTGTCGTGGCCCTGGCCCCGGATACGGGCAAGGTCGTGTGGAAGTACGACGTCGGCCCGGAGCCCAGGAAGCTCGACCCGCCGGTCGAGATCAAGGACGCGTACGGCACTCACGTGTTCCGTTATGGGCCATCCACCAGTTCGGTCTGGTCCACGCCTTCCTACGAAGCGACGACGCGCACGATCTACTTCGGCACCGATTGCCACAACTCGCCGCGCCGGCCGACCAAGGACGACCCGAATCTGCACACCAAGCACTCGTGCGCCGTGATCGCCGTTGATGCCCGCACCGGCAAGGAGCGCTGGGTGACGCAGCTCAATGCGGGGGATATCTGGAATTACGCGCTGCCGAGTTACGATCCGAAGTCGGGCATTTACAAGGATCAGTCGATCGGCGACACGCCCAAGCCTTACTGGATCATGTGGAATGGCCGACGACGGCTGGTCGTCGGCGTTGGCTGCAAGAACGGCGTCTTCTACGTGCTGGACGCCATGACGGGCGAGATCCTCTTCCAGACGCCGCCCTACACGGGCCCGCCGACCAGCCCGCCGGGCAAGGTGAATCCGCGCACGCTGGCTCTGCCAAGCAGCATCGGCGGCTTGCAGACCGGCTGCGCCTGCGACGGCAAGGCCGTGTTCACCAACGGCATCGACATCCTCGGCCTCGGCGTCTCCCGGGCCCGCAGCTTTGTGCCGCCGACCGGCGGCCGCGTCGTCTCGCTCAGTCTCGACACGCGTGTCGAGAACTGGCGGCACGAGCGGCCCAAGGTCAAGGCGGTCGGCGGCGCCAAGGACAAGCCGGCGTTCACCGACGTCGGCGACCCGGTCGCCTCGGGGATTGCCGTGGCCAACGGCGTGCTGTACTTCACGACGACGGTGAGCAACAAGCTCGTGGCCCTTGACGCCGCCACCGGCAAGTCGCTCAAGGAGATCGACCTCGGCCCGGTCTGGTGCGGCCCGGTCGTGTCGCGTGGCCGGGTCTACGTCGGCGGCGGCAACCTCCTGTTCGCTCCCGGCGAGCCGCGCGAAGCGTATTTCCCCAAGAGCGTGTCCGGCAGCGTGCGCTCCTTCGGCTTGCCGGGCGAGGACGAGGTGGATCGACTGACGCGGCGAGGCAAGTAGCACGGTCCGGCAATGCGAAGTTGCGCTCACGCTAACTTCAACGAGGGATCTCGTCATGAATCGATGTCGTCTTGTTCTGGCAGCCTACATTCTCCTGCTAGTGACAAGCGTCTCCCCCCGCGCGCAGGACAAACCGGAATATCGGCCGCCGGATGACGTCGCCTTTCGCAAGGCCTCGATCGTCAGCGAAGGCACGCGCATGGTGGCGGAGGTGTTCGCGCTCAAGCGCAACGAGGACAAGCCGTTGCCGACGATCATCATGTGCCATGGCTGGGGCGGCCTGGCGGCGCAGCTTCGTCCCGATGCCGTCGCCTTCGCGCGGGCCGGCTACTTCGTGGTTGCCTTCGACTACCGCGGCTGGGGCCAAAGCGACGGGCGCTTGTTGCTCGTCAAGCCGGCCACGAAGGGCAAGTCCGGCGCCCCGTTCACCGCCGAGGTGAAGGAGGTCCGCGAAGTCGTCGATCCGCTTGACCAGACCACCGATCTTCTGAACGTCATCCACTGGGTCCAGGGCGAAAAGCAATGCAACAAGCGAATCGGCTTGTGGGGCAGCAGCTATTCGGGCGGGCACGTGGTTTACGCCGCGCAGCGCGATCCGCGCGTGCGCGCCACTGTCAGCCAGGTGCCGGCGCTGGACAGTCGCTGGGTGTTGCTCGGCCCCGGCCGGCGGCAAACGTTCATGGAGGCGACGAAACGAGCCCGCGGCGAAATCGGCTATCCGGCGCCGGGCGTCAAGCTCGGCAACTTGCGCGGCGCGCCGATCCGCGAACGCCTGATGAACTACGCTCCGGTCGAGGAGATGGACAAGGCGCCCAAGTGCGCGATGCTCTTCGTCATCGCCGAGAAGGAAGAGCTCTTCAATAACAAGGATCACGGAATCAAGGCCCACGAACGCGCCAGAGGACCGAAAAAGCTGGTCACGATCCCGGGCATCACGCACTACGACATCTACGGCCCGGCCCGCGCCCAGGCCCAGAAACTGGCCATCGAGTGGTACGATCAGCATCTCATGGTCGCAGCCTCGAAATGAACCGGCAACCGATTATCCTCACTTTCTGCATGCGCAGAGCGCTCGACACTCGTGACGCGATTTGATTGTCCTAGAATGTCGGTGATGTCCACAACTTCGAGCAAGCCAGATGAACTGACCGTGCTGATCGGTGGCCGCTGGCGGGCGCCGGCGGCGGAGCGGCGTGGCAGCGTCTTCAATCCATCCACGGGCGAGGTCATCGCCCGCGTGCCGTTTTGCGGCGCCGACATCGTGGACGAGGCAGTGCGAGCGGCGGCGGACGCCTTGCCGGCATGGGCGGACACGCCGCCCACCAGGCGGGCGGGACTCATGTTCCGTTATCGGTCGCTGCTCGAAACGCATTTCGAGGAACTGGCCCGGCTGGTGACCCGCGAGAACGGCAAGACGCTGGAGGAAGCACGCGGCGACGTCCGCCGTGGGCTCGAGGTCGTCGAGTTTGCCTGCGGCATTGCGCATCTCGCCAAGGGCGAGTCGCTGCCGCAAGTGGCCGAGCATATCGACGGGCTGACGATGCGCGAGCCGGTCGGGGTCTGCGCCGGCATTCCGCCGTTCAACTTTCCGGCCATGGTGCCGCTGTGGATGTTTCCCATCTCGCTGGCCTGCGGCAATACCTTCATCCTCAAGCCCAGCGAAAAAGTGCCGTTGACGGCCCAGCGCCTTGTCGAACTTCTTGTCGAGGCAGGCTTGCCGAACGGCGTGCTCAACGTCGTTCACGGCGGCAAGGAGGTGGTCGAGGCGCTGTGCACCCATCCGGGCATCGCGGCGGTCAGCTTCGTCGGTTCGACGCCGGTGGCCCGGCGCGTGTACGCGCTGGCGGCCGAGCACGGCAAGCGCGTCCAGGCCGGCGGCGGGGCCAAGAATGTCTTGATCGTCATGCCGGACGCCGATCCGGACTCGACGGTGCGCGCCGTCATGGGGGCGGCCTTCGGCTGCGCGGGCCAGCGCTGCATGGCCGGTTCGATCCTGATGGGCGTGGGCGATGCTGCCGAACCACTGCGCCGCCGCATGGTCGAGGCCATGGATGCGCTCAAGGTCGGCGATACGGCGGCCGACCCATCCGCCGAGATGGGACCGGTCATCGACGAGCCGGCGCGGACGCGCATCACCGGGCTGATCGATCGTGGCCTGGCCGAGGGGGCGAAGCTGGCGCGCGACGGCCGGGCCGGCGTCCCCGCGCGCGGCTTCTTCGTCGGGCCGACGTTGCTTGACGGCGTTCAGCCGGACATGGCCATCGCCCGCGAGGAGATCTTCGGGCCGGTGCTGGCGCTCCATCGGCCCCGGACCATCGAGGAAGCTGTCGCGCTGGCCAATCGCAGCCCGTTCGGCAACGGCGCCAGCATCTTCACCGCCAGCGGACAGTGGGCCCGGCAGTTTGCCCGCGACATCCGCTGCGGCATGGTCGGCGTCAACGTCGGCATCCCCGCGCCCATGGCCCTGTTCCCCTTCACCGGCTGGAACCAGTCCTTCTTCGGCGACCTGCACCTCCAGGGCATGGAAGGCGTGCTCTTCTACACGCGGCAAAAGGTCGTGCTGTCGCGCTGGGATGGGAACTATCGGCGAACACTGGGATGGTGAACCGACCTGCCTGCAAATCATCTGGCGTTGCTGCCGGCGCGCAGCGTGAAGTCGACCGTTGCCGGCAAATTGGGTTGCACGATCACTTCCTGCTCGATTTCCAGAGGGGGCGCGAAGGTGATGCGGCTGATCAGGCTGGATTCCGGATCACGTTCCTGACGGATGACGTGCCAGCCGGGGTGCCAGCAGGTGATCTTGTATTTCCCCGGAGGCACCTGTGCCATGCGGAAGTCGCCGGCGCGATCGCTGCGGGCGTAGTAGGGATGGTCGGCCACGAACAGATAGCCGCACATCCAGTAGTAACCGGCGCCGCTCGTCAGCTCGACGAGCCCGGCCCGTTCGAGCTTGCGTACCGTCCTGGGACCGGCCTGGAAGAACGGCAACGAGAATGCCGCCGCCCCGCGCGCCCGCAAGCAATGATAGAACGGATCGCGGGAGGACATGACGACTGCCGCGCCGCGTTTCACGAATCCGGTGCGTATCGGACTGTCTCCCTCCAGGATCTCGAGGGAATGATGGTGCATCTCGATCGCTACCGGCGCGTAGTCCCATGGCCTTGCTGTCGCCGGATCCACGCCGCTCAGCATGACGATTGCCTGGTGAACGCCGCGCGTGGCTGACTGGACCTCCAAGGCGTTTGGATTCAGCCGCGTCAACCCGACCAGGTGGCTCTTGTTGGGGACGCCGCTCGAATGGACGCGGAACGGCGGGACCGCGGGAATCGGCCCATCCCAGGTGACGCGCCCGGAGATCGAACCGCACACCGACGGGTCAAACCGGGACGGCGGGGCAACTTCCGCCGACTGGGGAGTCTCGCTGGATTCCGAATGGTCCAGCCCTCTCTCGCCGCAACCGGCCAGGACGAGGAAACAGCCGGCACAGACCAGCAGCTGGTGTGCGAAGCTCGAACGGACTGGGGATTTCGCCGCCATGCGCTCGCCGCCTCCTCGGGCAAGGATGGTACAACAGATGAGGAGTTGGCGGAAGCGATGTTTGCCGCCGGCGAGCCCGTTGCGATGTACGACGAGCCAGTCTTTTTTCGGTTCTCACCAAGGGGCAAAAATCTCTTCCCCCGCAGAACTCTCGACTTCGTAAGAATAAGCCCGCGGTTGCAGTTTTTTTCAGAATTTTTCGACCATCCTCCAAACCAAACGGGGATATATTGTGTTGTAATGGTGGCGCCCGCCACCTTCCCCGTTCGGCATTGGAGGCCGTCATGAAAATCGCGATCACCAAACCACTTTTCGCCTGGGACGCCCTGGAGGATTCGCCGTCGCTGCAATCGCTGCGTGTCCTTCTCGAGGCCATTCCCGACCACG
>Ga0194128_10007514_pt1 | contig 14214 bp, 12 predicted proteins | sample TA2KigCa65mmetaG_FD_148650 | JGI IMG/M metagenome (GOLD analysis project Ga0194128, IMG submission 148650) | Freshwater microbial communities from Lake Tanganyika, Tanzania - TA2015037 Kigoma Deep Cast 65m | ecosystem: Environmental > Aquatic > Freshwater > Lake | place: Tanzania: Lake...
CGGCGGGCCTCGGCGAGGTCGCGGCCGACGAGGACGATCGCGTCGTTGGCGGCGGTGACGACGAGCTCGCGGCGGCCCTCGCGCGTCCGGGTCAGCGGGCCGGCCGGCAGCGGAATGGCCAGCTCGCCGGGGGATCGATCGACGATCTCGCCGTCCCGCGTCCACACGGCGTAGTACGGCTGCGCCGGGGAGGCGGCGTCCGCCTGGCGGTACTCCGGGGGCAGCACGAGGTCGAACTCGCCCGACGACGTGGGCTGGAGCCCGTCCACCAGGGCGGCGGCGCTCGCGCGCAGCCCCTCGTCGACGTCGGCGACGAGCGAGCGCCAGAACAGATAGCAGACCGTTGCCGCGAAGGTCGCGATCACGACTGCCAGGATCAGCGTGTACCAGAGCAGGAGCCGCGCCCGGAGCGAGCTAAGCATCGATGATGTAGCCTTCGCCGCGCCGCGTGCGGATCACGTCGGAGCCGAGCTTGCGCCGGAGCGCCGCCACGTGGACGTCGACCACGTTGGACAGCACGTCCGCCTGCTCGTTGTAGATGTGCTCGTGGATCGTCGATCGCGCGACGACGGCGCCCCGCGACTGCGTGAGCAGCTCGAGGATGGCGAACTCGCGGGCCGTCAGCTCGACCGGCGCGCCCCCCCGCCAGACCTGGCGGGCGGCGGTGTCGATGACGATGTCGCCGACCTGGACGGTCGCTGTCGGGTTGCCGTACGCGCGCCTGATCATCGCGCGCACGCGGGCGACCAGCTCCGCCAGTGCGAACGGCTTGACGAGATAGTCGTCGGCGCCGAGGTTGAGCCCGCGGACCCGGTCGTCGATCGCGTCGCGCGCGGTCAGCACCAGCACCGGCGTCCGGATGCCGTCGGCGCGGGCGGCCCGCAGCACGGACCATCCGTCGAGCCGCGGCAGCATGAGATCGAGAATCACCGCGTCGTAGGGCAGCTCCCGGATCTTGAAGAGCCCGTCTTCGCCGTCCTCGGCCACATCCACGGCGAACGCTTCCTCCTCGAGCGCCCGGCGCAGCGCGTCGGCGAGGTCGTGCTCGTCCTCGACGACCAGCAGCCTCACCGGTTTCGTTCCCGTCCGTCGCGCCGACGACCGTCGGGCCGGTCCGGTTCGATGCGGAAGTCGTCGAACCACGCGGCGGCGCCGCCGCCCGACCAGACGCCGGCGCGGCCGCCCTCGACCACCGTGCGGTCGCGCGCCCGCATCACGCCAATCCCGCCGAGGGAGACGCGGATGTCGTCGTCGTCCTGGACGACGCGCAGGCTGTGCCACGCGGATTCGTCCAGCTCCAGCTCGTCTTCCTCGTCGAGCCTGATGCGATTGCCACGGACGACGCGATAGAGCGCCAGTTCCTGCACGCGCAGGTCGAGCGCGGCCAGGTAGAAGTTCTCGGCGTCGTGGTAGCGCCAGACGAGGCCGCCCACGCGCTCGCCGTCGGTGAGCTTGAGGCGCACCGAGACACGCGTCTGCACGGGATGCGGCGTGTCGAGGACCGCCAGCGCGAAGCCGCCGCCGGCCGCGGGATCGGCCAGGTGGGTCAGGTAGTGGTTCGGGCCGTCGGCGCGGACCAGCCAGCGCCCCGGCGCCTGCTGCCGCGCCATCGCGAAGGTGAACCCGGGCGGCGGCGCCCCGAGTGAATCCTCGTCGAACGTGCGCACGGCCACCTGTGCGCTCACAGACGCGAGCACGAGTGCGACGGCGGTCACGACGAACAGCGGCGCGCGACAGCAGTGCACGGTATGAACCGATTGTAGCCGACCTGTCGGCGAAGATCGGAGCGCCGGGTTCTTCACCGTGGCTTCATGTGCTTCATCGAGGCTTCATGTCGCGTCGGGTACGCTGGCTGTATCCCATGTTCATGACGTCCCGATGCCATACTCTGCTCGTGGTGTTGCTGTCTCTCGCGGCGCCCGCGATGGCCCGTGCGCAGACCGACGCGCTGTCGCCGGCCCGCACGATTCACGCGCTGCGCCTCGGGGAGGCCGACGTGATCCGGCTCGACGGCGTGCCGGACGAGTCGGCGTCGCGCTGCTGCTCGAGGCCGAGCACAACGTCCTCGAGCTGGCGGAGGGGAGCTTCGACACCGACGTGTTCCGCGTCCGCGCCGACACGCAGTTCAGCCCGTGGCTGTCGCTCGCGAACAACCTGCAGTACGACAACGTGAGCGGCCTGCTCGGCTGGCAGATGCGCTTCCGCTGGATCCGGCGTCCGGGCAACGACCTGTATCGCGTGTACACGCGCAACTGGCGCGACGTGCTCGAGACCGGCGGTCCGCCGCCTGACGACGCTCGACAGCCGCCTCGCCACGAAGCTCGTGTACACGCTGCGGTTCTGAACTCGTGTCCCCGACGGGCAGAATGACCGCCGCTCGCCGTCGCCCGGATGGCCGGACCCTCGTGGCCGCGCTCGCGCTGGCGCTCGCCTGGGGCGTCCCGGCCCCAGCCGCCGGCCAGGACAACGGCAACGGCCGGAAGCAGGCACAGGCGGTCCGCGTCCCGTCCGGCGCCATCGATGTGGACGGGCGGCTCGGGGAGCCGGCCTGGCAGGACATCCCCGCCCTCACGGAGTTCGTGCAGCGGGAGCCCGTTGAAGGGGCTCAGGCGACCGATCGCATGGAGGTGCGGTTCGCCTACGACGACACGGCGCTGTACGTGGGCGCGCGCATGCACTCGAGCGGCCCCATCCAGTCGCCGCTCGGTCGACGCGACGAGGGCGATCAGGCCGAACATCTCGTCGTCTTGCTCGACACGTACCTGGATCGACGGACGGCGTCGGCGTTCGGCGTGACGGCGGCCGGTGTGCGGCTCGACACCTACTACGCCAGCGATCGACGGTGGGACGACGACGACAGCTTCGATCCGGTCTGGAACGCGCGCACGAGCGTGGACGCGCAAGGCTGGACGGCGGAGCTCTGGATCCCGTTCTCCCAGCTGCGATTCACCGACCGCAGTCAGCAGGCGTGGGGGCTGAACGTACGGCGATGGGTGCCGTCGCGGAACGAAGACGTGTACTGGGCGCTCGTGCCGCGGACCGAGCAGCGCTGGGCGTCGCTCTTCGGCGACCTGCAGGGCGTCGAAGGCATCCGGCCGAGCCGGCGGATCGAGCTGCTGCCCTACGTCGCGAGCTCGTCGCACGTGCTCGGCAGTCGCGATCCGGACGACCCGTTCACGGGCGGCGGCAATCTCGCCGGCCGGGTCGGCCTCGACGCCAAGATGGGCATCGGGTCGAACCTCACGCTCGAGGCGACGGTCAATCCCGACTTCGGACAGGTGGAAGCCGATCCCGCCGAAGTCAACCTGTCGGCCTTCGAGACGTTCTTCGACGAGCGGCGGCCGTTCTTCGTCGAAGGCAACGACCTGCTCAGGGGGAGCGTCAACAACTACTTCTACTCGCGCCGCATCGGCGCGGCGCCCGCCGGCCGCGCATCGGCCGACTTCGTCGAGTATCCGACGACGACGACGATTCTCGGCGCCGCCAAGCTGACGGGCCGGCTGCCGTCGGGGCTGTCGGTCGGCATGCTGGGCGCGGTGACCGACGACGAGTCGGCCCGCACGTTCCGTGTTCCGAACGCCTTCGGGAGGGTGCGCGTGGCGCCGCGGACCAGCTACGGCGTCGCGCGCCTGCAGCAGGAATTCGGTGAGGCGGGGTCGACGACGGCGATGATGGCCACCGCGGTGCATCGCGACATGGGCGAACAGGATCCGCTCGCGGGGCTCCTCCCGCGGAACGCCTTCACGGTGAGCAGCGATTCGCTGTTCCGGCTGCGCGGCGGCGACTACGAAATCGAGCTCAACGCCGGCATGAGCCACGTCCAGGGCGCGGCCGGCGCCGTCGACCGCCTGCAGCGGACGAGTGCGCGGTACCTGCAGCGGCCCGACGCCACGTACGTCTCCTACGATCCGCTCCGCACGTCGATGACCGGCATGAAGCTCGCCGCGGGCATCGAGCGTGAGAATGCGCGCCACTGGCTGTGGCAGGCCGGGTTTCGAACGGAGACCCCCGAGTTCGAGACCAACGACCTCGGTCGACTGAGCGTGGCCGACGCCATCGTGACCGACGCCCAGATCGAGTATCGCGAGACCGTACCGGGCCGCTGGTGGCGCGATTACTCCTTCGGCCTGTCCGGGAGCTACGGGTGGAACTATGGCGGCGATCTCCAGGAAGCGCAGTTCGAGCCGGAAGCCCGCATCACGTGGCCCAACTTCTGGGAGACCGAGGTGGGCGCCTCCGTCCGCCGGCGATCGCAGGACCTGCGGCTCACGCGCGGCGGTCCGTCGATGGAGCGCCCGGCCGGCTGGGACGTGGGCGTCGAGGTCCAGAACAGCGACGCAGCCGAGACGCGCGGGGAGGTGTCGCTGGCCTACGGCCGCAACGAGGATGGCGGCCTCGCGTTCGAGACGGAGGCCCAGCTGTCGGTCCGCCCCGGTCCCCAGTGGCAGCTGTCGGTCGCCCCCGTCTACCAGCGCGAGATCGAAACCCAGCAGTACGTGACGGCGGTGTCGGGCGGTCGCGCGGCCACGTTCGGGGGACGCTACGTGTTCGCGCACGTCGACCGCTCGACCTACTCGACGCGCGTGCGGCTGAACTACACCTTCAAGCCCGACCTCACGCTCGATTTCTACGGCGAGCCGTTCGCCGCCAGCGGCCGATACGATCACCTCGGCGAACTCGCCGCCGCGCGGACGCGGCAGATTCGCCTGTACGGCCGGGGCGGGACGACGCTCACGACCCTTCCCGACGGGAGCCATCGCATCACGGACGGCGCGGCGAGCTTCTCGATCCGGAACCGCGACTTCAACGTGCAGTCCTTCCGCAGCAACCTCGTGCTCCGCTGGGAGTGGCGCGCTGGCAGCACGCTCTACCTCGTCTGGCAGCAGGACCGCTCGGTCGAGCTCGTGAGTCCGACCCGCATTTCCGTGGGCGACTTGTTCGGCTCGCTCGGCCGCCCGGGCGACAACTTCTTCGCGATCAAGGCGACGTTCTGGGTCTCCCCGTAGCGGGGCCTTCCCCCCGTCGACCGCTCCCACAGCCGGGGTTGACACCGGAGCGGGCGCACGTATAGCATTCCATCCGGATATACGGATACATGGTGGCGATCCTCGACCACATGTCGGCGCTGGCCGACCCGACGCGCTGCCGCATTCTGCTGCTGCTCGAACAGCACGAGCTGACGGTGTCGGAGCTGTGCGCGGTACTGCAGCTTCCGCAGTCGAGCGTGAGCCGTCATCTGAAGACGCTTGCGGATGACGACTGGGTGGTGTCGCGGCGCGACGGCACGAGCCGCTTCTACAGCATGCCGTTCGACGATCTCGACTCGGGCGCGAGCCGGCTCTGGCCGCTGATTCGCGAGCAGGTCGCGGGCACCGCCGCGGCCGGCCAGGACGGGCAGCGGCTCCGCGGCGTGCTCGCGCGGCGCCGCGCCACGTCGCAGGCCTTCTTTGCCAGCGCCGCCGCCGACTGGGACCGGCTGCGCACGACGCTCTTCGGCGATACGTTCTATCTCTGGGCCATGCTCGGGCTCGTCGACCCGTCGCTCACGGTGGGCGACCTCGGCTGCGGCACCGGACAGCTCACCGAAGTGCTCGCGCCGCACGTGCACCGCGTGGTCGCCGTCGATGCGTCCGCAGACATGCTCGACGCGGCGCGCGCGCGGGTGGGCCCGCTGCCGAACGTCGACGTCCGACAGGGTGAGCTCGAGGCGTTGCCCCTGCAGGCGGGCGAGATCGACGCCGCGCTCCTGTCGCTGGTGCTGCACTATTCGCCCGATCCGGCGCGGGCGCTGGTTGAGGTGGCGCGCGTGCTCCAGCCGGGCGGCCGCGTCTTGGTCGTCGACATGCTGCCGCACGATCGGGAGGAGTATCAGCAGCAGATGGGGCACGTCTGGCTCGGGTTTTCGGAGAAGCAGATGGCGCGATTTCTGACGGGCGCCGGGTTCGGCAACGTCCGGCTCCGGGCGCTGCCCGTCGACCCGCACGCGAAGGGGCCGGCGCTGTGTGCGGCGATCGCGACGAGACACCGGTAGGCAGGTTTCAGGGAAGTTCGTAGCGTCCGGCTTCAGCCGGACCAAGAGGGAGAGCGTCATGGCGACAGTTGCAGCGGAAAAGCTTCACGCATTCGACGCGGCCGCGAAGGCGGGACGGCCGGGATACAAGGTGGCCGACTTGCACCTCGCCGAGTGGGGCCGCAAGGAGATTCGCCTCGCCGAGCACGAGATGCCCGGGCTGATGGCGCTGCGCGCGCGCTACGCGGGGACGAAGCCGCTCGAGGGCGCCCGCGTCATGGGCAGCCTGCACATGACCGTGCAGACGGCGGTGCTCATCGAGACGCTCGTCGATCTCGGCGCCGACGTGCGCTGGGTGTCGTGCAACATCTTCTCGACGCAGGACCACGCGGCCGCCGCGGTCGTCGTGGGCCGCCCGGAGACGGGCGGAACGGTGAAGGCGCCGAGAGGCACGCCGGTGTTCGCCTGGAAGGGCGAGACGCTGCCGGAGTATTGGTGGTGCACGGTCGAAGCACTCGTGTGGCCGGACGGCTCGGGCCCGACGCTCATCGTCGACGATGGCGGCGACGCCACGCTGTTCGTGCACAAGGCGGCGGAATTCGAGCAGGCGGGGGCGGTGCCCGCGTTCGATCCCGAGAAGGACCCGGAGGAGTGGGGCGTCATCCTCGACATGGTCCGGAAGGAACTGTCGGCGCACCCCGGCCGATGGACGAACGTCGCGCGCGGCATCCGCGGCGTGAGCGAGGAGACGACGACCGGCGTGCACCGGCTCTACCAGATGATGGAGGCCGGCACGCTCCTCTTCCCGGCGATCAACGTCAACGACTCGGTCACCAAGAGCAAGTTCGACAACATCTACGGCTGCCGCCACTCGCTGCCCGACGGCCTGGCGCGCGCCACCGACGTCATGCTCGGCGGCAAGGTCGCCGTCGTCATGGGCTACGGCGAGGTGGGGAAGGGCTGCGCGCAGGCGCTTCGCGGGCAGGGATGCCGGGTGATCGTCACCGAGGTCGATCCGATCTGCGCGCTGCAGGCGGCGATGGAGGGCTTCGAGGTCACGACGCTCGAGGACGTCGTGGAAGCCGCCGACATCTTCATCACGGCGACGGGGAACAAGAACATCATCACCGTCGGCGACATGGCGCGGATGAAGGACAAGGCGATCGTCGGCAACATCGGCCACTTCGACAACGAGATCGAGATGGCGGGCCTGAAGAAGGTGCGCGGCATCGAGCGCATCAACATCAAGCCGCAGTACGACGAGTGGCGTTTCCCGGACGGCCACAGCATTCTGGTGCTGGCCGAGGGGCGGCTCCTGAACCTCGGCTGTGCGACCGGCCATCCGAGCTTCGTGATGTCGGCGTCGTTCACCAACCAGGTGCTGGCGCAGCTCGAGCTGCACGCCAACGCCGAGCAGTACGGCAAGACCGTGACGATGCTGCCGAAGAAGCTGGACGAGGAGGTGGCGCGCCTCCACCTCGATCACCTCGGCGTGAAGCTGACGACGCTCTCGAAGGATCAGGCCGACTACATCGGCGTGCCGGTGGAGGGGCCGTACAAGCCGAGTCACTATCGGTACTAGCCGGTAGCCGGTAGGTGGTAGCCGGCAGTAGGCAGTAGGCAGTAGGCAGTAGGCAGTAGGCAGTAGGCGGTAGGCAGTAGGCGGTAGGCAGTAGGCAGCAGGCGGGGCGGGTCTCGTTGTGGGCCCGCCCCTCGCACCGTCGCCCTCTCGGACGCACCCGCCGCACGCTCGCACGTCGCACCTGCGTACCGTTCGTCATCCCGTGTTCCGCATTCCCGCCGCCACGCCGTTGATCGTCACGAGCAGCGCCGCCCGCACGCGCGGGTCGGGGCGCTCCCGCAGCCGCCGCAGCAGCTCGATCTGCACCAGGTTGATCGGATCGACGTACGGGTTCCGGACGTCGATCGATCGCCGCAGCACGGGATTCGACTCGAGGAGCGTGGCGTGGCCGGTCACGTCGAGGACGACGCGACTGGCGCGCGCGAGCCGCGTGCGCAGGGCTTCGCCGAACGGCTGGAGCCCCTCAGGCACCAGGCGCCGGTCGTACTCGGCGGCGATCCGCGCGGCGGTCTTCGCCAGCACCATCTCGGTGAGGTCGAGGGAGGAGCGGAAGAAGGCCCACTCGGCGTACATCTGGCGCAGCAGCGCGCTCTCGTCGCGCGCGGCCGCCCGTTCGAGCGCCTCCTCGGTCCCGAGCCAGGCTCCGAGGATCAGACGCGTCTGCGTCCACGCAAACTGCCACGGAATCGCGCGCAGCGACGCGAGGCCGCCGCTGTCGCCGCCGGCACGCCGCGCGGGCCGACTGCCGATGTTCAGCGCGCCGAGCTCCTCCTGGGGGCGTGGCGGCGCGGAAGTAGTCGACGAACCGCGGTTCGTCGTGGACGACGCCCCGGTAGGCGCCGCGCGCGTCGTCGCAGAGCCGGTCCATGCAGGCCCGCCAGGCGGCGGGCGCGGGTGGCGACGGGGCCAGCCACGCTTCGAGCAGGCCGCCCGTGTAGACCTCCATCGTTCGCTCGGCAATGTCGGGCAGCCCGAACAGCGTCTGGAGCATCTCGCCCTGCTCCGTGACGCGGATGCTGCCGTCAACCGAACCGGGCGGCTGCGACTGCAGCGCGAGGTAGGTGGGGCCGCCGCCGCGCCCCACGGTGCCGCCGCGGCCGTGGAAGAGCGTCACCTCGACGCCGTGCCGGCGGCTGGCGCGGACGATGGCCTCCTGTGCCTTGTGGAGTTCCCAGCCGGCGGCGAGCCGGCCGATCTCCTTGGCGGAGTCGGAGTAGCCGAGCATCACCTCCTGCCGGCCGGCGATCCGCGCGCGGTACCAGGGCAGCCGGAAGAGCTCGTCCAGGACGCGGCGGCCAGCGCCGCCAACGCGTTCGGCTGTGCGACCGTTCGCTGCGCGCCGTCGGGGACGCCATCGTCGCGGGTTGCCGTCGCGGTCGCCGCCGATCCACGAGCCGAAGCGAATCGGCGACACGCCTGGAGGGAGGCTGCGTCCGGTGCTCGCGCGCAGCGCGCGGTCGATCGCGCGGACGTAGCGCGGCACGGCCTCCCACAGACTGTCTTCGAACAGGGTGAGGCCGGCGCGGACCTCGTCGAGCGGCGTTGGACGCGCCTGCCGCACGTCGGCCGTTCCCCAGGCTGCGGTGATCTCGCGCAGCAGCGCCGCCCCGAGCTGGTCGCGCTCCGGGTGGGTCAGGTCGCTCCGGTCGCGCAGGGCGAGGTTCCGTGCGATGCGGTTGTACTTGTGCACGAGCGTGCGCCGGGCCACTTCCGTCGGATGCGCCGTCAGCACGAGCTCGATGTGGAGGCGGCACACCGCGTCGTGCAGCCGTTCGGGCGAGACGCCCGCGGCGACGAGGCGCGGCAGCACCTCGTCGCACGAGCCGCGCTGCGGCGGCGCTGCCGGGTCGCGCTGGTAGACGCGCCGCCGGCGGATCCGGTGGTGCTGCTCGGCGATGTTCGCGAGGTTGAGGAAATGCGCGAAGGCACGGGCGATCGGGAGCGCCGACTCGACCGGGAGGTGCGCGAGTTCCGCCGCCAGCGTGTCGAAGGCCGCCTCGTCGCCCCGGCGCGCCTCCTTCGCGAGCGCGCGCACGCGCTCCACGCGCCGGTACAGCTCCACGCCTTCCTGCGCGCGCACTGGCCGAGGAGCTCACCGAGGAGCCGCACGTCGTCGCGCAGCGGTTGGTGGGGGTCGGCGGCCATGTGGGAGATCGTCCTACAATTCGGGCATGTTGGCGGTCGTGGTCGGGCTCCTGCTGGGTTCGGGGCCGGCTGCCTCGAGTGCAGGTCCGGCTGCGTCGAGTACAGGTCCGGCTCGAGCCGGACACGACGGACTCAGCGTGCAAACGCCGTCCCCCGGCGACCGCGGGGCCCGGCCCTGGGACGCCGCCGCCGTCCGCGCCGCCGAGTTCGACCTGGCGGGCGCGGTCGAACTGCTGGAGGAGGCGAGCGCGCGAGGCGACCGCGATGCGCGCGTGGCGGCGCTGTACCTTCGAGGAGTCCTCCAGGCGGGCGAGGCGTATCGCGACGGCGGCGCGGTCGAGGCGCTGGCGCCGGTTCGCGACGCCATCGCCTCGCTCGAGGCCATCGCGCAGGGACGGCCCGGCCCGGCCGAGATCGCGCGGCTGACGCTGCATGCCGCGGCGGCGGCCGCGCAGAGCGAACGGGACGAGATGACCCTGTACCTCGCCGGCGCGCTCCAGATGGAGTCGATTCAGCGGATGGCGGGGCTGCCGGGCGCGCCGCTCGTCAGCGCCGCGGAAATCGCCGGCGATCTCTGGCTGCAGGTGCATCGCTACGCGGACGCGCACCGCGCCTACCTGGAGGCGGCCGCGCGCGTGGGATCCACCCTTCGCGTGCTGTCCGGCCTTGCCCGCGCGGCGCGGCGCCTCGACGACGCCGCGGGCGCCTGTGCCGGCTACCGGCGCCTGCTCGACGCCTGGAGTGGACGGCCGGGTCGCTCCGCCGGCGCGGGCGATGCGCGTGAGGGCGCCCGTGTGCCGGTCGAGATTGCGGACGCGCGCGCGTACGCCGGTGCCTGCGCGCCGTAGCTGAGCGGTGGCGTATCGCTACAGGCGCGAGGTGCTCGAGCAGCTCGCCGCGCACGGCGTTCGGCCGACGTCCGCGACGCCGCCCGAGAAGGTCCACGAGTACCTCAACGATCTCTATCGCTACGAGCTGCGGCGGCTGCGCGACCGCCTGGTCAGGCGCGAGATCGCCAAACCCGACTACTACGCGCACGTCGTGGCGGTGCGCACCCGGTACCCGCTGCTGTCGCTGAAGCCGCGGCACTGGACCGAATAGAGCGGGCGGCCGCGGCCGGCCAGGACAGTTAAGATACCTAGGGTGCCTCCCACGCAGACCGTCCAGTCGAAGCTGCCCTCGACCGGCGTGACGATCTTTTCCGTGATGTCGCGCATGGCCGACGAACACGGGGCGATCAACCTGGGGCAGGGGTTTCCGGACTTTCCCTGCGCGCCCGAGCTGGTCGAGGCGGTGGCGCGGTGCATGCGCGACGGCCACAACCAGTACGCGCCGATGCTCGGCGTCTACGCGCTGCGCGAGGCGCTCGCCCGGAAGATCGAGCTCCTCTACGGGCGCCGCTACGATCCGGCGACCGAAATCTGCGTGACGGCGGGAGCCACCGAAGGGCTGTTCAGCACGCTGACCGCGCTCGTCCGACCGGGCGACGAGGTCGTCCTGTTCCAGCCGGCCTACGATTCCTACACGCCCGCGGTCCAGCTGAGCGGCGGCACGCCCGTGTACGTCACGCTGCGGCCGCCTGACTACCGGATCGACTGGGACGCGGTCCGCCGCGCGGTCACGCCCCGCACGCGCGTGATGGTGGTCAACTCGCCGCACAATCCGACCGGCATGATCCTCAGGCGCGACGACATCCGCGAGCTGGCGCGGGTGCTGCAGAGCACGGATGCGTTCGTCGTCTCGGATGAGGTGTACGAGCACCTGGTCTACGACGGCGCACCGCACGAGAGCATGGCGCGGCATCCGGAGATCGCCGAGCGCGCGGTCGTGATCAGCTCGTTCGGGAAGACTTGCCACACGACCGGGTGGAAGATCGGCTACTGCGCCGCGCCCGGACCGCTGGCCGCGGCCGTCGCCGGCGTGCACCAGTGGGTGACCTACGCGGTGAACACGCCGATTCAGCGCGCCTATGCGGAGATCGTGGCCCGCGACCCGCGATGCGAGGCGGTGACGGCCTTCTACCAGGCGAAGCGCGACCTGTTTCTCGGCCTGATCGCGGGCTCGCGGTTCCGTCCACTCGCCTGCCGGGGCACGTTCTTCCAGATGGTCGACTATTCGGCGATTACCGACGAGGCGGATGCGGCCTTCGCGGTGCGGCTGGTCACGGAGCACGGGGTCGCCTCGATCCCGATCTCGCCGTTCCTGTACGGCGGCCTCGATCCGGGACCGGTCCTGCGGTTCTGCTTCGCCAAACGCGACGAGACGCTGGAACGGGCGGCCGAAAGGCTCCGACAGGTGTGAGATGGCCGGGAGGCAGACGGAACGAGGAGGGCGGACGAAGAGACGGGTCGCGGCCGCGTTCGGCGCCCTGCTGCTTCCGGCTTCCGGCCTGTTCCTGTCGCCGGGGGCGTCGGCACAGAACGGTCCGCTGCCCGATGGGGCGACCTTCTATCGCGCGGTGCGGGAGAACCTGGCGCGGGCCGAGCGCGCCAGCCACCTCTACACCTACACGGAGCGGCGCACCGATCTGCATACGAACCCGTTTGGACGGCTGGGCACCGAGGGGACGAGCCTGTTCGAGGTGTACCCGTCGCCCGTCCGGCAGCTCGTCTACCGGCGCCTCGTCGCGCGGAACGGCATGCCGGAAGACGCGATGGAGCTGGCGCGGCGGGACGAGGAGTATCGCGCGCGCGTGAGCGAGGTGCTGCGCGCGCGCGACGATCGCAGCGTGGAGGACGAGCGGCGCGCGCAGGACGAGGCCGCGCGCGCCCGCGAGCGGCGCGAGCGCGCCATCAACGACGTCATCGACGCGCTCGCGTTCACGCTGAAGGAGCGTACCGTCTACAACGGCGTACCGGCCATCGTCATCACCTTCTCGCCGAGGGCGGACGCCAGGCCCAGCACGCGGCAGGGACGAACGGCGCAGAAGTTCGCCGGGACGATCTGGGTCGATGAGCGCGCCGCCGAGGTGATGCACCTCGAGGCCACCTCGGTCGCCGACATCACCTACGGCCTGGGCATCGTGGCGCGGCTCGGGGAGGGCACCGAGGCGAGGGTGACGCGGCGGCCGATCGGCGACGGCCTGTGGATGCCGACCTCGCTCACGCTGTCGGGTAGCGGCCGCGCAGTGCTGTTCCGCCGCCTCGTCGTCGATTTTTCGATCGAGTGGTTCGACTACCGGCGGCTCCCGGACGACCTATTGGCGCCGTTCCTGGACCCGCGGGTACATCGCCAGACCCGCGGCGGCCCACAGTAGGACGCGGACGCGGCGCACCAGCGCGAGCGATCCGCCGCCGCCGAGGCCCAGCGCCGCGACCACGGCGGCGTTGGACGCCTCGAGCGCGCCGATGTTCGCGGGAATGGCCGCCGAGGCGACGCTGGCGAGCCGCGCGAACGTCTCGACGACCAGCCCCTCCATCACGCCGATCGGCTGGCCGATGGCCCAGAAGACGAGCCAGATCTCGATCACCATCAGCAGGTAGCAGATCGTGGCGAGGCCGGTCAGGAGGGCCAGCCGCCGCCGATCGCCGCGGAGCAGCCCGAGCAGCACGTCCTCGACCTCGAGGATGAACCGCACGACCCGCGAGGCTTCGAGCCGCCGACCGGTCCAGTCATCGAGCCGGGTCACGAGCCGCCCGAGGTAGTCGCCCGATCCCCGCCGCGCCAGCAGCGCCGCGAGCCCCAGCAGGGCCACGGCGCCGATCACCAGCGACCCGAACACGCCCTCCCAGGTGGCGGGCAGCGACAATCGCGTGACCGCGACCAGGGAGATGACCGCCGCGATGACCGTGCTGATGACGGCAAAGGCGAGCCGTTCGAGCGCGACGGCGGCCGTCGTGATCTCCGGCTTCACGCGGTCGTACAGGAGCAGCACCTTCAGCGGCTCGTTCGCGATGCCGCGCACGGTGAAGAACCCGATGGCGTCGGCCGCGAGCCGCACCCGGAAGAGGCGCGTGAACGACGGCCGCGCGGCCTCGGGGAAGGCGATGGCCCAGCCCCACGTGCGCAGCACGTGCCAGCAGACTCCGGGCAGCAGGATCACGGGCAGGGCGAGGCCGAGCCGAGTCGCGCTGCCGATCGTCTCCTCGAGATCGATGTAGAAGAGCGTGACGATGAACAGCGTGAGGCCGATGACGATCGCCGCCACCGACACCAGCTGCGGAACCGAGCGTCTCACTTATCGCTGGTCGTCGTCGTTCCCGTCGGTGTCCGGCGCGGCGTCCGCGTCGACATCCTCGGTGGGCGCGCGTGTGGCGACGTTGTCGTCGATGTCGATCGGCTCGTCGTCGTCCAGGTCGTCGACCGCGTAGATGCGGCCGCCGGTCCGCTCCTTGATCGGACCGCGGGGCTTGTACTCCTGCTGCTGGCTCTTCTTGCCGCGCAGCCGGCGCGGCGGCGCGGGCGGACCGAAATTGGCGGAGCGATCGCGGGCGCCCGGCGCGCCGGCGGGCCGCGGCGCGAATCCGCCGCCGCCGCC
>Ga0194128_10007516_pt1 | contig 14213 bp, 17 predicted proteins | sample TA2KigCa65mmetaG_FD_148650 | JGI IMG/M metagenome (GOLD analysis project Ga0194128, IMG submission 148650) | Freshwater microbial communities from Lake Tanganyika, Tanzania - TA2015037 Kigoma Deep Cast 65m | ecosystem: Environmental > Aquatic > Freshwater > Lake | place: Tanzania: Lake...
AAATAACCGATGAGTACGAAAAGTCGCGGGTGTTCCAAGCGATTGCAGAGGCATACGCAAAGACTGGGGGTTTTGAATCTGCCCGCAAGGCGGCTTCGGAAATAACCGATGAGTACGAAAAGTCGCGGGTGTTCAGCGGGATTGCAGAAGCAATCACCAAAATTCTCTAAATCGCTTACATTCACATTGGAAGCACAAGGTTGTGCTTCCGATTTTTTATTTCAGTATTCCAATTAGACTTTAAAACTCCAATGTTCGCAGAACCTCTGCATCAACGGTAGTCCACTCCGCCTCTCTTATTGAACCGTAAAAACGAACCTTATCACCTTCCATAAATCGTTGGAGAGTTACTTTTGATTTATCCTTTTTTAAAATAGACGCCTTCTCCGAAAGAATAACTCGATATTCAGTGTTTCCGACTTTAATTGTTGCGGTTGTTGGTAATGTAGTGCCGTCCAAACGCATCATTGTTCCTTCAAAATTTCGCGGGGCAAACTTCTGCTTGTCTTGATAAATCTTTATTGAATTAGCGGCGAGCGATCGGTCAAGGTGATTGTATACGCCCGTTGATTCAAGAATTGTATCGTTTAGAACTATTGCCGCCGGCTGTATTGGAACGACTCCCCGCAAGACCGACGCGTTTGGGTTCGGCTTCACAAAAACGGTATTTCCATCACCTTGTTGCAAAATAAACGCTCCATTTACGTCAGGCGCCGATACTACTTTTCCCGCAAAAGAAGAACCTTCCGTTGAAACAGACCAGTTCTTAATGGACTTTGCATCAACTCCCATTGAATCAGAACTTCCGTTAAAAGCACCTTCAATTGTCAAAAAATCACCGACAGAAAGTTTTGAGAATACAATTGGATTTCCGAACCTGTGCGTGTATTTTGTTTTTTCATTTGTTCTTATAACCCAACGAACAGGAAGAACACCCCAATATTGCGCGGCAAAAAGAGTTGTGCCGCTAATTTGCAAAATGCGCGCCCCTTCAATTAAAGTATCTCCATTATCTTCAATAGAAAGAGACAGCGGTGAGCCGACCGCTTTTGATGAAGGAATAACCGGATCTAGCGCCGCGCTCGCTATTCCGGAAAAAGAAAAAGCAAAAACAAACAGTAAAAAACATAGTGCTATCTTTTGCATATCAGTATATATACCACAGAGAATCTAAAAACAAAACTAGACAAATCCAAAGATTCGTGAAAATTAGACCTCTGTATCCTTGCTCTTAAACATCGGCAAAACGTAGAGATATAACAATTCAAGAATACCGACTGTGTTTATGAGTAAAATCGCGACAAACCAAACCTGTTCATTTTTTTGCGCCGCGCGCCAAAGCGCCATTCCCTTCCACAAAAGCGACCACGCGATTATAAAAAGAAAAGCAAGCGTGTGTTCCTGCATAAACAATTCCATATCAGTTAACGACATAGGGATTTTATTTTATTAAAGCTATTAATTTAATAATGCTGGGGGGGAAGGAATCGAACCTTCATACTGGGCTTCAAAGGCCCATGTCCTGCCGTTAGACGACCCCCCAATAAACGACCCCGCAATATGTAATCTGTCAAAGTATTCTACCACGCCTTCAATCAATCCAGCAATTTTACGATTTAAGTCAGTACTTTTTTCACACAATAAAAGGCCACGCGAGATGCGCGGCCTAGCAAGTGAGGTTAGATCTCTAACTCCACAACGCTGCAATTTCCAATACGAGGCGGAGTGGAATATCCAGCCAAGAGTGTGCAAACACGAATAATACCAGCGTGAGTCACAGCGAGAACTACTTTGTCTTTCCATTCTTCCCGCACACGTGCCAGAAAGCGTTGTATCCGTGCCCTTACCTCCACCGGCGATTCGCCTCCGTATGTCTTGTAGTCAATCTCAAAGTTGCTCCTCAGTTTCTCAATGTCTATTACCCCACCGGTTTCCACTTTGATGTCGCTCCAAAGCTTACCAGAAAGAGAACCACCGTCTCTTTCTTTTAAGTTAGAGTCCTCCACCACAGGAATACGGAGCGCGCCCGCCACGATATCCGCGGTTTGTCGTGCACGTTTTAGTGGTGAAGAAACAATCACATCAATGTACCGAGGCACTGATTCTGCAAGTACATAAACGTCTCGTAGCCCTTCTTGGTTAAGAGGTTCATCAATAAGGCATCCCATGTGCCGTTTAATTTTGTTTGCTTCTGTAGTGCCGTGCCGCGCGAAGTATATTTTCTGCTTTTTCATTTTTTTCTTACTTTCTTTCTTCAACGAACGACTGTCTTTCCGTCAGATACTTTATCACATAATTTTATAATTGCAAGCTCAAGCGGAAGTTGTGGAATGTTCGCGCGATTTAATAAGTCATAATATTCAAGTACTGTCAGTAAAGTCGCTGAAGTTATTGTCTTTTCTTTAGAAAGTTTTTTTAAAAATTCAAAATCCTCTTTTGATAATTCTTCAGCAATTCCTTTTTCCATTTCCGGCGCAACCCGCAAAAGAAGCGCGAAGCGCAGTTTTTGCAAAACAAGTTTCGCGAATATTTTCATATCGGCGTTGCTTTCAACAACATCGGCAATTGCCGTGAGACCTTTTCCAGCATCGCGCGAAGCAAGCGCGACGAGCACGCGATTCGCGAGCTCGCCGCGCGGAGCGCCAGTTACACGCAGGACTTCTTCATCTGAGATTTTTTTATCGGAAGAAATCGCAATCGCCTTTTGCAAAATACCGTATGCGTCACGAAAAGAACCATCGCCGACAAGCGCGATTAATTCAGCGGAAGAATGCGCCAGCGCATAACCTTCTTTTTTCGCGGCAGACGCTATAATTTCCGCGAGAGTTTTCTGACTGGGTTTTTTGAAAGAATGCACCTCACACCGCGACACAATTGTTTCCGGCACTTTTTCCAACTCTGTTGTCGCAAGAATAAAGACAATATGAGAAGGTGGTTCTTCAAGTGTTTTAAGTAGCGCGTTAAACGCTTCCTTGGTTAACATGTGCACTTCGTCCAAAATATAAACTTTATATTTTGACTGAAAAGGCAAAGACAGCACCGCCTCGCGCAGAGCGCGCACTTCATCTATTCCGCGATTTGATGCCGCGTCCATCTCGTGCAAATCAACATCAGCGGTATCAAGAACATCGGCAAAAATCCGCGCGACAGATGTCTTTCCAGTCCCGCGCGGACCAGTAAAAAGATAAGCGTGCCCAACCCGTCCACGCTCCAGCGCGCCTCGCAACGCCGCCACAACTTCTTCCTGCCCAACCACTTCTTCCCATTTATGCGGACGATATTTTCTGTATAACGCAACACCTTCTTCCGACTTTTTAGACTTCATAAAGAGATGATATCACGAAACTCTTTTTCTGAAATTATTTTCACGCCAAGTTCTTTTGCTTTATCTATTTTTGAGCCTGGGTTTTCGCCCGCGATTACAAATGACGTCTTTTTTGAGACAGATTCGGAAACGGAGCCGCCGAGCGCCCTGATTTTCGCTTTTACTTCATCGCGCTCCATTCCCGCTAATGTGCCTGTAATAACAAAAGATTTTCCTACCAGCTTCTGTGTGGCGCTCGGCGGCGCAACTTTTTCTATTTTCACCTCTTTCAAAAGACGGCTCACAAGAGCTGTATTTTCTTTTTTAATAAACCAATCGGCAATCGCGCGCCCGACAACGGGTCCAACACCTATTATTTTTTCCAATTCTTCAAATTTTGCGGATTGCAATCTTTCTATCGTCTTAAAATTATTCGCCAAATCCTCCGCTGTCTCCTCTCCGACTTGCGGAATTGACAGGGACACTAAAAATTTCGCAAGAGAAACTTTTCGCGCCATTTCTATCGCGGAAAGTAAATTGTCCACAGATTTTTCCGCAAAACGCGGAATTGAAAGCAAATCTCCACGCTTGAGAGAAAAGATATCGTCAAAATCAGTTATCAATCCAGCGTCCAAAAGCGCGTCTATATTCTTCGGACCCAAATGTTCAATATTAAAAGCGTGTTTTGAAGCAAAATGATAAAGTTTTCGCCGCTGCATCGCGGCAGAGTTTTTGTTTACGCACCGCCACGCCGCTTCGCCAGGAATGCGTTCAATACTTCCATCACCACCGCACTCCGTAATCTTTTTTGGCCAAACAAACGGTTTTTCTTTTCCAGTCCGCATTTCTTGTACAACCGATACGATATCCGGAATAACATCACCTGCTTTCTGAATTACCACAGTATCCCCGACGCGCACATCAAGCCGTTTAATTTCGTCTTCATTGTGGAGCGTCGCGCGCGACACGGTAGAACCTGCAATGGAAACCGGGGCAAGATGCGCAACTGGAGTTATAACTCCTGTGCGTCCTATCTGAAAAGAAATGTTTTCAATTTTCGTAGTCACCTGCTCTGCCGGAAACTTAAAAGCAATTCCCCATCTTGGCGCTTTTCCCGTATATCCAAGCGCATCCTGAAAAGAACGCTCATCAACTTTCACGACTATGCCGTCCATCCAATACTCTTCTTTATTCTTTTTATTTTTCCATTCTTTCCAATACGTAATAACTTCTTCTATGTTTTTGCAATGTCTGAAATATTTATTCACTTTGAAGCCGAGTTTTTGCAAATATAAAAGCTCTTCATGTTGAGTTGTTGGAATTTGCGTGTCAGATTGAGGTAAATCATAAATGAATGCTTCCAGATGCCGTTCCGCGGCAATCTTAGGGTCAAGTTGGCGAATAGAGCCCGCGGCTACATTTCGCGGATTCGCAAACTGCTCCTCACCTTGAGCTCGTCGGAGAGTATTTAATTTTTCCAGAGTGGTTTTTTTAATCCACGACTCACCTTCTACAATTACCGAGCGCGGTTCTGGAAGACGTAATGGGACTGACTCAATTGTTTTTACATTTTCAGTTACATCTTCGCCTATAATTCCATCCCCGCGCGTCGCGGCAGTTTTCAGTAATCCGCCTTCGTATTCAAGAATTATTTTCAGCCCGTCAATCTTATGTTCGCAAGTGTAAGTTGGGTGTTCATCTTTTCCTGTCGCCTGCTTCAAAAATCTTTTCACGCGCGAATCAAATTCGCGCATTTCTTCTTCAGAAAACGCGTCGTTGAAAGACCATTGCGCAACTTTATGTTTAATTTTCTTGAAAGACGGAAGCGGCGCGCCTCCAACTCTCTGCGAAGGAGAATCACTTGTAAGAAGTTCGGGATATTTTCTCTCCAACTCCGAAAGCTCACGCTTTAGAGAATCAAGCGCGTCTGGAGAAATGTCTGATTTATCCAGAACATGATATTCATAGCGATATTTTTCTATCGCATTTTTTAATTTCTCCACTCTTTCCCGCGCTTCTTTTGGCGCATTTTGCGACATATTTCAACGATATTATACCATAAAAAATCCCCGACTTCATCATTTCAGACAAAGTCGGGGAAACCTAAGGTATGAATTTAAAAAACTGAGTTTCAAATCCAAACCTAACTTGCGAGAGAGGCGGATGGGTAAACAGCATACCAGCCGCGCTCAAGCCAGCTGTAGTACCAGTACCACCCGCCGTCGTTGCGGAGGAGGTAGAGGACATGGCAGTCGCCGTCCGGGTCGAGCAGGACATCACCAAAAAAGTCCATATAGGTAATCCTCTTTTCGCGATAGAGATGTTCCAGAACACTGTTATCTTTTCGCATTTGATAGTCCTTCCAGAGTCCAATGAAGACCGTGGCGCCGAGGCGAATCTTGCCGTTCTCCTTCATACGCTTCAGTTTCTCCTCCCCCTTGATGTGTATCTCGCCTTCTTTGAGACATGTCTCAAAAGAGACCTTCATAAAGTCCACCTCGATTAGCGTGTCATTGCGCGCGTCGTGCTCGTCTGCTACGAGCGACCAATCTTTCCCGATGAATTTCACCGGGTCGAACGGCTTGGGAGTGATTTTCATGTTTCCTGCGATATTGACTCTGGCACCGTTTTGTAGGAAGAGAGCGAACCGTTCTCCCGCACCTTTAGGATCTCTGATAACCAAATCCTGAAGCCGTGATTTCTCAAAATCAATCACGCTCCAGTTGATGTTGGTGGCTAATATCGCCATTATCTGATGGGATTGGTCTACTGTGATTTTTCCCATATTTCCTTTCTTCGCTGTTTAGTGATTCGTCCAACACTTTTCCAAAAGCACTGGATTCGTCACTTGTTTTGTTTGTTGTGTTTTACAAAGTTTTGCAAGGAACTCACTGTATACTTACTAATTACTAATATTATATTATACACACTTCTTATTTATTGTCAATATACACTTATTCTTGCGATCGCTATAATTAGTGTATAATTTCAATATATGGGTATATTAGAAGAAAAAACAAAAAAGGAAGCGAAACGAAATAACATACAAAGAATTATTTTAAAGACTATTGCAATGGCAGGAATGTTAACTGTTGCACTTGCTACGCCAAACGCCATCAAGATGTTAGAATCATTTGGAATATCTCCTAAAAATAGACAGAGAGAAATTATCCGCCGAGCACAAACACGATTAGTTGCTCAGGGATTTTTGGCCAAGAACAGAAATGGATACCTGCGATTAACCGCAAAAGGTCAAGATCGTCTAGAATATTGGGAAAGAAATAGTTTTGAAAAGTGGAAACAAACAATTCCTAAAAGATGGGACAAGAAATGGCGCATTCTTATTTTTGATATTCAAGAAGAGCGAAAATTGGACCGCGATTATATCCGGCGAACTCTGGAACATATAGGCTTTGTTCCACTCCAGCGCAGCGTGTTCATTTACCCTTATGATTGTGAAGATTTAGTTGCACTCATCAAAGCCGAATTCAAAATAGGACACGATTTGATTTATATCATTGCAGATGCTGTAGAAAATGACGGCTCATTCCGAGAATATTTTAATCTTCCGCATGAAGAATAACAGAGTGATGTTGCTTGAAGACAAACAAACAAGATGTAGTCGAACATACACTAAAAATCGCGATCGCTATGATTAGTGTGCATATCAATTAAAATATCGTAAAAATGACGGTTTAGTATTTCACGCGGATTGCGCGCTCTACGCGATCGCGCACCGCCTCCGTTGAACAATTGTTTTTTCCTCGCGATTCTATCGTCGTTGCAGAAATTTTGTCTCCAGACGTCTTGTCGCCACTAAGCCCATCATCGTGTTTGTAAACCGAAACTGAAGCGCACGCGCCACCTTCAAGATTTATCAAAAAGTTTGAAGTAGCTGACGAAGTCTCGCGAGATGAAGAAACACCGACCGAGACATTTTGACAATTTATTGATGTTGGTTCTGGAACAGAAGAAAAAGTGGATGTCGCAAATTTTTTCTGCGTATCCCAATAAAACGCGCATTCCCATCCAGAATCAGCGGCATAAAACGCAATATGTGATTCGCGCACGGAAGAAGAAAGATTTAACTCGCGCAAAATTATGTTGAAAGTAGCTATGCCGAGCGCCAACAAAAGCGACCCAACAAGAGACGCGAGCAAAAGTGTAAATCCATTGTGTGTTTTATTTGTAGATTCGCATTTCATATTTGTAGATTCGCATCGAGTACTACCAATCATAAATGTAATCGCGCACAACTACGCTTCGATTCGGTAAGTCGCCTGTTTTCCATTTAACAGTCACTTCCACCTTCGCTTCTTTGTCATTTGTATTATTTCCACGCGGAATAGTTGTAATCGCTATTTCGCGCACAAATCGCGTGTCAGTCCATCCAGATTCACCTCTTTGCGGATATCCATACCATCCGTTATCTGATTTAAAAGAAATGACCGGACAAACGCTTCCATACAATCCATTTCGTTCATTGCATTGTTGAATATAATTGCGCGTATTATCGCTTCTTGTCGCGTCCACATAACAAATTCTATCGCTGGTTACAAAGCAGTCAGAAAATCCGTTCAACCAATTTTTATTTCCAAGTTTATTTCCATCCCTATACATACGAATAAACTCAACACCTTCTTCAGCAAGAAAACTCGCCGTAATTTGGTCGCGCGCGTAAACAGCGGAACGGATACTGCGCTGAGCAAGCGTAAGAGGCCCGACAATCGCGCTCACCAAAATTACTATCGCTATAAGTGTTTCAATTAATGAAAATCCTTTAATCCGATGCGAATCTGGCGAATCCGCCTGCGGCGGACGCGAATGCCGCGAATTTAAAAATTCATGTTTTATTCTTAGATTCGAATGTAATTTGTAGATTTGCATCGAGTTTAATTGTCTATTATTCGCTGAGTAATAAGCGTCTGTATATCAAAACGCGACTGCAGTTTCGTCTTTCCTTCCATCAATCCGCCGACAATCATTAAAACATTCGGCTGAATGTTGTCGCCTGATTCAGTGCCGAGAATTTCTAGACATAAACGGGTTATCTTTACTTCTGGCGCGGTAATTCCTACCGCCGTTCCACCATTAACTTGTCGCATTATTTGCGTTCCAAACAAAAAATAAGAAACACTCTCATCTTCTTGTGAAGTAAAAGAAATTCCGACTTTATATCCCGTCGAACAACTTGATGTTTGTAAAAAAGCTTCAGAAGAATAATTTGAACCCGTCCGCAAATTGCGGGCCATGCTTTCAAGCGCGAAATTCACATTATTCACGACCGACTTGAATGTCTGCGCTTTCTTGTTTGCGTCCGCAATCGCAAGAAGCGCGCCCGTCGCAATTAAAGAAACTACGGTAAACACCGCGACCGCCATTATCATCTCAATAATCGTGAATCCATTTCTATTGCTTCTTGAATCTTGAATCATGTTTCTATTTTATTGATATCTGCCCCGTCTGATATACATCAATCGTGCGACTTGCTTTTCGCCGCGGTGATACAACAACAATTTCTGCGCCACGATACCTCATTTCGTTGTTAGGATTCAAATCGGTTTGTATAAAAGCGTCGGGTTCTGGTCGTATGAATGTTATATCTACAAAAGATATTGTTTGTTCATTGTTAATAAAATTCCTGCATTCCAGAGCACCGAATGATGCAAGTATGCCGCAAAAAAACGCGATACTATTTCCTTTTTCAAGTCGATAAACTTTCAAACATTCCGACTCATTGCTCACAACGCATTTTCCGTTAATACTTGTTCCGTCATATTTTTTGTTTCCGTTTCTGTCAGCAAAGAAAACAAAAAAACTATCCGATTTGAAATGAACTCCGTATCCGATATCAAAATTCCCGTTTCCAAGCGGACTTTGCCTGACGGAAAGCCCATATGATTGCGCTTCGCGCAAAGACAGCGCCACATCATACGCCAGATTGGTCATTAAAATGTTTTCACCAAACCTGGAATGAACCATCAGCGCGGAAATTGTTATGATAGTAAAAAGCGCCACTACTATCATCATCTCCATCAAAGAAAACCCGCGTTCCATATATATATCATAACATTGAAATTTGCGAGCCACGCTATGAATGCGCCTAGCGCAAGAAACGGACCAAACGGCAGTTCGGTTTTCATTCCGGCTTTTTTGATAATCATAAGAAAAACCCCAGCTAACGCGCCGAGCCAAAATCCAAACAATAAACCAGAAAAACCGACTGAAAGTCCGAGAAGAAAACCGAGTCCAAGCTGAAGTTTCGCGTCTCCGAATCCCATCCACCTACCGCGTGAAAAAAACCAAAAAGCCGCAAGCGGGGCGGCAAGAATAATTCCCGCGAGAAAATTTTTAGGATTTGAGATAAGAGCGAGCGCCGCCGCGGAATACACCGCGCCGTCTGGAATAATTTTCTCGCGAAAATCATAAACGGAAATCGCGATGATTAAAGACCAGAATGAAAAAGAAGCGAGAAACAAGAAACAAGATTCAAGAGAAAAATCGGAGATTTGCAATTTCCAAAAGATAAGAACGAAGACGATACCTGTAATAAGTTCAACAATCGGGTATTGCAGAGAAAGTTTTACGCGGCAAGTGCGGCACTTGCCGCGCAGAGCAAGAAAACTCGCAATTGGAAAAAGTTCATACCACGCGAGTCGCCGTCCACAGTGCATACATGCAGAAGGAGAAAAAATAGAACGCGTCCCGCTTGTTCCGAACGCAGTTGAGGAGTATCTGAATGACCACGCGTTGATGAAACTTCCTATAGAAACGCCGAGTAAAAATACAACTGCTAAGATTTCCCAATAGAACATTACGGCTTTACATCATAGACACCGCTTGTAGTCCCATCAAAATCTGTGCTGTTGTGGCCATTGCCGTTCGCAACACCTGTCCCAGGACATGGTGGAGATGTAGATATAGTACCCGCTGTTGCATTTGTTTTACTTTTTAACGCAATATGGTCTTGATCCTCAAGTGGCGTGCCTAAATGATACGAGGTGCAACTTGAAAGCGGGGCATAATAATAATCACCATCTAGAGTACCAGCTGGTGCTGGCGGAATAGGTTTGCTCGGTATAAAACCACCTGTAACTAACGAGTCTAGATTTCTAGGATACTTTCCTTGGTTTGACTCAAAATAAAGATCAAGCGCTAATTGAATCTGTTTAATATCATCAACGCGTCGCGCGTCGCGAGCTTTCTTCCGCGCAGAGTTTAGAGATGTGACAACAACAGAAGAAAGAATACCGATAATAGCGATAACAACCAACAATTCAATGAGCGTAAAGCCCCTTCGCGTTTTCATTTTAAGATTTATTTTATAAATAATAATGTGCACCCAGTATAACTCCCTGTTTAAACGACGCAAGTAGTGCAAATAAGCAGTTGTGGATAGCCTTAATTGCCAAAGAAAGCTTACTCCTCAAGAAATCATCAGTGGGTTCAATCAGGACCCAAATGACTTCAAGACGACTTGCTCGGCATGCCATTACCGATTTGAACCAAAACTGATCTGTTTCAGCCAAGCGTCGCAAATTGAACTTCCTTTCTACTGCGACGCGCAAACACTACACCAAATGAAAGGAAAAGAACATTTGAGTCCAGCGGAACTCTCGCGACAACATCCGGCAATATATCGATCTGCAATCGTTCATCATGGAAGTATCCGTGGCTCATTCGCAAAACTCGGCATCACCTATAAATTTGAAGAAATCTTCAATTGGGAGAACAAAGTGACGGCCTTTTTAGGCCGACTTCCCGACACCATCATTGCAGAATGTGTGGAAGTATCTACATCCGTGATACGGAGGATGCGGCAAAAGCTAAAGATCCCAGCATACATGAAAAAGCACGCGGGACAAGAAATAGAAGAAGAGCTGTAGGAAACTTGAATAGAAACATGGCGCCGAGACATTGTTCTCGGCGTTTTTTACTTCAACCATAACACCGTTTTCACCAATTTAAACACTTGCGGAAATGCTGTAAATCGGAATAAGAACGGCGGCAAGAAGAATTCCGACTCCAATTCCAAGTCCGACTATAAGAATCGGCTCGATAAGTCCGACAAGGGTGTCAACCGCCGCCTCAACTTCGCGCCTGTAAAATCTGGCGAGTGTTTCCAGAATATTTCCGAGTTCACCCGCTTCTTCTCCGACTCGGACCATCGCGACCATAATTCCGGGAAATTCTTTATGTTTTCCGAGCGCGTTTGAAATAAGTTCACCGCCTTTCACCGATTCAGCGACATCAGTCAGCGATTCTTCGTAAACAGGACTTCCGACAACATCGCGTGTGATTTCAATTGCGTGGACAATCGGAATCGCCGCCGAAAGCATTGTATTAAGATTATCAGATATTCGCGAAAGATAAAGTTTACGCAAAAGCATTCCAAGACGCGGTATTCCAAGAATAAACCTGTTGGTAGCCATTCGCCCCTGCGGCGTTTTCTCCCACCTCCAAAAAAGTAACACTCCGCCGACAACGCACGCAAAAATTAAAATCCCGTAAGCCACAAAAAAATTAGAGAGGGATACTACCACGCGCGTGTAAAAAGGAACCGCGCGTCCCGACTCTTCAATAATATGCGACAGTTGCGGAATAACTGTGGTAAGCATCAATATCATTACACCAATGAAAGTTACGATTACAAATACCGGATAAATCATTGCGTTTCTCGCCTTCATCGTGACTTCGTATGTCCGCTCAAGATGGTCTGCTAGAAAAACAAAACTCTCGGAAAGTTTACCCGCTTCTTCTCCGGCGCGCACCATATTCACATAAAAATTAGAAAAAATGTGCGGATGCCGCGAAAGCGCGCGTGAAATGGAAGAACCACCCTGAACATCGTTTGATATGTCATTAAGAGCGTTGCGAAGTGTCCCGTTTTCAACTTCGCCCGCCATTAAACGAAAGACGCGCAGAGCGGAAACCTGCGCCGCGAACAAAGTCGCGAGCTCGCGCGAAAGAAGCACAACATCGTACGTTTTTACTCTCTCAAAAAAAGAAAGCCGTTTACCTAAAACTGGCCCAGGAGACACTTCAATAAGATTCGTGACAGTAAACCCGCGCCTGTTTAATGTCTCCCACGCGGATGCTTTTGAAATCGCATCTATCACGCCTTGTTGAGGAGTTCCGTCTTTGTCTATTGCTTTGTAATTGAAGAGCATTTTACAACAGCCGTTCTAGGACGGCGGGATTTATGGAATATGAAAACGCTACTTCAGGTGCGATTTCGCCTCGACGCACGAGTTCCGCCAGTGATTTATCCATATCAATCATTCCCTGCTCGCCTCCTGTTTGAATAACCGTCTGGATTTCATGCGTGCGATTTTCGCGAATTAAATTTGCGATAGCATTGTTTGAAATCAATAATTCATACGCTGGAACGCGGCCTCCCGCGACGCGCGGAACCAGCCGTTGTGAAAAGATTCCGGTAAGAGAACCGGCGAGTTGCATGCGAATTTGTTCCTGCTGTCCGGACGGAAATACATCTATGATTCGTTCAATCGTTTGCGCGGCGTTGTTCGTGTGCAGAGTGGAAAAAACCAAATGCCCCGTCTCCGCGGCAGTCACAACGGAAGCAATCGTCTCCAAGTCGCGCATTTCTCCTATAAGCGCGACATCAATGTCTTCCCTGAAAAGAGATGTGAGGGCGGTTTTGAAATCTTTCGTGTCAAGACGAACTTCGCGCTGATCAATTATTGATTGTTTTTGTTCATAAACATATTCAATCGGATCTTCAATCGTCATAATATGCTCGGCGCGCGTGGAATTGACTAAATCAATCAGCGCGGCAAGTGTCGTGCTCTTTCCGCTTCCGATAGGCCCAACTACCAAAAAGAAACCTTGTTGTCTTTTTGTAAAACTTTCCAAAATAGATGGGAGACGCAATTCTTCCAGTGTTTGTATTTTCCGTGGAATGAGCCGCATCGCGAAACAAATCCCGCCTCGTTGGAAAAATCCGTTCACCCTGAACCGCGCCTTGTCGGCATATGCCCACGACACATCAACTTCTTTTTCTTCCATAAATCTTTTCATATCTTCCTGTTTCAAAATCGCATTCGCGAAACCTTCCGCGTCAGCTCTTGAAATCTCCGGTTGTTTTTCCAACCGAAAAAGTTCTCCGTTAATGCGAATTACGGGCGGCTTTCCTTCGGAAAGATGCAAATCGGACGCGCCTTCTTTGAGCACATATTCCGCAAGCCCTTCCAGTTCTTTTGTGAAATCAGACGCCATAATTATTTTTCTCAACAATTTTTTTTACTTCATCAACGACTTCCGACGGAATCATTGATGCCTTAACTATATAATCATCAATTACCAATGTTTTTATTTTTTCAACGTTTTCTGTTTCGCTTTGATTAGTAAGCGCGATTTTCGCCGAATTTGCGGCAAGTTTTTCAGAATGCATAGTTTTCAAAAACTCCACTCCGTCAATCCCAGGCATAATAATGTCAAAAACAACCGCGGACGGCGCGAGTCCGTTTCGCAATTTTTGCAGCGCCTCTACGGCGGAAAGAGCCGTTTCCACCTCCCATCCTTCAGAGGTAAATTTCTTTTGATAAAGCGCAATCAAAAACTTGTCATCATCAACAACAAGAATGCTTTTTTTAGCGGTGCTCATAGTGCGTGTATTATAGCATTTTGCAAATATAGAAGACTATGCCGTATATCTACCGATTTCCAAATAAACGCAAAAACAAATCCTGAAAACCAGAAATGAACGGGGAGGCAAATTGGTTTTTTGATACATTTGACGCGGATTCTGACGCAATACCGTTTGACGCCGCTGCACTAGTGGGAGATGAGATATATATGTAGGAGTCAGCTAAATCAAAGACACCGGATGCAAGGTCTGTTACTTTGATATAGATTTGTTTGGTTCCGAATGGACCAACGAACGGCT
>Ga0194128_10007518_pt1 | contig 14210 bp, 14 predicted proteins | sample TA2KigCa65mmetaG_FD_148650 | JGI IMG/M metagenome (GOLD analysis project Ga0194128, IMG submission 148650) | Freshwater microbial communities from Lake Tanganyika, Tanzania - TA2015037 Kigoma Deep Cast 65m | ecosystem: Environmental > Aquatic > Freshwater > Lake | place: Tanzania: Lake...
TCCGCCGTCCGTGCGTGCGGTGCGCGGCGGCCGTCCGGCGTCCCGTGCGTGCGGTGCGCGGCGGCCGTCCGGCGCCGCGCGCGGCGGGTCACTCCAGCTGGACGCGCCAGCCGGTCTTGACGGCCTCCCAGTGCTGGGTCGAGATCGCGACGTCGTCGCCGACCAGGATCTGGACCGACATCGTGGCCAGCGTCGTCCGGGCCTTCATGACGCCGTAGGCCTTGAAGTTGACGCGGTACGTACCGTCGGCGAGGAGCGTGAAGCGGACCTTGAAGATGCCGCCCGCGGTCTTGGCCGCCTTGACGGTCGCGGTCCACGACTTGCCGACACGCTTGACGGTGGCCGGCACCAGGAGGTCGGCGAACACCACGCCGTTCGCGTTGGTGATCAGCAGGCCGACCTGCTCCATGGCGGGTCGATCGGGGTGAGCGGTTTGAACGACGCCTGCAGGCGCAGGAGGTCCGGGCCGCTCCGCTTGAAGATGATCTGGGTGATGCAGGGGTGGTAGCAGGTGTCGACGATCGGCGGACACGCCGGACAGTCCGGATCGAGGCAGTCGATCAGGCCGTCCTCGTCGTTGTCCTCCAAGTCGTGGCACAGCTCGCAGAGAGTTTGCACGCCCGTGCAGATCCCGCCGACGCACTGGTCGCCGGCCGAGCACATGTCGCCGTCGCTGCACGTCGTGCCGTCCGCGACGGTCGGGTTCGAGCACTGGCCCGTGCCGGGCGCGCAGGAGCCGGGCAGGTGGCACCGGTCGAGCGCCGTGCACTGCACGGGGTTGCCGCCGAGGCAACTGCCGCTCTGGCAGGTGTCGGTCTGCGTGCAGAGGTCCCCGTCGGTGCACGTGCTTCCGTCCGGCCTGAGCACGTCCGTCGGGCAGGCGGCCCCGGCGCCGGTGCGGGCTTCTGCGACGTCGCACTGGCCGTTCGCCGCGCGGCACGGCGTACCGGGCGCGACGTACCCGTCGTTGGGACACGCAGCGCCGGTGCCGTTGCACACCTCGGCGACGTCGCAGACGCTGGCCGACGCGCGGCACACGCTGCCGCTCGGCTTGACGCCGTCGGTCGGGCACGCGGCGCTCGAGCCGGAGCACTGCTCGGCGAGGCGTGCTGGTCAAGAACAGGACAAAAAAACGTACTTGCAAGAAAATTTGCGCGTGCTCCTTGCGTGATCGGCGGCGGCGCTGGCCGTGTGTTTCGCTGCGTGCCGGCACCGCCGCGCGGGTGCGTGCGGGCTTTGTGGTCGCCCCCCGCCGTGTGGCACAAAGGTGTCCGTCGATGGGGTCGTCGCGGCCGCGCGACGCAGACGTCCACGAGGGGAGTGATCGTGTCCGTGATCGAAGGTGAGGTGCCGTTCCGCGTCCTGCCGGCGCTGACCGAGCAGAATCGAGACTTCTGGACCGCCGGTGCGCGCGGCGAGCTGCGCTTCTGGCGCTGCGGCGACTGCCGCCACTGGATCCACCCGTGGCAGCCGATCTGTCCCGCCTGCCACTCGAAGAGCCTCGCGACCGAGGCGGTTTCGGGCCGTGCGGCGCTCGCGACCTACACGATCAACCACCAGCAGTGGATGCCGGGTCCGCAGCTGCCGTACGTGGTGGCGATCGTGGAGATCGTCGAGCAGCCGTCGGTGCGGCTCACGACCAATCTGGTGAACTGCCCGCACGACCGGATCCGCATCGGTATGCCGCTGCGGGTGATCTTCGAGCCGCACCCGGACCCCGACGGCGACATCTTCATTCCCCTGTTCGAGCCGGAGGACGCGTGATGGCTGCCGCAGTCGAGAGAGCCACCTGCATCAGCGGCGTCGGGCAGTCCGACGTCGGGCGCCGGCTCGGCCGCGAGCCGCTCGAGCTCACGCTCGACGCCTGCCTGGCCGCGATCGACCACGCCGGGCTCCGTGTCGCGGACGTCGACGGGCTGTCGACGTATCCCGGCTCGCTGAGCGTTCCGCCCGGATTCAGCGGGGCGGGGGCGTACGAGGTGATCAACGCGCTCAGGCTGAAAGTCGGCTGGTACGACAGCGGGCTCGAGACGTCCGGTCAGCTCGGCGCGGTGATCAAGGCGGCGCTCGCCGTGGCCGGGGGCCTCTGCAACCACGTACTGGTCTTCCGCTCGGTGTGGGAGGGCAGCGCGCAGGGCGGGCAGGGGCGCTCGGCGGTGATGCCGGGCGGCGGCGGTCGCGGTGGCTTCAAGGCGCAGGGCTTCTCCGAGTGGTTCCTGCCGTTCTCGGCGCCGTCGGCGGCGGTGTGGATCGCGATGTTCGCCCAGGCGCACTTCCACCGCTACGGCACGACGAAGGAGCAGATGGCGTGGATCGCGCTGAACGCGCGCCGCAACGCCGAGCGCAATCCGAAGGCGATCTACCGCACGCCGATGACGCTCGACGACTACATGGCGTCGCGCATCGTCGCGACGCCGTTCTCGCTCTACGACTGCGACGTGCCGTGCGACGGCGCGACCGCGGTGATCGTGTCGCGCATCGACCGCGCGCGCGACCTGCGCAACCCGCCGCTGCGCATCGAGGCGATGGGTGCGGCGCTGCACGGGCGTCCGTCGTGGGACCAGTACGAGGACCTGACCACGATGCCGAACCGCGACGCGGCGGCGCAGATGTGGACGCGTACGGACCTGAAGCCGAAGGACGTGCAGATGGCGCAGATCTACGACGGCTTCTCGTTCCTCACGCTGTCGTGGCTCGAGGCGCTCGGCTTCTGCCAGGTAGGCGAGAGCGGACCGTTCGTCGACGGCGGTGCGCGCATCGCGCGCGACGGCGAGCTGCCGCTGAACACGCACGGCGGGCAGCTGTCCGCCGGGCGCCTGCACGGCTACGGATTCCTGCACGAGGCCGCCGTGCAGATGTGGGGGCAGGGGGGGGAGCGTCAGATCGCCCGCGTGCCCGAGGTCGGGGTCGTCGCCGCCGGCGGCGGCCAGACCTGCGGCTGCCTGCTGCTGACCCGGGGCTGACGTCCGGTCGCGCTCCGCAAGCGCGGGGCGTGGGCCGCCCCGCGCTCGGAGCCGCCGCGGGCACCGTCGCGCACGCGCGGGGCCCACGTTCGCCGACGGCGGGGAGCGGTGTCCCCGTGGAGATCTGTCCGGCGCTGCAGCAGCGGGACCCGGGGCCCCTCCCTTCAGCGCCACTCCGACTCGGGGATCTGGTTGCCGAGCGTGCAGGGCTCCCAGAGGTCCTTGCGGATCGCGTCGCGCAGCCCGGCGAGCGGGAACTCGAGGGTGACCGGCTTCCCCTTGCTGGTCACCTGCGCGTGCAGCGCCGCTTCCGGGCTCGCGTCCGAGCGCCCGATCATCGTGCGCACCAGCTCCGACGGCACCGGCACCAGGTAGAGCACGTCGCGCGTCTTCGCGCGCCGGCGGACCTGCCACTGCTCATTCGGTCCCGGCTCGGTGGTGAACGAGACGCGGACCTGGCCACCGTCGTCGAGCGGGAAGCTCGCGCCGAGCGGCGGGCCGATGACGACGCTCCGCCAGCGATCGCCTTCGCATGCGACGATCAGGTTCACGCGCGGCTCGTTGCGCGCCGGCTACACGATGGCCGTCGAGTGATCGCCGTAGCCGTTGGTCACGTCGACGAGCTGCCAGGCGTGCGCTGCCGGCGCGCCGCCCAGCGCCGCGATCGCCACGAGCGCGCGGGCTGCGCCGCGGCGCAACCGGGCGGATCGGGGCGCGCCAGGAGCATCATGGGCGGGAAATCGTTCGTCGCGTCGGGGCATGGCGTTCTCCGTGCGTCGAACATCGGCGATCGCGCGCTGTGAAGCAAAGTGGTCGGCGCGTTCGATCGGCTGCGAAACTGCGAGCCGCTCGGGCAGGCCCGCAAGAGAGCGATGTCGTCCGCGCTGCGCGCTGCGCCATCGGAGTCCACCGCGGCGTGCACCGCACATCCATCGTCAAGCTACAGGGGAGGATGCGGCGATTCGGAAGGCGTTGCGCGCAGCCGCGAAGCTTGCACGGATGCCACATTTTCGCCCCGTCGCTGCTGGAGAATTTCGGGCCTCGTTCTTACGTGAGGGGTCGGTCGTGCAGCGATACGATTCCCGTCGCATCCCAACCCGTCGGAACCCCACCCTCGCAGTCGCAGAGGAGCCCGCCATGTCGTTGCCGTCCCCGTCCCCCCCGCGAGCCGCTTTCGTACCGCACGCGCCGTTCTGGCGCTTGCCGCCGTGCTGACCGCGCCATCGCTCGCGGCGGCGCTCGCGCCGCCGCTCACGCCGCCGCCGGACTGCCGCGCCTACACGATCCTCGCCCGCGAGACGCTCATCGTCGGCGCCGACGTGGACCTGCGCGGGCCGATCGTCGTGCGGAACCCCGGCGGCACGCTGTCGATGGGACCAGCGAGCACGCACAACGGCAAGACCCGCGAGGAGGCGATCGCCGCCGCGGACATCTTCATGCTGAAGCCGAAGAGCGCCGTGGTCGACGTGGTGACCAACGACCTGCGCGCCGAGGCGACGGCGAAGATCACGGGCGTTCTCGCGAAGCCGCTGTCGACGCCCTTCCTGACGCTGCCCGCGCTGCCGGAGGCGGTGCGCGATGCGTGCGTCGACAAGGGGGCGACGGTCACGGTGTCGCCGGGCGGCCAGCGGACGCTCACCCCCGGCTGCTTCGGCGACGTGGTGCTGCCGAGCGACGCGCGGCTCTACCTGAAGCCGGGCGCCTACCGCTTCCGCAGCTGGGATCTGCGCGACCGGGCGTCGGTGATCGGCATGTCGGGCAAGGTCGTCGTGTACCTGCGCGACGCCTGGCGCAGCGCGCCCGGCGCGGTGGTCGGCTCGGGCGCCTTCGACGCGAAGTCGTTCGAGATCTACACCAGCGCGCCGACGATCGACGTTCGCGAGGAGGGCGTGCTGGTCGCCGAGCTGTACGCGCCCGAGACCGAGTGGCTCGTGCTCTGGCCCCGCGCGGTGTTCGTGGGCCATGCGGTCGCGCACCGGGTGCTGGTCGAGGACGAGTCGCGCTGCGGTATGCCGCCGCTCGTTCCGCCGTCCCCGACGCCGGTAGGCGGCACGCCGACCCCGACGCCGTCGCCGCGCGGGACGCCGATCGACGAGCCCACCCCGAACCCGTCCGTCTCGCCGACGCCGAAGCCGACCGAGCACGCCGAAGCCGACGTACTCGCCGAAGCCGACCAAGACCCCGGGCGAGTGCCCTCCGCCGAGCGGTGAGCTCGACGAGGGATGCACGCCCGGCTACTGGAAGCAGTATCACCACTACGACTCGTGGAAGGAGCACGAGCCCGGTGACGACTTCGCGACGGTGTTCGGCGTGCGGCCCAGCTTCCGCGCCACCCTCGGCCAGGCCATCGCGTTCGGTGGTGGCGGCGAGTACGCTCTCGCACGCCACGCGGTCGCGGCGCTGCTCAACGCCGCGCACTCGCGCGTCGACTACGCTTACACGCGCGCCGAGGTGATCGAGGTCGTGCGCTGGGCGTACGAGCGCGGCGACTTCGCGACGGCGAAGGACAACCTCGCCGAGGCCAACGAGCAGTCCTGTCCTCTCGACTGAGACCGCGGCGCCCCGCGATCTCTGCCGACCCGGTCAGGTGGTCCGCGCGCGCGTTCCGCGCGCGGACCCGACCGCGGTCGCCGAGCACCGGCGGGGAGGTCGTGCCCGCGGCGCGGCTCGTGCCGGCCGGTGGGACGTCAGTCGGCTCGCACGGAGAACTCTCCGGTCGCGTCGACCGCGCCGACGCCCGCTCCGCCGCGGGCAGCGGCCGCCGCCGGCGGCGGAATCGGTGCGCTGTTCATGAGCGTGATCGGACCCTCGTCCTCGATCGCCAGGAACGGCCCCCCGTCGAAGAAGGTCTGGACCAGGACGTAGGCGCGCCCCGAAGGGATCTGCAGCGTGAACGGATAGATGATGTCGCCGCACGTCGTGCTGTTGGTCTCGACGAACGGCCCCAGCGTCGAGCGGCCGGTCACCACCTGGTAGGGCGAGATGTTGCCGGTGAACGCGCTCCACGTGTAGCCGTTGGCCGACAGCGTGGAGGTGAAGCCCGACGTGTTGCACTGGAGGTCGTTCGCGTAGCGGATGGCCACCTCGCCGCCCACCCCGTTCGTCTCGATGATGACGAAGTTCTGCTGACCCTGAACCCACTCGACGGTCGCGGTCTCGCCGGTCGATGGAAAGTTGTTCAGGACGTAGGTTGCGGAAGCACCGGTCAGGAAGTTCGTACCGAAGGTCGCGACGCTGAACGTGGTCTGTGCGAACGGCACCCCGCTCTGGCGCACCGTCGCCGTGTGGACGCCGGTGCCGAACAGGTTGAAGTTGATCTGCGAGATGTAGCCGTTGCGTCCGTCGTTGCCGCACGCGCCGACGGTGTCGTTGCGCCGCACCCGGCTCGGCACGGGGATCGGCGAGCCGCCGTCGACGACGATCGAAATGTCGTCGTTCGGCGGGCACTTCCAGCCCGAGAAGTAGCCGACGCCGCTCGCGTTGCCGCCGTTGATGGGTACCTCGAAGACCGCCGCAGACGCGGTCGAGGTGAGGCACAGCAAGCAAGCGGCGAGGGTGTGGCGGAAGAGATCGCGCATCGAGCTCATGACGACTGCTCCTGAAAGAGGGGTGGGGGAACCGACGAGACGAATTCAGAGTACGTGAGGAGCCGCAGGCACTCCAGCGGGCGTTTTTCCCGGAGGCGACGGCGAGGGAGGCCGCCGACACCGCGGCAGACCGAGTCTCGGTGAGCGGCGAACCATCTCCCGCTCGGTCGCCGGCTCGCAGGGCGAGCCGGCACGACGCGATGGCGTGGCCCCTTCCGCCCGGCCGCCGGAGCCGGTGCGGACGTCAGTCGGGAAACGTGTTGCTGCGCGCGATCGCGCCGAGCCAGTCGGCGCTCGGCTTGGGACGGCGCCTCTGCGTGGTGCGATCGACCGCCACGAGACCGAACTCGGGACCGTAGCCGAACAGCCACTCGAAGTTGTCCATCAGCGACCAGTAGAAGTAGCCGCGCACGTCGATGCCGTCGCGCATGCACTTGACCAGCGCTGCGAGCGCACGGCGCTCGTAGTCGATGCGCTGCGCGTCATCGGTGGTGCCGATGCCGTTCTCGGTGACGTGGATCGGGACGTTCGCGGTCTTCGCCGCGTAGCGCACGGTGCCCTCGAGCGCCTCGGGCCAGAACTCGTAGCCCATGATGAGCACCGGCACGCCGGGCTCGGGGCCCATGGGGCCGTTCGCGTCGAAGCGGCTGCGGCTGTAGGTCTGCACGCCGACGAAGTCGTCCTCGCGCGCGGCCTCGAGGAACGGATCCCAGCTCTCGGCGCGCGCCCGCGCGACGTGCGCCTCGCCGCCCGGCAGCGCCTGGAAGTCCTGCATCGCGAGCGTCACGCCGACGGGGAACGAGCCCGGTCCCGACTTGATCACGTCGCGCGCGCGCACGTGCGCCTCGAGCATCGTGTCGCGCAGCTTCATCGGGTCGCCGAGCAGGAACGGGCCGATGCGCTCGGGGGTCGAGCCGTAGCGCTTCGCGGCCTCGCCGACGAAGCCCGCGACCGACTTGAGCCCGCCCGGGGGAAACACGCCCGCGACCTGCAGCGTCGCCGACAGGTTCGCCTCGTTGATCGTGTACGCGGTGTCGATCAGGTCGCCCAGGTGCCTGACGGTACGCTCGCAGAAGCGCAGGAACCGGTCGACGTTGGCGCGGTCCTCCCAGCCGCCGTCGAGCGTGAACCAAAGCGGCGAGGTGAAGTGGTGGAAGGTCACGCAGGGCTTCACGCCGTGCTCGTGGCAGCTCGCGATCATGCGCCGGTAGTGGTCGAGCGCCGCGATCGAGAAGTACCCCTCGACCGGCTCGATGCGCGCCCACTCGACCGAGAACCGGTACGCGCCGAAGCCGAGCTGGCGGATCATCGCGATGTCCTGCGGGTAGCGGTGGAAGTGGTCCACCGCGTCCCCCGAAGGCTCGCGGAACAGCGTCCCGGGCGCGTGCTCGAGCATCCAGAAGTCGCTCGCGACGTTGTTGCCCTCGACCTGGTGCGCGGCGGTGGCGGTGCCCCAGACGAAACCCTGCGGGAAGGAGTACGGCATCGGCACGGGATGCCACGGCGGGCGGGGGCGAGCAAGCGCCGGTGTCATGTGCGGCAGAAGCCATGGCGTCGTCCGCGTGGTCGCGCAGGCGTCCCCCGCGTTCGGCACGGCATCCGCAAAGAAGCCTGCGCGACGAGCCGATTGGCCTTTGTCGAAACGGCCGCTCGTACCCGAGGAGAAAACATGGTCGATCATCCCCACGCCGCTGGCGCCGTGTGCGCCGTCCCCCGCAGCCTGCGGACCGTCATGATCTGTGCCGCGCTCGTTCTTGCGGAGGCAGGCGCGGCGAGCGCGAACGACGCCGATCACGTCGTGACGATCGTCAACAAGTGCAAGCAGCAGATCTGGATCGGCGAGTTCGGCGCGCCGGCGCTCGAGCCGCACGATTGGGCGCTCGCGCCGACCTGCACGAAGCGGACGGAGAAGCGCGTCTGCGGACCGTCCGGCACCTGCGACGGCGGCGCGTGCGAGTGCGCGAGCGACGCGGACTGTGCGTTCGGGGTATCTGCCGGAACGCCCACCGCGAAGTGCGACGTCGGCAGCGGCAAGTGCGTGCGCCGCCTCAAGCTGAAGATGCCGGCCGGCTGGCAGGGGCGCCTGTGGCCGCGCACCGGCTGCTCCGGCGACACGGGGTCTTTCACCTGCGAGACCGGCCAGTGCGGACCGGCGAGCGGCGGCAACATCGACTGCAACGTGCAGAACGCCACCGGCAACCTGGCCACGCTGTTCGAGATCGCTGCCGCGGGCCTCGGCGGCGCGGACAGCTACGACGTGAGCACCGTGAGCGGCTACAACGTGCCGATCGCGTTGCGCGTCAACCGCCCCGACGACGCGCCGGTCTGGCAGGCCAACACCAACTTCGCCGCCGGCGCGATGATCGTCGAGCGCATCGGCAGGGACAGCTTCGAGTTCGTCAATACGGGCCGGTCCGGGCAGTCCGGCACGACCAAGCCCGACTTCGCGTCCATCGCCACCTGGGGCCAGCAGCTCGCCGACGGCAGCAACGGCGTGGCGTGGAGCAACAACGGGCCCTCGTGTCAGGCGTCGGGCTGCTCAAGGCGCGGCATCGACGGTTCCCTGTGCCCGTCGGTGCTGCAGGTGCAGGGCGCGAGCGGCGCGCGGGTGGCCTGCGACGCGCCTGGGAACGCCTGCGGCGGAGCGCTCTCGTGCACGACCGACGAGCAGTCGCACTTCCAGTGCGTCAACAACGGCGGGCAGAACGACATGTTCGGCAAGATGATCCCGCTCATGTCCCCGAACGGCGCGTCGCCCGTCTGCTTCGTCAATGACGGCGGCGCCAGCGACTGCCAGGCGGGAACGACGTGCACCCCGGTCACGGCGTGGAGCGCCGACGGAAGCGTCGGCGTCTGCACGCCGGTCATCCAGAACGGCGGCTGCGACGGGAGCAACGACGGCCAGGCGTGCCCGGCCATCGACTATCCGTATCTCGGCTACACCTGCCAGACGGTGACCACCACCGAAGGCAGCACGTATGCGTGCGTTCCGCCGCTCACGTCGGGAATGGGCGCCTTGTGGTGGAACGCAGACAACTTCGTTCCGTCGCCACTGCCGCCGCTCGACCCGCCTTGCACGACCGACGGCGATTGCGGTGGCTTGAACAAGTGCATGGCGGGCGGGCCGGTCAACGGCGGGCTGAAGGCTTGCGAGGACGGCGATCCGGTCTGCGGCTGCTATCAGCCGGTCAATTGCTCGTCGTCGGCCAGCTGCACGAACGGGACGCTGTGCGAGAACTCCGACGGCGTCCAGAGCGCGGACTGTGCGACCACCGAGGCCTGCTTCTGCCAGTCGCAGGCGATCTACGGTGGCGTGTGCGGACCGACCAATCCGGGCTGGAGGCAGGCGACCGGCATCGTCGCCGAGGGCGGCGCGTCGTGGCCGCAGGGCTTCAAGCACGGCTGCCCGCTCGCGTACTCGTACCAGTACGACGACCCCTCGAGTAACTGGGACTGCACGAATTCCGCGACCGGACTGAACAACTACCGCCTCATCTTCTGCGGCGCCGCCGCGAAGTGACCGGCGCGCGTGGCGGACCGGGACGGACGCCATGGCGTCCGCCCGGTCCGCCACCGCCGCGCCCCGCAAAGTCTGCGAACCGCAAAGTCTATTGACCGCCGCGCTGCGTGACGGTAGGCTCGCCGCCACTTCCGCCAGCTCCCGCCCTGCGGGATGCGTCGATCGTTGAGGTTGCTGCGCCCCGCTCGCCGGGGCCGTGCGACTCGGAGCCTGCATTCATGATCCTTCGGAACTCGAGCGCTCGCGCGCGCCGCACCGTTCGGCGTGCGGGACTTCTTCTGCCCGCCACGGCACTGATCGTCGGCGCCCTGCTCGGCGCGAGTGCCTTCGCCGCGGAGCGCTGCAGCCGCGAGCTGCAGCGGAATCCCTGTGCCGAGGCCAACCCGGTGTGCCCGGCCGTGGCCGGTCCGGTCGGGCCGAGCGCGGGGTCGTGGCCCGTGTTCCAGGGCAACGCGCAGCACACCGGCGCGAGCCCGTTCCGCGGTCCGGTCTGCGACCGCAGGATCTGGAGCCGCAAGCTGCCCGGCAGCCTGTTCGCGGCCCCGGCGCTCGCACCCGGGCTTCCCGGCGAGCCCGAGACGCTCTTCGTTCCCGTCGGCAAGGCGCCGCTCTGCGCCCTGAACCCGGCAGATGGCTCGGTCCTCTGGTGCGGCTCCGACCAGCAGGGCAGGCTCGCCGATCGCTCTTCGCCGGCGATCGGCAACGGCGGGCTCGGCTACGTCGGCACACGCGACAACGACCTCTGGGCGATCGACCTGCCGCCGTTCGGTAGCGCGGACGCGACCGTCGCGTGGCGGCAGAAGGTCTGCACCGATGGCGACATCACCGCACCGCCGGTGATCGGCAACGACGGCCTCGTCTACATGACGTCGGACTCGCTCGGCGCGGGCACGGTCATGGCGATGTGTCCGGGCAACGTCTCGCAGCTGAAGTGGTGCATCAACCCGCTCGGCGGCGGCATCCGCAACGCGTCGCCGGCGCTCAGCCCGGCGGGCGACGAGCTCTACCTCCTGTTCGGCGGCGCCGGCCTGGCGGCACTCGACGCGCAGACCGGCGCCGAGCGCTGGCGCATCCAGCTCGAGCCGAAGCGCAGCGTCGGCCGCATCCCGAACCACGCGCCGGTGGTCAACCCCGAGACCGGCCGCATCTACGTCGGCCTGTGGCGCGGGATCTGGGCGGTGGACCCGCCGGCCTCGCCCGGTGGGCAGCCGACCGCGACCCTGCTCTTCGATACCGGCCAGGGCGAGCGTATCCACACCCCGCCGGCGATCGACGTAAAGCGCCGGAGCATCGTCGTCGGCGTGACGGATCCGCTCTCCAGCACGCTCTACTCGCTCGACTTCGCGGGTAACGTGGAATGGCAGCGCAGCGACCTCGGCGCCGGCGACTTCCGCAGCAACAACCCGCCGGTGCTCGACGTGCGCGGACGGATCTACCTGGCGTTCGGTCGCAGCCTGATCGCTCTCCAGAAGGACGGCACCACACTGTGGCATAGCGAGTTCTCGGGCCCGTTCGACTCGTCGCCGATCCTCGGCGACGGCCGCGTCTATGCGGGCACGAACGAGGGTACGGTGTACGCGATCGGCGACTGCCCCCCCTGAGCCACGGTTCCCTGCGCGGCGACGCAGGGCTTCTCCGTTCCGGCCGCGGTCCCCGCCCAGTACCGGGGATCGGGCTTGCAACGTGCGCGATCCGGAGCGATCGGTACGGCTGAGCCGCAGCCGTGCGCCGTCTCCCGGCCGTCGCTGCGTCTTTCGATCACGATGACGTGGCGAGGCACACGGAGCGATGGGATCGCCACCCAGCCCGCGCCCGCCACGCAGTGGGCGCCGGGCGACGGCCGCGGTGGTACGACCTGGTGGCACGCCCCCGCGCTGCTGGTGATCGCGCTGCTGCTGCTCGTGTCGTGGCGGGACGACAGGCCGCTGCACGGCGATGCGGCGATGTACGGCGCGATCGCGAAGTCCGTCCTGCAAACCGGCGACGGGACGCATCTCACCTTCAACGGCCGGCCGTACTTCAACAAGCCGCCGCTGTTCTTCTGGCTGACTGCCGCCGCGTCCCGGCGCCTCGGCAGCGGCAGCGCGGCGCCGCAGCTCGTGTCGGGGCTGCTCGGCGTCGTGAACGTCCTGCTGCTCTACGCGCTCTGCCGCCGCATGCGCTTCGACCCCGTGACCGCGTTCGCCGTGGCGCTGGCGTACGCGACGACGCCCGAGGTCGTGCACTGGACGCGCGGTGTTCACCTCGAGAGCCTCCTGACGCCCTGGCTCCTCCTCGGGCTCCTCGCAGCGTGGGAGTCGGTCACGCGCCCGGCGGCGGTCCTGCTGCTCGGGCTCGCCGCCGCGGGCGGCTGGATGTCGAAGGGGCCGCAGGGGCTGTTCGGCGTCGCTGTCGCACCGCTCCTTTGGTGGCGGCACGGCGTTCTGCGGGAGCGGGTCACGTCGCGCTGGTCGCTCGCCGCCGCCGCGGTCGCAGCCGGGCTCGTCGTGCCGTGGACGTGGGCGCGCATCGTGGACGAGCCCCGGTACGCCGACACGTACTTTCGGGCCCAGATCGGCGGGGCGCTGGTCGAGGGCGGGATCAACCAGCGCGGGCCGCTCTGGTACGCCGGCAAGTTCGCCACGACGTACTGGCCATGGCTGCCGTTCGCGGCGGCGGGCACCGTGCTGCTCGCGCGTGGCGTCCCCCGCGACAACCGGGCGCTCGCCTGGCGGGGCTACGGAGCGGTGGTGCTCGCCGTCACCATGGCGATCGCCGCGCGCCGGCCGCGCTATCTCGTGCCGCTGTACCCGATGCTCGCGGTCGCGAGCGGCGTGGCCATGGGCCGCCTCGCGCGTCCGCGCCCGCGTCTCCTGCCCGGGCTCGCCGTGGGCGTGCTCGCGATTGCGGTGGTCGCGGCCTTCGTCGATCGCGACCAGTCGAGCGAGGCGTCCGACCGGATGCGCGGCGACGCGATCGAGATCGCGCGGACGCTGCCGCCCGACGCCGAGGTGTGGCTCGCGTCCGACGTGCCGCGCGAGGGCATGCCGGGGATCGCGAAGGTGCTCGGACTGTACGCGCCGCCCCTGCTGTGCTCGTGCGGCTCGCCGTGCCTGGCGAGCGCGCGTACCTCAGGCGAGGTCCCCGTCGTGGGCGCGGGATCGTCGGGCGAGGTTCGCATCCTCACGCTCGCGTCGTCGGCCGACGCGCTCGCGACGGCGACGGGCGCCGCCATCGACGCGCGCAACGCGACGGTCGCCGTGCTGCGCCTGCCCGCAGCGTCGCGGGATGCGGCGCTGACGCGGGCGTGCGCGCTCGACGAGGTGCTGCCGCCCTGGTGACCGGTGTGCGCGGCCGCGCCGGATGCGCGCGCGCCGCCTTGACGCCCGCGCTGCTGGAACGTAGCCGGGACGGGTGACCCGTTCCTTGCTCGCGACTCTCGTGGCGCTTGCGGCGCTCGCGCTCGGCGCGGGTGGCGCGGGAGCGCACGCCGTGCTGACCGCCTCGTCGGTCGGCAAGAGCGCGCTCGCCCCCGACGCCCCTGCGACCGTCACTCTCACGTTCAACTCCGGGATCGAGAGCGGTCTCGGCAAGGTCGTGCTGCGCGGGGCGGGAGAGGACCGGCAGCTCGGGACGCACGCGGGTGAGCAGGCGAACCAGGTGCTGGTGGAGGTGCCGGCGCTGCCGCCGGGCGCGTACGCGCTGCACTTCAAGGTGCTCGCCGTGGACGGCCACGTGACCGAGAGCGTGCTGCGCTTCAAGGTCGCGGCGCGCTGACGCGGGACCGACGTGCAGGGATTCGCGGACTTCTTCGACGGCCTCCTCGGCGGCGCGACTCTGGTCGCACTCGCGGTGGCACTCGCGAGCCCCGCGTTTGCCCTGCTGGTCGTCCCGCCCGACGTCGGCCCGTACACCGACCGCATGCGCGCGCGCGCGGCGCGCCTGCTCGTCGTCGCCGCCGTGCTGGTCGTCGTGTTCCAGATCGTGGGCCTCGGGCTGAAGCAGATGGTGCTCGCCGCCGACCTCGGCCCGATCGCGTTCGACCGCTTCCCCGGGACGCTGCAGTACCGCGCCGGGATGACGCGCGCCGCGTGCGCGGTGCTGCTCGCCGCCGCCGGCGCGTGGGCGACCCTCCGGCCGCGCGCGCGCGCCGCGTGGGCG
>Ga0194128_10007521_pt1 | contig 14207 bp, 10 predicted proteins | sample TA2KigCa65mmetaG_FD_148650 | JGI IMG/M metagenome (GOLD analysis project Ga0194128, IMG submission 148650) | Freshwater microbial communities from Lake Tanganyika, Tanzania - TA2015037 Kigoma Deep Cast 65m | ecosystem: Environmental > Aquatic > Freshwater > Lake | place: Tanzania: Lake...
CTCCTTGCCGATCTCGCCACGCTGACTCAAAATCAGGTTCGCATGCGCGACCAGTCCTTCCAAATGCTTGCCTCGCCTACCCCCGTTCAACTCCGCGCTTTTCACCTCCTCGGCGTCACACCCTAACACTTTGTTCCCAGCGCCGCACACCCCCCTCTTCGTCTAACTCGTTTGGAGTGTGTCGATTGCCCCGTTTTGCCAAGGGGAACTTCGGATTAGCAGGCGCTACGTCTCGAAGGTCATCGGCTTCCTGAGACGAAATGCAGTGATCGTGAAATCAGGCGGAAAATTGAAGATCTCTGACCACGATGACGACAACCAAATCTATTAATGCGCCGCGGCGGCGCACGCGCATTACCTCGTGACCGAAAATCTCAGGCATTACCCGGCCGGTCACAAGTACACGAAAATCGTGACCGCCCGCCAACTCCTTCGGCTGCTCAAAGACTAAAACGCATACCGCAGCGCGAACTGAATCTCGCGCGCCGGCCGCGTATTCGAAATCGCGCCAAAGTTATTCGCCGTCCGATTGCCGTTCGGCGGATCGAAGTTCGTCTTGTTGAAGAAGTTGAACGCTTCCATCCGGAACTCCACCTTGTGTCCTTCAATGACGCGGAAATCCTTGTGCAAGCCGAAGTTCATCTGATTAAAGCTCGGTGCGCGGACGATGTTCCGGCCCGCGTTGCCAAACGGCTGCGACACGTCGGTCGGTTCCAACACCGTCGCGCGGTTCAACCATGCCGCGGGCGAGCGCTGCCCCTCGGGCAGAACGGGGTTGCCGGTAATGTTCGAGCGATACGTCGGAGCGCCGGACACCTGGAAGGCAGCCGAGGGGCCGTAGCTCAAGTTGACCGGCACGCCGCTGGTCGAGAAGTTGATGATCGAGACGCGCCAGCCGCCGGCGATGGCATCGACGCCGCGACTCCACGAATCGCCGAACTTGCGGCTCTTGCCGAACGGAAGATCGTACAGGAACGTCGTTGTATTGTTGAACGGCTGGTCGTAACCGGAGAGCCCCTTCTCGTTTTCGAGCGCGCGGAAATTGACGCGGGAGTTGTCGCCGTTGCCAGACTCGAGGTGGCCCGAGGCGTTATCGATCGCCTTCGAGAACGTGAACGAATTCAGAAAGTACATGCCGCCGGAGAAGAGTTTCTCGATCTTCGACTGGAACGCGTGGTAGTCGAGGAAGCCGCCCGGGAACGCGGTTTGGATGAAGCCGTATGCCTGCAACGGCCGCCGGGCCTGCAGCGCCAGATTCTGGCCGACTACATTGGGACGCGCCTGATTGAAATCGCCCAGGATCATGAGCTTGTTCGCGGCCGTGCCGACGTAACCGACATCAAGCACCCATCCCTTCATTACCTCCTGTTGAATCGTCACGTGCCAGTTCTGGTTATAAGCCGACCGCAGGTCTTTCGGAATGTGATTGGTGCGCGTGTTTACCTGCCGGATGTTCGCCAGCGAAAGGAAGTTCGTCGGATAGCCCTGTTCGGTGCGGCGGAAACAGGTGCCCGGATCCTGCGCTTGGCTGGTGCAGAGCGGCAAACCATTGGCAAACGCGGGTGGAAGCTGCGCGTCGACGGTCGGATTCAAGATGAACGGCAAGTTGTACGCCAACAGATTTTCGCCGCCCATGCGGTTGAAGTGCACGTAGCTGACGCCGTAGGCCGCGCGGATGACCGTCTTCGGCAGAACCGTATACGCCATGCCGATGCGTGGCGCCCAGTTATTCCCATCGGGATTGACCAGCGCGCGATCGTAGAGCGATCCGTCCTTGGCCAGGATCGTCGTGTTCGTCGATGGATCGAAGTTGGCGATTGCGTTCGTCGCTTCAAACTGCGGCGTCGCGAATTCGTAGCGGATGCCGACGTTCAGCGTCAGCTTGCGCGACACCTTGAAGTCGTCCTGCAGGTAGAAGAAGTGCATCCACTGACGGTAATTCACGATGTTTGGCGAGTTGAGCGCGAACTGGTTGCGCGCGCCGTAGAGGAAGTCGTTGAGGAACTGCAAGTTGTTGTTGGCCGTGCCGGGAACTTGCGAAAAGCGCCCGTTGTAAACGTCACGGCCCGACTTCGGATTGAAATCGTCGATTTCGGTGGCCACGCGCTGATACTCCCAGCCGGCCTTCAGCGAATGGCGGCCGAGGACCTTCACGTAGTTGACCTTCGGATTAAACACGTCGGGGTTCTGAAATTGCGGATTGGACTCCTGTACGCCGAATGCCGAGAAGCCGCTGACGGCTTGGCGATAGACGCCGCCGGCAAAACGCTTGTCGGTGGGCGCGTTCGGGATACCAATGCGCTCAGCCAGCGTACCCGTACCTACGAAAACGGGGAACTTGCCGCCATCGGACCGGCTATAGCCGAGCCGAAATTCGAGGATGCTGGTCGGGTTCACGGTCCAGGTCGTACCAAACGCCAACTGCCGGTTTTCGACGCGGACGTTGCCGTTCGAATCGCCGCCGGAAGGGCCCGGGATTGCGGGCGGTTCGAAGTTCTCCATCAGCCGGTGCGAGTAGCGGCCGAAGGCGTTCAGCTTCGAAGAAAAATAGTGATCGTAGCGGAAGTCGCCTTTGTCGGTCTTGTCGGTGCGAAGAGGCTGCGACTCGAAGTTGTTCGAAAGGCCGGGGCGGTTCGGATCGGGCAGGCCGGCAAGCACCTCGCGCGCCCAGCGCGTGATCTGCGTCTGCGGCACAGCGCCGTTGGGGATCACTGTGCCGTCGAGCGGATTGCGCACGGAAATACCGAGGTTGCCGTTCATTTCGGCGCGCGTCGGCAGCGTCGAAAACGTAATGCGCTTGGTGTTCCGGCGGTAGCCTTCGAAGTCGCCGAAGAAGAAGCTCTTGTCCTTCTTGATCGCGCCGCCAAACGTCGCGCCGTACTGGTTTTGAATGAGCGTGGGCTTCTGATTATTGACGGGTTTGAAGAACCCGGTGGCGTTGAGCTTCGTGTTGCGCAGGTACTCCCAGGCCGAGCCGTGGAAGGAGTTCGTGCCGCTGCGGATCGAGGCGTTGATCACGGCGCCGCCGGCGCGTCCGAACTCGGCCGAGAAGTTGTTGGTCTCCAAGCGGAACTCCTGCACCGAATCGGGCGAAAGCTGCACGACCTGATTCGAAAAGCCTTGGTTCGACGTGCCGTAGGCGTTGTTGTCCACGCCGTCGATCACAAAGTTGTTCTGCGAGCTGCGCATGCCGTTGACGTTGAAAGAGGCGTCGCGGGTGTCGGCGATGGAACTGCGGCGCACGCCTGGCGCAAGCAGCGCCAGGTCCGCGTAGGCGCGGCCGTTGAGCGGGAGATTCACAACCTGTTGCGTGCCGACAACGGTGCCGCGCGAAGACGTGTCGGTTTCCAGAACCGCAACGGCATCGGTGACGGTGATGCTCTCGCTGGTCGAGCCGACTTCGAGCTTCAGATCCACGCGCTGCCGGGCGTTCACGGTGACGCTGAACGTATTGGCGACCGCGGATTTGAATCCCTTCGCCGTGCCTTCGAGTTTGTACGACCCGGCCTTGACGTTAAAGAACTGATAGCTGCCCGCCGTATCCGTGACGGCCTTCTGCTGCACGCCGGTCTGGGTGTTGGTCAGCGTGACTTCCGCGCCGGCGATGCCGCCCCCGCTCGCATCCTGAACGCCGCCGAGCACCTGTGCGGTATCGAACTGCGCGAGCATCAATGCGGTGGCAAGCGCGGCCAGCGCAAACAATTTCTTCATGGCGAGATCTCCTCGATATTAGACTAACGTCTCTTTATTGCAGCACCGTCGCGGCGTGGTGGCAAGTGGGTTGTCGCAAGCGAGTGGATGGTTGATGTATACTGTCACCCGTCTCTGAAGTTTTTCATTTTTCCGAAAAGGGTTTTCCATGAGCATCAGTTGGGCTAAGTTGACGTTGGCGCTGTTGATTCTAGTGAGTCTGTCGGGCTCGTCTTTGAGCGCCCAGACCGTGGCCGGACAGATCTCCGGTCTGGTGACCGATCCCTCCGGCGCGTCGATCGCCGATGCGAGTGTGGTCGTCACCGATCTCGATCGTAATGTAAACTTCCGCTCAACTTCGAATGAGAGTGGCTTCTATCTCGTGTCTCCGCTGCCGCCAGGCCGCTACAAGCTGCGCGCGGAGAAAGACGGCTTCCGGGCATACCAGGTTGAACTCGTGCCGATCGCGACGCAGCAGAAAGCCGAAGTCAGCATCTCGCTGCAAGTCGGCGCGGTAACGGAAAGCGTGACTATTACGGGCGGCGCACAATTGGTGGATACGACCACCGCCACGCTCAGCGGCGTTGTCGAGAATAAACGTATCATCGACCTGCCGCTCAACGGACGCAACATATTTTCGCTGGCCTGGGCCACCGCGGGTGTCTTCCCGCAGCGTCCCGCGGCCGGCAGCGCCAACGAGGGATTCCACTCCATCGGCATCTTTACCGTGAACGGCGGGCGCGATTCGTCGAATGCCATCCTGATGGACGGCGTGCCGGTGACGATGAACTCGAACACGGCGAATATGAACGCAAACTCCGCCGTGCCATCGGTGGAAGGCGTCGAAGAGTTCCGCATCCAGACCAACTCCTACAGCGCCGAGTACGGCCGTTCCGGCGGCGGCGTTCTCACCATCGCCACAAAGTCCGGCACCAACACGCTGCATGGCAGCCTCTTCGAATTCGTACGCAACAGCAGAATGGACGCTAACAACTGGTTCGCCAACGCGAGCGGCGCGCGGTTGGCTACCTTCCAGCGCAACGAATTCGGCGCCAGTTCCGGCGGCCCGCTTGTGATTCCGAAAGTCTACGACGGTCGCAACAAGACCTTCTGGTTCGCGGTGTACGAAGGACGCCGGCAACGTTCGGCCTCCACTCGCTTCTTCACGCTGCCCACCAACGAACAGTTGGCCGGCGACTTTTCCAAAACGCTGACCGCCAACGCCGCGCTGCGCAATATCTACGATCCGATGTCGACCACGCCAGACCCCGCCCGCCCCGGCCAATTCTTGCGTACGCCCTTTGCCGGCAACCGCATTCCGGTCAATCGCTTCGACCCCGTCGCCGCCAACGTCTTGAAGTTCTATGGCCCCCGTCCCAACCTGCCGGGGCAACCGAATACGGGCCAGAATAACTTCTTCTTCCAAGGCAAGGCGCCGACCGACGTGAACCGCGCGACTTCCAAAGTCGATCACAACTTCAACGAGAACCAGCGCATCTTCTTCCGGTACTCCATCTTCCAGAACGAGAACTCGCAGCCTGAATTGTGGGCCGGTCCGGGTTGTCCCGATGGCGGCTGCTACTCCAACTACGAGCGGTTGCAGAATTTCGCGATCGACTATAGCTGGACGATGAATCCGACGACGTTGCTCAGCTTACGCTACGGCTTCGCCCGCTCGATTCTCGACCGCGGAAGTTGGCACAAAAACTTCAGGCCGACGTCTTTGGGCCTGCCCGCCATTGTCGAGGCTGGCGCGGATCTGCTGGTGTTCCCCGAGTTCTCCGTCGAAGAAATGACAATGCCCGGTTTGCTCCACCACTGGAACTTCCGCTCCGCCAATCAATCGCACACGATTGTGGGAACGCTTTCAAAAGTGTTGGGCAGCCACAGCTTGAAAGCGGGTACCGAACTGCGCGAGAACCTGATCAACCACATGCAGGCGCCTTGGAGCTTGAACTTCAGCTTCAACCGCGCGATGACACAGGGTCCGGATCCGCGCGTCGTCTCGGCCACCGGCGGATTTGGGTTCGCGTCGTTCCTGTTGGGAACCGGCTCCGGCGGCAACGAAGTACATGGCATTCGACCCGCGCTCGAAAGCAAGAGCTATGGCTTCTACCTCCAAGATGACTGGAAGGTCAACCGGAAACTAACGCTGAATCTCGGTCTGCGCTGGGACTTCGAGACCGGCCTGACGGAACGCTATGACCGCTACTCGGTGTTCGATCCCTCGGCCGTGCATCCGTTGAGCCAGCGGACCGGTTTGAATCTGCGTGGCGGTTGGACCTTCGCGAATAAGGGCGGCCGCGGTCGCACACTGAAGGACATCGAGTGGGGTAAGATCGCGCCGCGTATCGGCCTTGCCTATCAGTTGGGGCCGAAGACCACGCTCCGCGCCGGCGGCGGAATCTTCTACACAATGGCCACCTATGGCGCCAACAACTATGGAACGGCGCCCTTCCGTGCCGCCACTCCCTGGGTAGCCAGTATCGACGGCGTCACGCCAAACGACCTGCTCCGCAATCCGTTCCCGAACGGCGTGTTGCAGCCGGAAGGTTCGGTCAACGGCCTCGGCGCCGCGCTCGGCCAGGGCGTCGGTTCGCCCATCCCTTCGACGATGACGACTCCGTACAACTCGCAATGGAACTTCTCGATCGGCCAGGAGCTCGGCGGAGGAATGGTTCTCGACCTTGCCTATGCCGGGAACAAGGGCACCCACCTGCCCCTGCCCTGGCAGATGGATCAACTGGCCGACGCGCAGATCCGTCCCAACGCCGGGCTACTCGATACAGTGCCGAACCCGTTCTTCGGGCTCATTCCAGTGGGTGCCTTGTCGAACCGGAACGTGCAGCGAGGTGAGCTGTTGACGCCCTATCCGCAATATCCCGGCGTTTCTTTCGCCGGCACGTCGTGGGGCAACTCCAACTTCCACAGCCTGCAGGTGACGTTTAAGAAACGGTTCTCCAGCAATGGAACCGTCGTCGTGGCCTATACGTGGTCCAAGTTGATCGCCGATGGCGGTGACAACGCCTGGGATTCGGCCGGCTTCCGCAATTTCAATTGCCGGGCATGCGAGCGGTCGATCTCGCCTTATTCCTATCCGCACCGGATTGTCACGACCTCGACCTACGAACTCCCGTTCGGCAAAGGCAAACAGTTCGGCTCGAACTGGAACGGCTTCATGAACGCCGTACTCGGCCAGTGGCAGGTGAACGGCATCATGACCCTCAGTTCCGGATCCCCGCTGCAGATGCTCACCACGGGCAACACCAGCTTCTCGTTCGGTGGAGGTCAACGGCCCGATTCAACCGGACGCGACGCCCGCCTCGACAACCCGACGCTCAACCGCTGGTTCGACACCGATGCGTTCCGGTTGCCGGCGCAATACACCTTTGGCAATATGGGCCGCATGCATCCGAACCTCCGCAGCGACTTCGTTGAAATGCTCGACCTGTCGGTCTTCAAGCGCTTCAACATCGTCGGCGAACGCGTCGCGCTGGAGTTGCGCGGCGAGAGCTTCAACGCGTTGAATCACCCCGTGTTCGGTTCGCCGAACACGACGGTGGGCAATGCGCAGTTCGGCCGCGTCGCCGGTACGGCAAACGCGCCGCGCCAGACGCAATTCGCACTCAAGCTGCTCTGGTAAAACTGCATCGCATCAGCAAACGCGGGCCGCCTTCGAAGGCGGCCCGCGTTTGCTTTGATGAGTGATAAGATAAGCGGTCTATGTCGCAGATCAAAGGTCCCGGATTGTTCCTTGCCCAATTCATGGGCGACGCTGCTCCCTTCAACTCGCTGCCGAACATTTCGGCGTGGGCGAAGTCGCTCGGCTACAAAGGCATTCAGTTGCCTTCCTGGGACGCGCGGATCATGGATCTCGCCAAGACCGCTGAATCGAAGACCTACTGCGACGAGCTGAAGGGCCAGGCCAACGGCCTCGAATTCACCGAACTCGCCTCGCACCTGCAAGGGCAGTTGGTCGCCTCGCACCCGGCCTACGACGAGATGTTCGATATCTTCGCCGCGCCCGAAGTGCGGGGCAATCCCGCCGCCCGTAGCGCATGGGCCACCGAGCAGTTGAAGCTCGTCATCAAGGCGTCGCGCAACCTCGGTCTGTCGGTGACGCCGTCGTTCACCGGCGCGCTGCTGTTTCCCTATATCTACCCGTGGCCGCAGCGGCCCGCGGGTCTAGTGGAAGAGGGCTTCAAAGAACTCGCCAAGCGCTGGAAGCCGATCCTCGAATGCGCCGAAGAAAACGGCGTCGACTTCGCTTACGAACTGCACCCCGGCGAAGACTGCTACGACGGCGCGACGTTCGAGATGTTCCTCGAAGCCACCGGCAATTCGGCGCGCGTCAACATCAACTACGATCCGTCGCACTTCATTCTGCAGTGCCTCGACTACGTCGGCTTCATCGACATCTACGCCTCCCGCATCAAGGCGTTCCACGTTAAGGATGCCGAGTTCCGTCCTTCGGCCAAGGCCGGCGTGTACGGCGGATACCTCGGCTGGAAAGAGCGCCCCGGCCGCTTCCGTTCGCTCGGTGACGGGCAGGTCGATTTCAAGCAGATCTTCTCGCGCCTGACCGCGGGCGGCTACAGCTCATGGGCCGTGCTCGAATGGGAGTGCTGCTTCAAGGACGCCGCGCAAGGCGCCGCCGAAGGCGCCCCGTTCATCGCGTCGCACCTGATCGACGTCCCCGCCAAAGCCTTCGACGACTTCGCCGGCGCCGACTCCGACACCGCGCGGAATCGGAAGATTCTCGGCCTCGCGTAACTCCCCGGGGAACGCAATGGTTAGTACGTCCCGTTCGACGGCATGCTCCACCGCACGGATGGGCTGATAGAAATTCCGATCGAAGCGTTGTACCGTAGCTAAATGCCGGTCGCGGTCGAGACCTATCTGAGCACGCGCTACGAACCCGCCTGCGACTTTGTCGATGGCGAGCTCGTCGAACGTGCCGCGGGCTATCGTGACCACAGCGCGATGATCGGCGCACTCCTCAATTGGTTCCACGCGAACCGCCGAAAGGCCCTGTGTGTACTTCGACTACAGATCACGCTCAGCCGCTATCGCGTAGTCGACATCTGCGTCGACGGTCCACACGCGCCCTACATCTGCATCGAAGTCCTCTCTCCTGAGGAAGACCAAGCGGTGCTGCGCGAAAAACTCGCCGACTACGCTCGCATCGACGCGGCGAACATCTGGGTTATCGATCCAGCGGAGCGTAACGGTGCATGCTACGAGAACGGCGCTCTCGGCGATGCGACCCCGCTCCTCCGAACCACCGACGGCCGCGTCGAACTGCCCATCGCCGAACTCTTTACCATTGACGACTAGTGCCCAAAGCCGATAAGATCGGCTTGCCATGAAACTCATCGCCGCCGTCTTCGCCCTCTCGCTCGCTGCCCAGCCAGCGCTGCCGATCAAGCTCGTCTCCGAATGGGCCAAGCTGCCCAAGGGCATGTACATCGGGGAGTGCTCCGGCGTCAGCGTCGATAAAGACGACAACGTCTGGGTCTTCCATCGCGGCAAGTCGCCGATCATGAAGTTCGACAAGACCGGCAAGCTGCTCGACCACTGGGACGGCGCGCCGATTACTTCGTCGCACGGCATCAAGGTCGATCCCGAGGGCAACATCTGGACCGTCGACGTCGCCGGACACAACATCAAGAAATTCTCGCGCGATGGCAAGCTGCTGATGCACATCGGCAACCCCGGCGGCTCGCCAGGCACCAACGAAAGCAAGGACGCATTTAACCGTCCCACGGGCATCGCCTTCGAACCCAACGGCGATTTCTGGGTCTCCGACGGCTACGTCAACTCGCGCGCCGTGAAGTTCAACAAGGATGGCGAGTACGTCATGCACATCGGCGGCAAGAAGGGCAAAGCCGACGGCGAGTTCGACACCGCGCACGACGTCGCCCTCGACGCCCGCAGCCGCGTCTACGTCGCCGATCGCGAGAATCACCGCGTGCAGATTTATTCCCCGGACGGCAAGCTCATCGGCAAATGGACCGGTGTCGGCTCGCCCTGGGGCCTCGCGTTTAACCCGAAAGATTCGACCATGTTTGTCGCCGACGGCTACGCCAACCGCGTGTTGAAAGTGAACCTGGAAGGCCAGGTGCTCGGGTCCTACGGCCAATACGGCAAGATCCCCGGCCGCTTCGACTTCATCCACCACATCGCCGTCGACTCCCAGGGAAACCTCTACGCCGCCGAGATCAAGAACTGGCGCGTGCAGAAGTTTGCCTGGCAGAACTAAACACGCCGGTCGAAACTGAGATACACTTGCGTTAGCGGATGGAGAGTCGAATCCGGGTACTTATCGCCAAGCCGGGGCTTGATGGCCACGATCGAGGCGCTAAGGTAATCGCCCGGGCTCTTCGCGACGCGGGGATGGAGGTCATCTATACTGGCCTCCGGCAGACGCCAGAAATGATCGTCACCGCCGCGCTGCAAGAAGACGTCCAGGTGATCGGCCTTTCGATTCTCTCCGGAGCGCACATGGCAGTCGTCCCGCGTGTGTTGCAGCTCCTCCGCGAGAAAGAAATGGAGGATGTGGCCGTCGTCGTTGGCGGAATTATCCCCGACGAAGACGCCCGCGAATTGAAACATCTCGGCGCCGCCGCCGTATTTCCCCCCGGCTCATCGCTTGAAGAAATCGTGGCGTTCGTGCGTCAGGCCGCCCAGCCCGCGTAAGACCGCCCAACGAACGGCGCACCGAGTACATCCAAGGAACGCTCATGCAGGAACGACAGAATATAGCTGTATTTGTTGATTACGACAACATCGAGATCGGCGTGAAGAGCACGCTGCGCCGTGAATTCGCCGTCTCGCTTTGTCTCGATGCGTTGAAGGAACGCGGCGACATCGTCGCCAAGTTCGCCTACGCAAACTGGTCGCGTCAAGAAGGCGCGGTCCGCCAGATGGCCGAAAACGCCGTTCAAATGGTCCAGCGCCTCCCATCGCCGCGCGGCGATAAAAACGGCGCCGACATTAACCTGGCCCTCGACGCGCTCGAGATGGCCTTCACCCACAAAAACGTCAACGCCTTCGCCATCATCTCCGGCGACAGCGACTTTATCCCGCTCGTCAACAAGCTCAAGGCCTACGGCAAGATGATCTATATCGTCGGCGGCAAGGCCTTCACCTCGACGATTCTCCAGCAGAACTGCCACGAGTTCATCTCCTACGAATCGCTGCTCGACGACGGTAAATATCAGCCCCGTGAAGCCGCGCCTCGCCAGGAGCGCTCGCAACAGCAGCCGCAACAACAAACGCAGCAGCAGCAGTCGCACGGCGATCAGGGCTACGGCCGCGGCGGCCGCCGCGAGTGCCGCCGCTCGGCGCCGCTCGAGTTGACCCACGCGCTGCCGCTGCTCGAACGCGCCCTTGCCGCGCTTCGCCGCCGTGGCGTGCAACCTCAACTCGGATTGTTGAAGAGCACGATGTTGCAGCTCGACCCGAGTTTCAACGAACGCGCCTACGGCACCGGCTCGTTCTCGGACTTCATCGACAAGCTCGAATCGAGCGGCTACCTCGCCACCACCGGACCGGAAGGCCGCAAGACCATCGAGGTCAAGCAAGCCGCCGAAGCCGTTGCGGCGCCGAAGAAGGACGAAGCGCTGCCCTTCCTCCGCCAGGTCGTCGACATCTACAAGTTGGATCTCGAAGACGGCGCGACCGCCGACGATCTCGCCGCCTGGGTCGTCAAAATCCACCCCGGCTTCGATGCCCAGAAGTTCGGTTTCCAGACCTTCCCCGAACTGCTCAACTTCGCGCAGGATAACTTCGTCATTCGTGTCGAGGCCGATCCCGCGCGCGGCATGATCGCTTATCCGCCCGCCGATCCGGAACCGGCCGCTCACCCGGCGCCGGCGCCCGAACCGGAAGTGGCCGCCGCCGCTGCCGTCGCGGCGGAACCCGCCGAAGCCGAGCCCGCCGAAGAGATTCCCGTCGGCGCGATCGAAGAACTCGAAGGCGAAACCCGCAAGAAGACGGCTTCGCGCAAACGCGCTCCCGCCGCCAAGAAAGCCGCCGGCGCGACGGCCAGCGTCCGCCGCCCGCGCGCCCGGAAGCAGGTAGAGTAGATCGATGCTGGAGCGCTTCCATTTTCCAGGCGCGGTCGCACCGCGTGGGCCTTATTCCCACGCGGTGCGCGCCGGCGATTTTATCTACGTCTCGGGCCAAGTGCCCATCGACCCCATCTCTAATGAGTTCTCCTGCGGAACCATCGAACACGAGACCACGTTGGTCCTGTCGAACATCGCCCTGATTCTTGAAGCCGCCGGCGCTTCGATCGCCGATGTCGTCAAGTGCAACGTGTATCTCAAGGACGGCGGCGATTTTGCCGCCATGAACGCCGTCTACGGCTCCGTGTTCGGCGACAACAAACCAGCCCGCACAACGGTTGAAGTGAAGTTCGCCAATCCGACGATCAAGGTGGAAATCGATTGCATCGCCTACCGCCCGCGCTCGTCCTAATCGACCTCCAACTCGCCATCGACGATCCCTCCTGGGGCCAACGTAACAATCCGCTCGCCGAATCGAACGCACGCAAGCTGCTCGATCTGTGGCGGGAGAAGCGCTGGCCCCTTCTCCATGTGCGGCATGATTCCGCCACACCCGGCTCCACCTACGCGCCCGGCCAGCCGCTGCACGCATTCAAGCCCGAGACCGCGCCCCTGCCCGGTGAAACGGTGCCCGGCAAGACGACGTGCAACGCCTTCGCCAGCACCGATCTGCTTTCGCGCTTGAACGGCGCCGAGACCTATTTCTGCGGCGTGATCACCAACAACTCGGTGGAGTCGACCGTCCGCGCTGCAGGCGATCTCGGCGTGAAAGCCTTCCTCGTCGAGGACGCCTGCTTCACCGTGGCCAAAGGCCGCTGGAGCGCGGATGAGGTGCACGCGATGTCGCTGGCGAATCTGGATGGCGAGTACTGCACGGTGGTGACAACCGCTTCGGCGGCGGCCTGTCTAAAGATCTGGCCCGATTCGCGCTGAATCACGCTAAGATCCTAAAGGACTGCCATGACCACGCCCATCCCCATCCAAGAGACCGACCGCTATCAGAGCCTCGACATGATCCGCGGAGTCGCCCTATTCGGCATTCTGCTCATGAACATCACCGGCTTCGGCCTCCCGTTCGCCTACGGCAATCCAACCATCTACGGAGGCGCGACCGGCGTGAATCTGTGGGCCTGGATCACGACGAACATGTTCTTCGAAGGCACGCAGCGCGGTATGTTCTCGATTCTGTTCGGCGCGGGCTTTCTGGTGCTCATTCAGCGCCTCGAAAAGACCAATCCCACCGATGCCGCCGATATCTTCTACCGCCGGACGTTGTGGATGATTCTCTTCGGCATGATCCACGCCTACCTGCTGCTATGGACGGGCGAGATCCTCTACTTCTACGGCGTCACTGGTCTGTTCCTCTATCCGTTGCGCAAGCTGTCCTCGCGCGCGATGCTCGCTGTCGCCGCCGCCGGCTTCGCGATCGGCATGTTCTGGAACGGCTGCGACAACTGGCGCGCGCAGCGGAGGCACGCCGCGTACGTCGAAGCGCAAAAGGCCGCCAGCCCGACGCCCGAGCAGCAAGAGGCCATTAAAGTATGGAAGGAACACGAAGAGCACTTCAAACCCTCGCCAGAGAAAATCGCCAAAGATATCGCCGCACACCAGGGCGGCTACTTCGGCCTCGTCGCCTATCAGGCGCCGATCAACGCCGAGAACGAATCGTGGTTCCTCTACCGCTGGTTCTTCGACGTCTTTTCGATGATGCTCCTCGGCATGGGTCTGCTGAAGCTCGGCGTGCTGACGCTGCGCTCGGAGCCCCGTGTTTATTGGCTTATGCTGATCTGTGGCTACGCCCTGGGCCTATCGGTCAACTACTGGGAGACGACGACAATCATCAACTCGGGCTTCTCGATCTTCGCCTACATGACCACCGACATCACCTACGACATCGGCCGCGTTGGCATGACCACCGGACACCTCGGCTTCCTCCTGCTGTTCTGCCGCTCGGGTATGCTGAGCTGGCTGCGTAACTCGCTGGCCGCCGTCGGCCGGATGGCGCTGTCGAACTACATCACCCACTCCATCGTCTGCGCAATTGCCTTCAGCGGTTTCGGCTTCGGCATGTACGCGAAGCTCGAACGCCACCAGCGTTACTACATCGTCTTCTCGATCTGGGTGTTCCAACTGATCATGAGCCCGATCTGGCTCAGGAACTTCCAGTTCGGCCCGCTGGAATGGGGCTGGCGCACGCTGACGTACATGAAGAAACAACCGATGCGGCGCTCCGTCGCCGAACCGGTCGCCGAGGCCGTTTAACGCGGAAACGGGGGATTCGACTTTTCACAGCCCTGCCGCGTCTTAGAATGGAGTGCGCTCGATCGGCCTCATTCTAGCGGGAGTTTACTGCGAAGAGCGCTTACCTCGTGCGGGAGCGCGAGGTAAGCGGTTCATTGTGAATCACTTAGCGGGCATGCGCTCGGGCGATTTGTGTATTACCCT
>Ga0194128_10007527_pt1 | contig 14203 bp, 17 predicted proteins | sample TA2KigCa65mmetaG_FD_148650 | JGI IMG/M metagenome (GOLD analysis project Ga0194128, IMG submission 148650) | Freshwater microbial communities from Lake Tanganyika, Tanzania - TA2015037 Kigoma Deep Cast 65m | ecosystem: Environmental > Aquatic > Freshwater > Lake | place: Tanzania: Lake...
CTTGTTGGCAAGCGCGCGCTGGATGGCCTCTTTCGTGGCCTGGTAGTTGAAGTCGTAGATCTTCTGGTCGTCCTTCGCCTCCCAGTGGATGAAGACGCCGACCATCACCACGTAGTCGTTCGCCTTGTCCTTCGGGATGACGCCGGACTCCACCGAGTCGACGACGGCGCGGGCGACCGCCGCCTGCGCGGGGCCGAACATCTGCACCGCCTGGCCGGCGCCCTTGATCGTGACCTTGTTGAACATCAGGGTGTCGGGCTTGGCCGGCAGGTTCGGCGAGACCACCGCCAGCAGCGTCGTGAAGCCGTCCTTGTTGTTCGTGAGCGCGTTGCAGAACGCGGCGCCCGCAGGGCCCGTCTTCGACCCGACGATCAGGTCGATGTGGGCGATCTCGTTACCGTCGCCAACCAGCGATTCGCCGACAAAGAAGTCTGCTGCCATGAGTGGAGCTCCCTTCGATTAACGTCACAATTGAGGCCGGACCATTGTCGCTGGCCGAGCGGGCGATCTTATACGTCCCGGCATCTGGTATGTCAATACACGCAGGACTGATGATCGATGTGTATCAGCGAAGCGAAAAGACCAGCAGATGCTGCCACGGCAGGCGGCTGTTCACGGACGTCAACTGGAAGCCTTCCGCCTCGACCTCCAGCTTCGCCTGCGCCACCGTCATCTTGTGCTCGGGGCGGATCGGGATCCACGCGTCTTCGCCGCGGTACTCGAGCAGGACCAGCCGGCCGCCGGGCTTGAGCGCCTCGCGGATGCGCCGCAGCATCGTCTGCGGCTGCGAGACTTCGTGGTACACGTCCACCATCAGCGCCAGGTCAACCGAGGCGGGCGGCAGCTTCGGATCGTCCTCGGTGCCGAGCACGAGCTCGACGTTCGTGAGCCGGTCGCGCTCGACGCGGCGGCGAATGAGGTCCAGCATGCCCTGCTGGAGGTCGTTGGCGTAGACGCGGCCCTTCGGGCCGACCAGGCGCGCCAGGCGGACCGTGTAGTAACCGGAGCCCGCGCCGATGTCCGCGACCGTGGACCCTTCCGCGACCTTCATCAGCCGCAGCGCGAACTGGGGATCCTCTTCCTGCTGGCGCTCGGCGCGGTCCAGCCAGTCCGCGCCGGCGACGCCCATCGGCTGCGCGTAGCGCCGGCCGCTGAGCGGATGGACGCCCTGGGCAAAGGCGAGCGATGCCAGAAGCACGCTCGCAACCGCGAGCACTCCAGGCACTCTAGGCACCTTAGGCACTCCAGGCACTTTACAAGGTCTTGAGCCTGGCGCCTGGAGGCGCGGACAGCTCGCGCTCGAACGAGGAGACGCGATCCTGCGCGGGGTTCTCGACGCCCACCAGAACCTGTCCCTCCGTGGTGACCTCGGGGTCGTAGAGGAAGCCGCGGCCGCGCTCCGGAATGAGTGCCGTCACGACCAGCGTGATGACCGTCGCCGCAATCGCGCCGAGCATCGTCAGCTCGAAGATGATGATCAGGTTCGGCCACCACGCCCAGATCGGCAGGCCGCCGACGTTGATCGCCCACGAGTACTCGGCGAGGTACGCCAGCCCGAACGCGGTCGCCATCCCGATCAGGCCACCCAGGCACGCGATCCACCACATGTACGTCTTCTTGCCGATGTGGCCGAACTCGTAGTCTTCCATCGGCTGCGCGGAGACGACGGTGATGTCGCGGTCCTGCAGGCCGAGCGCGCGCAGCCGGTTCACCGCCTGCTGCGCCGAGGCACCGTCCGGATAGAGCGCGTAGACGGCCTTCAGCCCTCGACCCTGCTCGGGCTGACCCCGAGGCTCTCGAGGGGTCACAGGTGCAGGTCTCCGAGACGATGTTCCTCGGTGGCGGGCGGGATGAGGCTCGGCGACGGGTGCTCGCCCGCCTTGAGCTCCCAGATCGAGATGATCGGCACGACCTTCGCGAAGAGCACGTAGAGCAGCGCCATGCCGGCGAAGGTCGCCGTGGTGATGACGATCTCGACGGGCTGCGGCCGGTAGCTGCCGAAGCTGTACGGCAGGTACTTCTGGCTGAGCCCCGGCACGATGATCAGGAACCGCTCGAGCCACATCCCGACGATGACGCCGATGGACGCGATGACGCAGCCGGTGATCGTCCGGAAACGCCTGATGCCCATCAGGATGAGCGGCAGCACGAAGTTCCCGATGACCATCGTCCAGTAGAGCGGCGCGAAGGCGCCGCTCTGCGTGGACCAGAAGACCGCCATCTCGGCGGGCTCGTTGGCGTAATAGGTCACGAGCCGCTCGTTGAAGACGAAGTAGCCCCACAGCAGCGCCATCACCAGCAGCAGCTTGCCCAGGTTCTCGAAATGCACCGGGTGGAGGTACGCCTCGAGGTGCAGGAACCTGCGCAGCACCGCCATGGCCAGCAGCAGGCCGGCGATGCCGCTGAAGATCGCGCCGGCCACGAAGTACGGGCCGAAGATCGTGGTGTTCCACATCGGCACCGGCGCCATCGAGAAGTCGAACGAGACGATGGTGTGCACGGAGACCGCGACGGGGATGATGGCGACCGCCATGATCGACATCGCCGTCTCGAGACGGTGCCACTGCTTCGGCGTGCCGCGCCAGCCGAGCGCGAGCGCGCCGTAGATCCTCCTGCGCAGGCCGGTGGCCTTGTCGCGCACGGCCGCGAAGTCCGGAATGATCGGCAGGTAGAGGAACAGCAGGCTGCCGGTGAGATAGGTGTTGATCGCGAAGAAGTCCCAGACGAGCGGCGAGCGGAAGTTGGGCCAGATCAGCCGCTCGCTCGGGTACGGGAACAGCCAGAACGCGAGCCAGGGCCGCCCGAGATGGATGATCGGGAACATCGCGCCAATCATCAGCGCGAACACGGTGATCACCTCGGCGCAGCGCGTGACGGGCCGCCGCCAGCCGGCATTCACCAGGCGCAGGATGGCGGAGATCAGCGTGCCCGCGTGGCTGATGCCGATCCAGAACACGAAGTTGGTGACGTAGAAGGCCCAGTACACCGGCCAGTTCAGGCCGGCGATGCCGAACCCCAGCCAGAGCTGCGTCGCCCAGCTCACCGCGCCGAACAGCACGACGCCGCCGAAGACGGCCACGAGCAGCCAGAAGCGCCACGAGGTGTTGAACAGGGGATGCAGCAGGTCCCGGTTCATCTCCGCGCCGGTGGGATGGCTCATGTCTGCGACACCCGCGCGAGATAGGCGACCTTCGGCTTCGTGCCGAGATCCTCGAGGAGCTTCGTGCCGCGCGGCGACCGCGACAGCCGCGACACCTCGCTCTCCGGATCCTCGAGGTCGCCGAAGACCAGCGCCTTCGACGGACAGCCCTGCACGCACGCCGGCTGGATCTCGCCGTCGCGGACCTCGCGCTGCCCGGCCTTCGCCCCGATCTGCGCCGACTTGATGCGCTGCACGCAGAACGTGCACTTCTCCATCACGCCCACTTCGCGCAGCGACACGTCCGGGTTGAGCTGCAGGTGCAGCGGCTTCTCCCACGACGGGTTGAAGAAGTCGAAGAAGCGGACGTTGTACGGGCAGGCGTTCGCGCAGTAGCGCGTGCCGATGCAGCGGTTGTACACCTGCGCGTTGAGCCCGTCGTCGGTGTGGTGGCTGGCGTAGGTCGGGCAGACCGGCTCGCACGGCGCGTTGTCGCACTGCTGGCACATCACGGGGCGGAACTTCACGCGCACGTCGGGGAACTCGCCCTCGTAGTAGCGCTCCACGCGGATCCAGTGCTTGGCGCGGCCGCGCGACGCCTGGTCGTCGCCGACGGTGGAGATGTTGTTCTCCGCGTGACAGGCGACGACGCAGCCGCCGCACCCGGTGCAGCGGTCGAGGTCAGCCGCCATTCCCCATCTGGGCATCAGAAGCTCCGCTCAACTTCCAACTTCCAAAATCCAATTCCCAAGAGATTGGGAGTTGGAAGTTGGGGCTTGGGAGTTATCACCGTTCATGCTCCACATGTTCGCGGAGCCCACCTGCAAACATGACCAGCCGTCCATCAGCCGGGCCGGCGCGCGACACGCGCACGCGCGTCGCCGCCCAGGCCAGCGCACCGGTCGTCGCCTCGGTGACCGGCGCCAGCAGCGTCACCGGGTTCTCGCCGCGCCCGCTCGCGAAGCGCGTGAACGACGTGTGTCCCTGTCCCACGGGCATCGCCACCGTGTCGGGCGCGATCCCCGGGTTGACGACCGCCGCCGACCGCACGGTGCCGTGCGCCGACGCGACCTCGACGACGTCGCCCTCCGCGATCCCGAGCTTCTGCATGGTGGCGGGGTTGATCTCGACCCAGCTGCTCCACATGCCGGACGTCAGCGGATCGGGCATCTCCTGCAGCCACGGCAGGTGCGCCAGCGAGCCGTCGAGGAACTTGCTCGACGGATACGGCAGGAAGTGGAACGGATACTGGCCGGGGTCGCCGTCGAACTGCGGCGCCGCGAACGCCGCCGCGCCGGCGGCGGCCGGCGTCTGCGGGCTTGCGCCCGATGCCAGGCCGGCGGGCAGCGTGCCCGTCCACATGCCCTTCGTCTGCGCGTCGCTCCACGTGTCCACGTCGGGCGCCGCGGACGGCAGCCCCGTGAAGGTCGCCGCCAGCATCTCGTCGAACGTCTGCCACGGCAGGTTGACCGGCGTGGCCAGCCGGCGGCCGACGTCCAGCAGCACGTCGCCCGTGGCGCGCGTCCGGTGCAGCGGACGCATGACCGCGGGCGCGACGCCGGCGACCGCGGCCAGCGATCCGGACTCGGGCAGCGACTCGCTCCACGTCTCGAGGAACGAATGGTCCGGCAGGATGAGATCGGCCAGCGCGCTCGTCTCGTCGAGGAAGCTGCCGACGCTGACGATGTAGGGGACTTTCTCGAGCGATTCGCGCACGCGCCACGCGGCGGGCGCCGTGAAAACCGGATTCGCGCCATCGACCAACAACACGTGCGCGTTGCCGATGTCCTGCAGCGTGAAGCCGCCGCCCGCATTCGACGCGGCTGCCCTGTTGAGTTGGGGCGTGAAGAAGACGCCGCCCGGCTGACCGACGCTGCCGACAAGCGAGTTCAGCGTATTCACGGCCAGCGCGGTGAACAGCCCGTTGGTGTGCGCCAGCGGCGCGCCGCCAACGATCGCGACGGCAGGACGGGTCGCCTCGAACCCGCGTGCGAGCCGCTCCACCCGGCGCGCATCCACGCCCGTCAGTTTCTGCACGGCGTCGGGGGTGTAGTCCGGATGCTTGCCGCCGATGACCTGGGCGATGCCGAGCGCCAGCGCGCCTTCCGTGCCGGGCCGGATCGCGACCCACTCGTCGGCATTCGCGCCGGTCTGCGACATGCGCGTTTCGACCTGCACGAACGTGCCGCGCACGCCCGGCCGGCCCTGCCGCATCTCGCCGTAGGCGCGGCTGTGCGCCACGGGCGAGTTCCAGGTGCCGAGCAGATCGGATCCGAAGTTCAGGACGTAACGGGAGTTCGCGAGGTCGAACGTCGGCAGCTGCGCGCGCCCGTAGCTCATCGCGTTGGCGCGGCGCAGCACCTCGTCGCCGAACAGCTCGTAGACGACCGGCGCGGGCGCGCCGAAGCGGGCGGCGAACTGCTCGAGCAGCGCGCCGCGGTGGCCGCTGGTCCGCCGCGTGAGCATGGCCAGCATCCGCTGGTTCCCCGCGCCCGCGAGCATGTCCAGCCGCCCCACCAGCTCCACAACCGCATCGTCCCAGGAGATCGCTTCGTACTGCCCGGTGCCGCGGTTCCCCGTGCGCTTCAGCGGCTGCGTGATGCGGTCCGGGTGATAGGTGACCTGAATCGCCGCCTGGCCGCGCGGGCAGAGCGCGCCGCGGTTGACGGGGTGATCCGGCAGCCCCTCGAGCTTCTTCGCCGCCGCGATGCGCTTGACTCCCGCCTGTCCGTCGACGACGACGTCGGCGTCGGCGTCCATGACGCGGACGGTGAGGCCGCATCCCGCGCTGCAGAGCGGGCACACACCCGGCTTCCAGACGGCCTGGCCGGGAACGATGTCCTCGTCGGGAACGAAGCGAATGAGCTGGTGTTCAGGGTTGCCGCACGCGGTGAGCGCGGCGGTGGAGCCGGTGATCGCCGTCAGCTTGATGAAAGACCGTCGATCCATGCGCGCTAGAAGTGACAGGTCAGGCAGTCCACCGGCGCGTCGTTCTCGCGGTGACAGTTGACGCAGAAGCCCATGTTCAGATCGACGTTCCGCTGCGCGATCGTCTGCTCCCCGATGTTGCCGTGGCAGGTGGCGCACTCGACCTTCGCGCGGATGTGCGGCGCGTGGTTGAACTTCACGTGCGCCTCGCGGACGTAGCCGTAGACGCGCACCCAGTTGAGGTCGAGCCCCTTGTCGCGCATCGCGGTGATCTGCTGGATGCGCGGCCGGTCGGTGGCAATCGCCTCGTGGCAGATCATGCAGGTCCGCACGCTCGGCAGCCCGGCCACGGGCCCGGTCTCCACGCCTTCATGGCACGTGGAGCACGCGATGTTCATCTTGACGTGCGTGTTGTGGGGGAACTCGATCGGCTGCTCGCCTTCAGGCAGCCGGCCGAGGAAATCGTTCACGGCGGCGGCCAGCGACGGACGAGCGGTCGTGAAGACGTCGGCCGTCTGGCCCGGCAGCAGCTGCGGCGCGGGACGCTCGGCCGGCTGGTACAGACGGCACCCGGCGACCGTGCCGTACGTGGCCAGACACACGGCCACGACCGCGATGAAGCGTGCGTGCCTTCGCAGGGCCGAGCCTCTGGTCAGCGGGCTGCCGTCTTCGGGCCGAGGCTGCGGAGGAAGTTGACGATGTGCCAGGCGTCCTGATCCGGGATCTTGCCCTTGAAGCCCTTCATGTCGAACTTCGGGCCGGCGCCTTCCATGAGCACCGCGAAGATCTCGCCGTCGCTGCCGCCGCGCGCCCAGGTCGCGTCGGTGAGGTCGGCGGGCATCGTGCCTTTCGGCGCCAGCGGGCCGTCACCCTTGGCGGCCACGCCGTGGCAGAACGCGCAGTACTTCTTGTAGGCCGCCGCGCCGGCCGTGACCGACGCCGCGGTGGACGCGACAGGGTTCTTCACCGCGCGCGCCGTGGGGCTCCCGCCCGGGTTCTGGGCCTGCACCGAGACGGCCGCCGCAACAAACGCGATGGCCGCAAAGAGACCGAGCACTGAATGACGACGCATGGTTGGTGTCGATTCTGCCATTAGTTACAGGTGGCGGCAACCGGCTGGATCGACGTCAGGTTGATGCGGTTCTGCGGACCGCGGATGAGGAGCCCCTTCGCCTCGACCTTGCTGCCCGCGTGCGGTGCCACCGCGGTGGGCTGCACCTGCAGCAGCACGAGGCCGAACGTCTCCGAGCCGAGCGCGCGCCCCTGCGCGGCGGTCAGCTCCGCGTCCTTCGACGGCTCCGGGTTCTTGGTGACCATCGGCGCCGTCGCGTTCGCAATCACGAAAGCGGTCCCGCTTTTCGTAAGGCAACCCACGATGTGCACGAGCGAGAGGTTGGGCGCTTCGGTCGGCGCGTCCTTGCCACGGGTGACGCGGATCGCGGTGAGCGCGGGCATCTCCGCCGGCAGCGCCGCGGCGCCCGAAGGGAACTTGTTGAACGCCAGCAGGTACGCCACGAGGTCCGCCGCCTGCTCCGGCCGCAGCGTGCCGCGCTGTTCGTTCGCCGGCATGCGCGTGAGGATCGAGTTGTAGATGCGGCCGAGATGATCCTGATCGAAGCGGAGGTAGAACGCCTCCGCGGCGAGATTCGGACCGGGCTGCCCGGAGAGATCCTCCTTGTGGCACGGCGCGCACGTCGCGTTGTACAGCTCGCGGCCGCGCGCCGCCTGCTCCTCGCTGAAGACGCCGTCCCAGACGGTCTTGCCGGTCTGCGCGAGGACGGGCGACGCATGCGTCGCCCCTACAACGGCAACGACGAAAGCGGTAACGCCGAAGATGAATGCCAGGCGCATGGAACCTCCACACCGACGGGCAGTGTAGCAGACGCAGGGGCGACGCATGGCGTCGCCCGCTACCGTGTTGGCTCACGCGTGGTGCAGACCAGGTTGGCGGTGTCGCCGAAACCGATTGCACCGGTGTTGCCGCCGCCCCACCCGCAGCAGTACCGGCCGCACGTCGCCGGCCTGACGTACTGGCTCTGCAGCTTCCTGCGGTACTCGGGATACAAGGTCTCGGCGCCCCCGAGCGTGACCTCCAGCGGCAGGCCGTAGCGCTTCGCCATCTCGCCGATGAAGGGGTTGCCGCCCGGCACGAAGTGCGGCACCGCGCCCGCGGCCAGTCCCGGCGCCTCGATGACCGGATTGCACGGGTTCGGAAACACCTGGATGTTCACCGTGGGGTCGAGCTGATAGCTGCGGCTGATGACGTGCGGCTCGGTCAGGTACGCCGGGTCCTCGATCACCGCCGTGATCGTCAGCAGGTCGTCGTGCCGGACGACGTACTCCGTCATCGTGGCGAGGTCGCTCGTGGGGACACCGTTGCGCCGCAGCGGCGTCGCCTTCATGTGCGTGGTGGTGACGACCAGCGTGTTGCCCTGCCACCGGCCGGTGGAGAAGCCGCCGAACGTGTGGCGATCGTGTGGTGACGGGTGCGGCCGGCCGTCCATCCAGATCGTGCGCGGCGTCTTGTCCACGGCCCCGCTCAGGTTCCACGACACGATGCGGCCGGTCACCGGATCGGACTCGGACCAGATCTTGGCGCCAAAGGGGCCAATCACGGTGTAGCTCGGTCCGTAGTAGAGGCACTGCCGCTCCGGGAGCGAGAGCTGCGACGGCGAGTACGCCTGCGCCTTCGCGCGGCCGTCGTCGTTGAGCGGCAGGCCGGTGAAGTCGCCGACGTCCGGCCCGGGCCACCGCTCCATCCAGTCCTCGTGCATGCGGCTGGCGTAGGTGCCCGAGAGATCGATCTGCGCGAAGGCGGGCGACGCATGCGTCGCCCCTGCGACTGCAACGACGAATGCGATGGCTACCAGGTTGCGGAGCATGGCGTCGGATCCCACTTGGAGCCGTTCGGCTCCTTCTTGAAGTTGAGGCTCGTGATCCAGTCGGTCTGCAGGTTCTCCGGATCGTGGACGCGGCTCGTGACGACGAGCCAGCGGTCGCCGCTGCCGTGCGTGAAGAGGTCGAAGAACTCCGTCAGCGTCGCGTTGCCGCTGTAGGGCACGCCGTTTTTCCGCAGGTAGCCGGGCCGCAGGTTCGTCGTGACCACGCGGAGGCTGCCCTCCCACCGGGCGGTCGAATCACCCTGCCACGAAGGCGCGCCGCCGGCCGGCGTACCTGCCCCGAGCTGTGGCGAGGGGCCGGGCGCGAAGCGCAGCAGTCGCGTCTGCATGCCGTAGTCGGATTCGACCTTCAGCGTGCGGTCGTCGAGCCACGTGATGTGCAGCCGTGTGGGGGACCGCATCAGGCCGGGCGCGCCGTAGCTCCTGCACTGCTCGCCCGCCGCTTCGTCACGCGCCGGATCCCACGTGTCGGCCGCGTCCTTGCCCGCCTGCGTGAGCGGAATGCTCGGATGGTCGCCCTTCGCGGGCGTCACCATGCGCCAGCGCCAGTCTTCGCTGATGACCGCCACCCAGTAGCCGGTGAGGTCGATCGGCGCGCCCGCCCATGGGCTCAGCGGCGGGCCGCCGCCACGACCCTGGGCGCTTGCGCTTCCGGCGCCCGCGAGCATGAGCGCGGCTGTCCACGCCCAAATCCCAAAACCCAAATCCCAGAGCCCAACGCGCAGCTTCATCGCGTGGCGCCTTTCGTGAGGCTGGCGTACACCGCGTCCACGAACATCTCCGTCGTCCACGGCCCAGTCGTCGATCCGTAGCGCCGCGTGTAGCCTCTGGTCGGCTCCGCCGCGCGGATCTGCTCGCGCGTCATCCCCTTCTCGATCAGGTCCCGCACGACGTCGCGGACGACGGTCACCATGTCGCGGTACTCGACGACGTCGGCGTGCTCGAGGACACGGCCGCGGGCGGGAATGATCTGCGTGCCGCCCGGATGCCACACGAGCGGCGTCGGCGGAATCGCGAGCTCGAGGATGAAGTTGAGCGCGTCGATCTCGCCCTGGATGCTGCCGCCCCTGGAGACCTCGATCACCGGGAAGCGCGTGATGTCCACCACCGCGCCGGCGACGATCACGTCCGAGCGGCGGAAGAACACCACGGAGTCGCCGTCGCTGTGCGCGGACGGCACGTGCAGGATCTGAATCGCCTCGCCGTTCAGGTACAGGTTCTTCCGGTCGATGAACGCTTCGGTCGGCCACGCCGCCTCGGGGAACGGCGCCTTCTGGCCGAGCGGCGCGCTCATGCGGAGCAGCACGTTCTCGTGCGCGAGGCGCGCGGCGCCCGTGCGCACGCCGGAGATCACCGCGGCGGCGCCGCCGCCACCCCCGCCGCCGAGACCCTCACCGGCCTGGGACAGCCGCCCGTTGCCGCCGACGTGTTCGGCGTTGGCGCTGGTGTTGAGGATGTAGCGGATCGGAAGCGCGCTGATCGGCTTCAGCGCCGCCAGCACGTCGTCGGAACGCTGGCCGGCGCCGCTGTCCACGAGCACGACGCCGTCGGGGCCGTGCTGCACGGCGATGTTGCCGCCGTCGCCGGCGAGAAGGTAGACCTGCGGCGCGACCTGCACGACGTCCAGGGGAGGACGCTGTTGAGCGGCCAGGGACACGCCCAGCATGCAGACGAAAGCCGCGATGACGCGCGGGATGCCCATGGGCTGGATAGTATCCACTTTCCAGTAGACTGGGCGCCAATGCTGAGCCCGAAGAACATCCTGTTGATCGCCATGCTCGTGCTGACCGCCGTGTTCGTGGCGATCTGGGTCAGGACGGCGCGCGCCCGGCGCGCCGGCGACGCCGGCGGCCAGGGCGCCTCGCCCGGACCCCTCCACCTGGCGATCGGGTTCGTCACCAACTTCTTCGACACGCTCGGCATCGGATCGTTCGCCACCACGACGACGTTGTACCGGCTGCGGCGGCTCGTGCCGGATCAGTTGATTCCCGGCACCCTCAACGTGGGCCACACGCCGCCGACGATCGTGCAGGCGCTGATCTACATCACCATCGTGCAGGTCGAGTTCGACACGCTGCTGCTGCTCATCATCGCGGCGGTGGGCGGCTCGTGGATTGGCGCGGCCATCGTGTCGGGGCTGCCGCGGGCGGAGATTCAACGGGGCATGGGCGTGGCGCTGCTCGTGGCGGCGCTGCTGATGGTGGCGACCGCGCTGAACGTGCTGCCGCTCGGCGGCGACGCGCTCGGGCTCAGCGGGCCGACGCTCATCCTCGCGGTCGGCATCAACTTCGTACTCGGCGCGCTGATGACGCTCGGCATCGGCGCCTACGCGCCCATCATGATCATGGTGAGCCTGCTCGGGATGAATCCGACGGCGGCCTTCCCGATCATGATGGGGTCATGCGCGTTCCTGATGCCCGTGGCGGGCATGCAATTCGTGCGGAAGCAGAAGTACCACCTGCGGGCGTCGGTCGGCCTCGGGCTCGGCGGCATGCCGGCGGTGCTCATCGCGGCGCTCATCGTCCGCTCGCTGCCGCTCACCTACGTGCGCTGGCTGGTCGTGATCGTCGTGCTCTATGCCGCGACGACGCTCCTGCGCGCGTCGGTGGTCGAAGCGTCCGAGCAACGGGCACCGACCGGCTAGAGCGGTTTCTGAAACGTCGTAGTGTCCGGCTTTAGCCGGACCAAGTTGATCGGCACCGCCGTATGTGGTCCGGCTAAAGCCGGACACTACGAAGAAGTCGAAACCGCGCCAGAGTCCCCTGGAAGGCGCCCGGCACGCTATCGCAGCACGCGCCCCGCCGCGAGCTCCCGAAAGAACGTCTTCAGCGGCAGGACGCGCAATGGCCCGTCCTTCAGTTCCGCCGTCCCCGTGTAGACGCCGAAGCCCGCGCGAACGATCCCGTCGGCGACGAGCGCCTTGAGCGGTCCGCCGAATTCACGGCGCCACGTCGCCGAGGCCTTGACTTCAATGCCCACCGCCCGCGCGGCGCGGGTCCATACGAAGTCGACTTCGCCGCCGGACGGCGTCGCCCAATACCAGAAGCTCCCGCCGAGGCTCTGAATACTCCGGGCCGCCCGCAGCTCGTGCAGGACCCACGTCTCGAGCAGAGCGATCCGGGAGTGGAAGCCGCCGCGTATACATGGACTGCAATTTTGCGGTCAATATGTTGGCGATATATACAGACAGACTTCGGCAGAGGAACAACCGGCCGGCCGATGAGCCTCGGCGCTTCGTGGGTTCGGCCGATGACGCCGCTCGAGATCCTGGCCGTCACGATCGTCGAAGTGACCAACAGGGTGCTCGGACCGGGAGTGGTCGAACTGGACCCGCCCGAGCCCGTGACCTTCACAATGAGACAAACCAACGGTACCGGACGGATGGTTTCTCGCCGCCAGCACCTTCGGGTTGATCTGGCTGGTTTCGATCAGCCACACGCGCGCGGGCGATGCTACTCGAGGAGATCAGCGACCGGGACGCTCACGCGAGGAAATCCGGCAGGCACGAGCTGTCCACCCGCCTCGACGCGGTGAAGCTCCGTGTACCGGCCGGCGGCCGGCCGCCGATGCACTTCGACGAGCCGGTCCGTCAGGTTGACGAGCCAGAATTCCGGGACCGCCGCCGCGGCGTACAGCCCGGTCTTGACACCCCGATCCTTCGGCAGAGACGTATCGGCGACCTCCACCACCAACAAGGCCTGCGCAGGGTGCGCCGAGCGGTAATCGCCCGCGGCAACGACGGCGATGTCCGGTTCCGGTTCCGAGTCGTCCGACAAGGCCAGCGGACTCTGTACGCGAACCTCGACCGAATCGGGAAGCGCTCGGACGAGCTGCGCAGCGAGCTTGGCAACCACGTCGGCGTGGAACGGCCCCTGCGGCGTCATGTCGACGAGCACGCCGAGAAGCAACTCGACGCGCGAATCGTCGAGGAGGCCGCGATCCACGAGTGATTCGTACTCGACGCGGCGGAGCGGACGAATACGATCGGGCCAGACGTCGTGTTGCGCAAGCACGCCTTCAATTTATCATGCGCCCGTCACTGGACCCTCACCTGTCGCGGCCGTTCGCCGGCCAGCACCAGTACCACCCGCGGGCCCCGGTCACCGACGGCGGCGCCCGCCGGCTCGACGGCATCGGCACGCCCGCGGGTTGGCGCCGATGGGCAATGTGCGACACACGGAGACACATGAAGGACGTCAGCCTGCGGGAGCTGCTCGAGAAGACTGGCTCGCTGATCCGGGACGCGAAGCGGCTCGGCGGCCTCATCGTCACCGATCGCGGCGCGCCCATCGCCAGGATTGAACCGGTCGAGCATCGACCGGCGCCCAGTCCGTTTCTCTCGCGTACGGTGCTCCCCGCCTATCAGCGATTGCTGCGCTCAGGGCGCCTGGGCCGGGAATCTACTGGCACGAAAGAAGGGATGCGCAATTCAACCTCTATGGCGACGTGATATTGACCCGGGACATCACCGAGCGTGGTCTGCGTATCGGAGACGTGGGCACGGTTGTCGAGCGTCACGTGGTGTCGGGTGTGGAAGAAGGGTATTCAGTGGAGTTCTTCGACATGACCGGCAACAGTGTCGCCGTGGTGACTGTGCCAGCCAGCGCACTGCGCATGCCGACCCGCGCAGACCTTCCCGCAGTCCGCGCGGTCAGCGCGTAGCGCTCGTCGATTCCCACTAAGGCCGGCGCCAGAGACCGACCGCGACACACAGCCAGGCAATCATCAGGCACGCGAAGCCGGTGAACACCGGCACGAGCGACTCCGCCAGCCCGATGGCGCTGACCCTGGTGAAATCGGCCGTCTTGCTCATCCCCATGCCGCGCAGCACGTTGAGCAGGCCGGCGCGTATCAGCTGCTCGCGCTCGACATCCTCGAGGACCTCGCGGGCAACCGGATCGGCCGCGCGTTCGAGGTGGACAACTTCGACACCGTGGACAAGTCGCCGAACCCGCGGGCGATCAGGCTGAACTTCACGGTGCGCCAGAGCGGTTTCTGAAACGTCGTAGTGTCCGGCTTTAGCCTAATGCCGATCGGAAATTGCCTGAGGTGAGAGCCCTCTTGTACTCTTCGCGCAAAATTGGTACGTACGCTGGGAATGACATATTCCCAGACGTCCAGCCGCGCGAGCGCGGCGCCCGTGGGGTTTCTGGCCTCCTGACAACGGTTGGTCGGGCCGCGCGGGGTTCCATCGCTGCCACGGCGCCGTGGGCGCAAGCCGCGCGTGCCATTGACC
>Ga0194128_10007536_pt1 | contig 14190 bp, 7 predicted proteins | sample TA2KigCa65mmetaG_FD_148650 | JGI IMG/M metagenome (GOLD analysis project Ga0194128, IMG submission 148650) | Freshwater microbial communities from Lake Tanganyika, Tanzania - TA2015037 Kigoma Deep Cast 65m | ecosystem: Environmental > Aquatic > Freshwater > Lake | place: Tanzania: Lake...
GATGCATTACCATCGATGGAGGAGAACGCCTAATGGCCGGACAATTTAACCGCTTTGTGGAATGGATGCCCAGACCCATGATTAAACAAGCCCTTGGAGCCATGAAGCGTTCCAAGAAATAAATAAGGTGTACAGCAAACATACATAATTTTCTTACGGACCACTAATTCGATACAAGAAAATTAAATTCTCCTTATCGCCAAACTAATCAAACAAAAAAGGCCCGCATTAGCGGGCCTTTTCTTTAATCAAGCAGTTGAACTACTTACGAAGAACTAACCTCGTAACTTCTGTGCCCCTAGGAGTCTGCACATGCAATTGGTATACACCTTCCGCATGATTACGCATGTCAAGATTGACATTCGAACCGTTAGCAACATCGCTTAAGACCAAGCGGCCACTGGCATCAAATACCTCATAGCGTTCCACCGAACCATTGATCGAAAAGCTTCCATTGGATGGATTTGGATAAATAGATACCAATTTATTGACCGAATTTAAGTTCGGTAGCTTCAATTGAAGACCTGAAAATACTTCTGACATAGGATCAGCAAATTCAGTTTCCTCTACAATAAGGCCAATTGCACCGTTTACCATATTCATGGAATGTATGGTAAGCAATGGGGTATTGGGCTCCGTTGAAATTCCATGAATAGAGTTCCATGCCAAACGTAAGGTATTGTTTACCTGTTTCCATGTCCACTTTTCACTACTGGAATTAGCAAACTTAACATCACTTACTTTCAAGCCCTCAGGAAGTGTGAAAACAATGGATGCAGCACCTAGAACAACGGTCTGATTCAAATAAACAGGAATTACAAAACCTTCCTTGTCTTTTGAAACAGAGCCCTGATTCTCCAAAGTAAGAGAAGAATAACGTGGTACAATTTGGCTAAAGTTAGTCTTGGATAAGTTAACATCCCCTGTAACAATTGCCGTAAGGTTCTTGGTGGTAAGAGAGGCATTGTAATTAAGGACGGTATCGCAAACAACCCAAGGGCCACGAGCAAAGGATCCAAGATCTCCAACGAAACGCTGCCTAACATTTAAAGCGTCATTGCTATTTATTTGTGTACTTCCATTGACATCACCTGAAATTTCAACACAACCAGAAAACAAAGAAATGCCCGTAAAATGTTTAGAAATTTCATTTGCGTCTGTGGCATTATAACCATTATCAAGTATAGGTATATTCATAGAAACCTTACACGTTGATCCTAGGCTAAGATTTCTACCGCTGATATAATAGTTACCATTAGAATTCGTACGACCTGTAAAATTGGTAGCAGGGATGTAATTCAAAAGGTAAGATGAATTCGAAACCCCTGACCAATCTGTGCCGTTACGACCGGGCGAGTAAACCCTAATTCGGTCATTATTGTTTGCGGCCAAACTAGAAATGCCCTGAATGGCTGGACTATTATCACAACCAGGATGTGATATAGTATTCAAAGCAATGGTACCATCTTCATCAAGCACAATTTGGAAATCCGTAAACAAGGTTGCATTTAACCGACAATCTTGGTAACCCATATGATACTCCACAACAAATTGACGGTTAGGAGCAGAACCCAATGTCGAATAACGAATGAAATAACCAGAGATAGGATACAAATCCATCATAACACCATGAATAGCGTTGTTAACAGAACCACCCGAATCTACTGAGAATGTAGCGTCAGTTTGAGTAAACGAAACCCAACCATTCGAACAAATGTTGATAGAGTCATAGGTATTACCGAAATAATTGAAACTAAAACCCAATGGAATACCTGTAATGGTTTGATCATCGCTGACGGTCAAATTGGTGGCGCCGCTAGTGGCCACGGTATTAAAGGGAACAGAATTAAAACAATAAGTGGCATCACTACGAACTATTACATCAACATTATTCAATGGAACAGCAGGCGATTTGGGATAGGTAACTTGACCTATTATGCCTAAACATGGATTCAAAGTTGTACTTACTCCGGTATAAGTAGAAGGAATAACGACAGCCAATCCAGTTGCCAACTCATTATTCTCGGGAATACTTAGGTCAAAACCTAAACTTGAAGCTCCGAATACACCTAAAGTATTGAAGCGAAGTCTTAACAAAGTTGAAGAACCGCCACAAATCTTAATTGAATCTACGGACGACCATGCTATCCTGAGCCTACCGTTAACAGCATTGGAAACAACAGATGCGGGACTAATTCCTGGTAAAAAAGAATCTATTAAAGCAAAGGACATCTGACTTGAAGGATAGGTAATAGTCAACGAAAGTGCACCTAAACTTCCTACATAATTATTGAGATTAACGTCAACGGTCAGAGAACTATCTACACAGTTTGAACTATTGGTATTCAAAGAAACTGCTGCACCTTGACAGTTGTTGACTGTGACAGTAAAGGACCTAACCGTGGTATTCCCTGATGGGTCAACAGCCGTGTAAGTCACTGTAGTTACCCCTTGTGGGAAAAGATAACAGGAATCAGGCGTATGGGAAGATGTAAAGGAACTTACTCCGCAAATATCCGAAGCCGTTGGTACAGTCCAAACATAGGTTGCGGCGCATTGGAATCCATTACCCGTTAAGGTAACATTGCTCGGCATATTGTTGATGATCGGCTTGATGGTATCCCTAACCGTAACCACTGCAATTGAAGAATGAGAATTCCCAGAAGCATCTCGAACCGTCAAAGTGACATTGACAGGCGATGCTGTTTGAGAACAATAAAAGCTGTCAATGCTAACAGACATGTTAAGGCTAGCTGCAGGCGTACAATTGTCCGAAGAACCATCATTGACGTCACTTGGGAGAATCTTGGCCCAACCATTGGTATTGAGATAGACAGTGATGTTCTTGGTACGAGCAACCGGTCTGGTAGTGTCTAAAACTACAACGGTGGTTGTTGCAGACCCGATATTACCGCTAGCATCCTGAGCTGTAACTACAGCAGTGTGATTCTGAGCGCCGGTGAAAACCGATGGCGTAATAGTCCAATTGGACAATGGCCCGCCACAAAGAGTTGAATCCGTGGAAGCAGAGTCTAAATTAGCCTTTGTTGCAGCAGGAGCATTTGCAGTACAATTTGAGTTTGCATACAAAGTCAAAGTTTTAGGGTAAATATAGGGGGCCGTGATATCGCGAGCTCTAACTACAATGGGAAGACTCCATACGGAACCGCAACTAGGTCTAGATGGTCTTAATTCACAATCGGTAGCAACTATTCTGTAAATTAATGCGTCACCATTGAGGGCAAAAATTTGAGTCGTGCAAACAGTCGGAACCTGATTGATATAACCTGACAAATTAGTCCAATTCCACAAATTTGACTGTGAGGGATTCAAAGCAATCGAAGGATCAGTAGGAAGAATTGTTTGCCATGTGTAGGTAAAGCATCCATTACCACCAGTAGCAATCGATGGTTCAATTCGAGCAAATGTCCCGGCGCAAATCGTGGTGGTATCAGCATACCTTGGAGCTTGCAAGGATGGTAGAACATAAATGCAATACTCAGCAGAAGGATCCGCATTGGCGCATGAAGGAGTTCCTAGATCGGTGGTAAGAATTCTAAAGCATGAGTCTGTCAAGAACTGCTGACTGCCGGTGTTGTAGGTCAAACTGGTGGCCCCTACAATATTAGACCATAACGAAGACCCACGTTGCGTCGATTGCCATTGGTAGGCAAAAGGACCTGTACCGCCAGTCGCTGCACTTGCTGTCAATGTACCCGGATTCGAGAAATAACAAACAGTATCGCGTGTAGCAGATTGAACAGATGCCCTGACATACGCAGGCCTATAAACAATAGTTTGATAAACAGTATCCTTACGTCCTTGACAAACCCCATCGACTCGGGTGGCAATCAACGTCATCGTAACCGTACGCCCTGCGTCTTGTGCGGCAGGAGTGTAGGTGGTTACAGCCGTGGTATTGGTGGATAATGAACCAAACCCGTTATGAGTCCAAATCACAGAAGATGCCACGGGATGCAAAGCCACAGCTGAACCATTTGTGGTGTAGGTTGAACCTGCACAAAGGGTGTCAGCATTGTCTTCGCCTCTGGGATGATAACTGAAAGAGGTAACACGAATACGCATACGATTGCTAGCGGATGAAGTGCCAGAATATGAAATATTAAATCCTAAGGAATTTCCGGCAAAAACACGAGCTTGATATTCCCCACTAGAGGTTATGGAAAAAGACCCGGGTGATCCTGGGAGTTCAAAGGTGGCATTAATAGATCCTGGATTGAACGCTGTTGATCCCCAATTGGTTCCGTTGTTAGAAGAATATTCCACGGCAACATTAAACTTAACAATACCATCTGCCGGAACAATACCCTGAGACAACCGATAAAAAGCAGAACCGGATGTACCAGAAGCGGTTGTGGCTGTGAATCCATTGCTTGATGTATTGCTAATTACCCCATTAGAAGTTGACCATGGATGATTGAATGGACCTGTCATCGTCTGGGTTCTCTTGGCTGACACAAACGGCAAATCGTCAACCCAACTTACCGAAACACTGTTGGAACTAACCGGAGTAGCTGGGCATTGTGTTCCGGAAAGGGTAACGCTTATGGATGTGCCAATACCGGTAGGAACCGTACAAGATCCATCCAAGACATAAGTGCAATTTCTCCGATACCAGCGAGTTGAAACATCCGATCGGGCAGGCACTGTGTAAGTGGCATTGGTTGCACCAGAAATGTTGGACCAGGTGGTATTGTCGTTGGAAACTTGCCATTGAAAAGTAAAACGACCACAATTTAGATTGGGTTGATTATTGGGCATGAAAATACTTCCTGATGGGGAGGTCGCTGTGATGGATGTACCATTGGACAAACAAAGAGTCGAAGAAACGCTGATCGTACCAGGATTAATGGTATTTGCTGTACTGGCTACCAAAACTAAAATACTGTCACTGAAGATGGAACCGCAAAGAAATGGGGATACATCTGTGGCTTGAATTCGGTACAGATAGGATTGATCGGTAAAACCAACGAAGGTTTTGGTCCTGCTGCCTGTACTGAAAGAGATAACTTCGGGCAAACCAACATTGCTCCACAAACCACCTCGAACATCTCGACGCTGCCATTGATATCGGAAAGTATTTCGACCACCACCATTGGCGAGAGTGTACGTAAACTGAATATCTGAGCCCTGACAAGCTGTTAAGGTCAAGGTGCCGTTGTTTCCAGCTGAACCGTTACCGGAGGCTGCCGTAATAAAGGGTTGTTGCGGTGGGTCTAAAACGAAAATAGTCTCTGCGTTACTGGGCACTCGGACTCCATCAGAACGTACCGCTACTAAACGAAACACATGATTGCCTTGAAACAAATTCCTTGGGGCTGGTTGCCCTGGATTCGGTCCTGAATTGGTAGTTTGCCATAGTCCACCAACCAAATTTTGCCATTCGTATTGAGATACGGTAACACCAGAAGGCAACAATGCAGGATCTAACGGTGTAACAGTGAAAGAAGGAATTGGAGAATTCCAACACAAAGTATCAGTGGCAGAAATCACGGGGACTGTTGGACAATTGGTCACGGAGATTGAATATGTCGCATTTGTAACCCCGCAACCATAAGGATTACCGGAAATGGTAATTAGGTGGGTTCCTACACCAGCAATATCCGGGTCAAAAGAGCCAGTGCTAGGGTTCACTCCTGGACCAGAAAAGGTCAGACCGGTAATGTCAGCACTTGATGGCCATGTTAAAATCGAGAAAGGAGGACTGCATTGGGCAATGGTGAGTGGATTAGTAATGGCCGAGGAAATAGTACTGGTGAAAATCGCTCCATTGCCAACAGCCGGCCTGAATGAAAAAGTGCCTGCGTATCCTTCTTGATTGCTGATGAAAAGAATGTAATATCTGTTTTGAACAACATTTGCAACCACGGTATCAAGCAGTGCTGGTGAGTTGGAACAAGCCAAGATTGTAGTAGAATTTAAATCCGCCAATACTGGATTTGGGTTCTGAAATGGCCCATAAAGCACAAAATTTAAATTTGCGTTGGAAGTAGGCTGAGGAATCATCCTCAATAAGGCTGTATTGGCAGCCTGAAACCTAAACCAATGTGGCCTTACCGGTGTAGATCCCAAACAACCATAATTAGGTCCACTTTCAGCCTGAAAGGCGGTTTGCCCGGCAGTGTCTATATTAAGATTGTAAGACACTGGACTCGCCCCCCCAATGCCACACAAAAAGCGGGCGTTCTGGTAAACAGTCGCGGAAGGCGTGTTTCCTGAAGCCATTTGTGGCCAAAGGGCGAACATTGCTATTGCTTGAAAACAAGCAATTGGAGCAAATAAGCGTGACAAATTTTTCATAATTTTTTTTAAATTGGACTTTTTAATGCACAATATTGGGGCAAGTATACGACGAGTATGAAGGAAAATTCAAATTTTTGGTCAAAAAAAGTTTGTTAGGGAATTTCGCTTTGCCAGATTTGTATTTCAAAAATTGAAAAAAGGGCGAAATCTGCATTTTTTTTTAAGCTCTAGGCTGAAAGTGTCCAATATTTTGGGCTTTTGAGGAATTCAAAAAAAAAGACAGTTTTAAGAAAACCAAGTGTTAAATGAGCATTTTATTGGACAATAAGCGCGACATTGGTTGACTTTGAAACCTTGTTATATAGAGTAAACCTGTAGAAACCAGGGGATAAATCGGTCAAATCCACCTCTAAGTTCTCGTTTAGCCTTGCAGCTTTCAAGACTAAACCACGCAAATCAGAAATAGAAAATGCATAATTATTGTGTAAATCAACGGCTTGATGAAGGTCAGGCTGGCCCAAATCGAGGTTTACAGGCACCTTTACACGAATTTTACCCTTAGAAGGGTTGGGGAAAATCAAAGTTTCTCTACCCTTTGAACCCAAAGGCGACGCCTGACCTTCTTGGTGAGAAATCAAACTTCCTTTGAGCCATTGGTAGGCCTCTTGAAATTCCCTGCGCCAAAACCATTCGGCGTGTTGGCCGTCCGATCGAACCACCGTTTGCACCTGAGATGCAGGAAACCCCGCCAACAGGAGTTGATCCTTGAGTTGGTTAAGTTGAGGCAACATGCTGCTGCTTTCCAAAGCCCCGGCCATCAAATAGAAACGTACCGGCATACGATACCCTTCTTGCAAGGGCTGTTGCATAATGCGGGCATCAAACCATAGGCTGGGGCTGAATACCCCGACCCTGGAGAAAACCTCCTGGTATTTCGTTGCACCGTATTGCGAAATCAGCCCACCCATGCTGGATCCCCATATCCAAGTGCCGTTTCGGGTACTGTCGGTTCGGTACCTGGCATCGATATAGGGTTTTAGTGTTTGAACAATGAATTGCAAATAAGCATCCCCTTGACCACCACCGTATTGTGGATGAACCCAGGGACTGTATTCGTTGATCCGTTGAGATCCCCCATTTTCGATTCCCACCACGATGGCACCTTGATCCCCCAAACCGTGAAGACGGGTAAGGCATTCGTCCACTTCCCATTCCCCCGCAAAGGAGGTAGCCGCATTGAAGAGGTTTTGACCATCTTGCATATAGATCACGGGGTATCGCTGGGACGAGGATGTTGCATAATCCACAGGCAAATAGAGCCATATCCGACGGTATCGGTTCAGGGTGGGCATCCAGAAGGTATCGGTCAGCAAAGAGACCTGAGCGTTGGCGGTTCCCCCTCCCCCTCCGGAGCTACTGTGCAAATCTTCCCAACTGAGGATTTTGAGCCGTAGCGTATCCCCATTCCCGAACGTATAGGTCCGGTTAGGGCGGAAGGCCCCCGAGGCATTCCCTTCCACGGAGGCCCAAGTTCCGCGGGTGAATTTGAAAGATACCGTACCAGATCCTGCCGGCAGAGTGATCCTCCGGGTTGAATCCGGCATGAGACTGAGCTGATGAGCAAATGATCCCGGATTCCATTGATTAAAGGTTCCGGCAATGAACACCTGGGCCCCAGCAGGGGTATAGGAAGGAACAGAGTCCACAATAATGGTGACCTGCCCTCGCAACGGGGCCCAAGGCAAAGCGGTAGCGAATGCCGACCAAAGCAAAAAACACCGAATGAACATCGCGTAAAGTTAGGGAGTGAACCCTAACCGCCTGTGTACAACATATTGCATCCCCTGGCTTCTGCACCTTCTAATCGCCCCAACAATTCCAAGGTTCCATCCGGCAAAATGCGCCCCCTATCGGAGGTTTGAATAAAGGCTAGGCTGTAATAGTTAGAGGTATCCACGATATTGATTCCACCGCGTGCACCGGCGCTTTCCCATTCCAGCGGATTATCGGATCGATAGATACCGATTCCCACCGAGGCTGGAAACACGAAGCCCTCCAAAACCGAACCTTCGATACGGTATGCCTGAGATCCTAGTTCGGTCATACCGTATTCACTGCTTAGGCGTAGCCCTACCGAGTCCTTGGTTTGCAAACGAAGCCAATCCCTGAAGCCCTCCGGCGTCCAGTCTTGTTCCATGCCTTTGGTTCCGCCAGTTTCGATCAAGATATCCCCAGGCCGTACTTGCCAAGACCTACCCTTCCACTGCGGATCACCAAACCAATCCTTCAACGCATGCGGGATTCCCCAAACCAAGGTGGATCTCCCCTCCTGGCCAGCCAATGCCCACTGCTCCATCAAGGCCCCGTAATCTCTTCGGTAAAAGGCTCCAAATTGAAAGTCCCCATGATCCATGAAATATTGTAACATTGCTAACAGCGAAGACTCCTCGCGTTCCATGTAGGAAGGCAAAAGAGCCAACAACGAACAATTTTGGAAATTTCCAAGGCAATGAACCGCATGCCGCAGAGCCCTGGCCATCACATCGGCTTCGTAGGCCATCCAATGCCTCGAACGCTGAGGTTCCTCGGAAGATTCCCCTTGAAGCGCCTTGGACTGAGCTCCGGTTCCGCTGCTTCGGAACAACGTGCTTGGTTTGGGGACCCCCCAATAGAGCTCTTCGTGCTTGAAGGCCTCCACCGGCATGAACACCAATTGATCCGGATACCGAATGGATTCTGCATGAGGGCGAACGGCATTCACCCAACGGCCAAAGGAAGGCAGGGCCTCACGCTGACGATGAAACAGCTCCATGACCCCGGCGGTTTGCTCATCGGTCCATGGCCTGCCTTGCTTCACTAGTCCGCCTCCCAAAACCGCGTGGCAGGATAGCCCCCTGTCAACAGCCGAACGGGCAGCCGTTTCCCCTTGGGGTTCATCCCAAAGGCTCCAAAATTGAAGCATCTCCGCTCTCCTGCTGTCCACGGTTGCCTGGGGTTCGTCGATTTTGCTTAAAAGTACTAAACCCCTGATAAGCGCTACGCATTTGGAATAAATTTGCTTCATGATGCAGCAACCTCAAGGACCAAGGCATGCAAGGCTAATCAGAGCCTTGGGCGTCCTCGTGACCTTGGTCTTGATGACCGGCTGCGATTTACTTTTTATCCCACAGATTTTCCCTCCCCAAATGGATCTCGTCGCCCCTTCGGATACCCTATGGCTCAGGTCAGGGCGGGATACCCTTCATCTGGAATTTCGAATTCGCGACGAGGACGGAGACTTGGGTCGCGATACGATGGACCAGACCAAAGACCTCTGGATGCTGGAAGTCCGCTACGGTAGCCCGGCCTTTGATTCCACCTATACCGAGTACATCATCCCCAACCTCACCCCCAAAGGGGCGGACAAACGATTGGATGCCTCCTTGAAAGTACAGGTAGTTCCCTTGACCCTGCGATCCGGATTGGCCGTGGATTCTTCGCAGTTTTATGTGGTCCTGCGCGACAGGGCCGGGAATTTCTGCCCGGTCATTGAATTGCCTCTGATTTATTTACGCCCTTGAAAACCCTTGGACAATGAACTTGCCCGGAAGCTTAAGGAAAATCGTTGTTACAGGATCCCTGAGCCTTTGGATTGCCCTGGCTTTGGCACGAGTCGCTCATGCCCAAAGCGGTGGACGCTCCATGTTTGGGCAAATGCAAGGCCACCTGGACCCGATCACCGCGAGCATGGGCGGTTATGCCCCGGTTTGGGGACCCTCTGGGCTCGGTACAGCCATGACCAATCCCGCCTTGCTGGAGGAGAGCGGCCCCCATGCTTGGTTTGTTGGATGGTCCTCAAGGCCTGCTGGCCTGCAACAAGGTGGTTTTGCGATGAGGCTTCCCTTCAAGGCCCTAAGCAATTGGCATGCCGCTGTTGGAACACAATTTACAGGAACCGGCTCCATGGCAGCTACCGACCCTTATGGTTCGGAGATCGGGCAAACCCAAGCCGGCGAAGCCGTGATCCAAGCCGGTCTAGGGCAGCGATTCAGCCCCAAGTTGAATTGGGGGGTGCAGACCCGCCTTGTTTCCTCCTATTTAGGGTCTTATTCCGCTTGGGGCGCTGGCTTGAGCATGGCCTTCCGCTATACAGATACCGCCCAAAAGTTGGGCCTATGTCTGCTCCTGCAGGACGCCAACATCATTTTGAAAGACTATGTGAATACCTCGGCTTCCTCCCGCTTTCCACCGATTCGAATGAGCCTCATCCTAAGCAACGAGTTGAAGCATCTCCCCTTGCGTTGGTCATTGGGCATGCAGCATCTCCAGAATTGGAATCTTCGCTACAACGATCCCAACGACCCGTACAAAACCGATAATTTGCTCTTGGGAGAAGATTCGGTAACCTCTTCCAATCCCTGGTCCGAGCGGGTTCAAGAAGCCTTCTTGCATTTGGTCTTCAATGCCGAACTCCGATTGGGCAAGGCCATCCGCCTCCGAGGTGGTTACAATGCCCTTCAACGGGCCGAATGGGCTTTCCCGGAACGCAGCGGCAGCAGCGGTTTTAGCTTCGGTATTGGCCTGGTCGGACGCCGATTCAGGATGGACTATGGCACCCATGCGCAAACCTTGGCAGGAAGGCAAAATTCGGTCGCCTTTGCTTGGAATTTTTATTAACACAATTATCCAAAACCATGAACCTCATCACAACATTAAACAAAAATTTCGGCCTCCTCCCCGGCTTGCCCCTTACAACCTTGCTTCTGCTTGGTTTAGGCTCCACCCCTGCATTGAAGGCAGCTTCCTCCATGGCAACTTCTTCGATGGTAAATCCCTCGAAGGACAGCCATCTTTCCATTTCGGTGGACTCCGTGCGTATCTACCAAATTTACATCCGTAACTTCAGCGCTCAGGGCAACCTGCAAGGGGTCATTGCCGGCCTGGATCGCATTCAAGGGCTTGGCTGCAACACCTTGTGGCTCATGCCGGTGCATCCGGTAGGCGTCGTGAACCGCAAAGGCACCTTTGGCTCCCCTTATTCCGTCCAAAACTACCGGCTCATCAATCCCGAATTTGGTACAGACCAAGACTTTAGTCAATTGGTGCGCGAATGCCATCGCCGTGGGATGCGGGTTATTCTGGATTGGGTGGCTAACCATACGGCCTTTGATCACCCATGGATTCAGCAAAACCCGAAGTGGTACACCCGTGATACGCAGGGACGAATCCTGCCCCCCAACGATGATTGGACCGATGTAGCGGACTTGAATTTTGATGAACCCGCCCTGCGCGATGCCATGATTCAAGAAATGGAATACTGGGTGAAGAACTTTGATATCGACGGATTCCGTTGCGATGTGGCCATGATGGTGCCCGCGGAGTGGTGGAAGGACTGCATGGCCCGCCTTCGTCGCCACAAGCCTTTGTTCATGCTGGCAGAAGCCAGCGGTCCTGAATTCTATACCATGGGATTCAACTCAACCTACGGTTGGGATTTTTACCATAAGCTCAAAGGCGCCTTCCAAGGCCAAAGCCTGTCCGCTTTGGATTCGGCCTGGGCCTCGGAAAATGCCCAAAGCCAAGGAGCCGCCCAAGGCCATAAGGGCCGTGTAATGCGCTTCGTGACCAACCATGATGAAACTTCTTGGGACGATGTTCCGGTCAAGGTCTTTGGGTCCACCGAGGCCAGCCTTGCGGCCTACGTCATCGCCCAACAACCCGTTAGTATCCCCATGATTTACAACGGACAAGAAGTCGGGCAACCGATCAAGCAGAATATTTTTGAATACACGCCCATTGATTATACAGCGAACCCCAAGGTCAATGCCTTTTACAAGACCTGCGGTCGAATCTTCAATCAAGAGCCTGCCTATTATGGGGATCGTTTCGAGCGCCTTCAGTCCACAGATCCGGATTGTTGGTGGTCCCTTAGGGGTGCTGGTCAACAAGCCATTCTGGTCGTGGTCAACATTCGTAACAAAACCCTCAAATCGAAGGTTCCCGCCGATTACCGTGCGCGTTCCTATGTGAACCTCCTTGACCAAAGCACAGCCTACCTCAAGGAAGAACTTGAATTGGAGCCTTACGGCATTCGCCTATACAAAGCCTTCAAGCCCTAAGGCTAGCGCTTCACCAAACGGCGCCAAGTACGATTGCCTTCGGCATCCCTTACTTGCAGTATGTAGATTCCAGAGGGCCACGCTTGGCATGCAATACGCAAGGCCGTTCCTCTTTCCTCAGGCCGCTGGTCCCCCTGCGCAAACAAGCGACCGTTAAGGTCTGTTATACGCCATTGCGCCTCTTGGCTTAGGCCGTTGATTTGGATTTGGTCGCTGAAGGGATTGGGGTAAATACCCAAGAGGTCTCCCTCGCAACCGGGGCAAGTCGCAGATGCCGTGCTGTAGTACAAGGTGTAGCGTGCCGCTGTATCCCAAGCCCCTGATCCTGATGGGCCACCGAAGCGATTGTAATTTTGATCCACCCAAGTTTGAATTCTGGAGGAGTTGTTTGGTTGGTAAACAATAACATATTGGTTTCCAGAATTCAACAACCAAGGAGCCCCCACCGAATCCCGGCTTTCGCTGGCATCCAAGGTAAGATCCCCGTTCCCGTTGTAGGCCCATAAGTCTCTATAGGAACTTTGCCAAGATCCGCTGCTGCTGTCTTCCGAGGTAGCCATGGTTAGCTTGGTCCCCGTCCAGGTGTACACATCGCGGATATCCGATTCCCAGCCTGTACCGATCCAAGTTTGATAGGTCACCCGTTGAATGAGGCCTCCGGTAACGACCGAATAAGCCCTCTCCGAATTCACAAAGGTCGACCCGTTAAATTCCCGCATCAAATACTGATCCGGCTGACCCACCAATGGCTTATTGCTTACCCTCGGAAGGTCTTTGAAGCCTTCGCTCAAAAAATCCTCTGCGTTGGGCATATAGCTATCGCTGCCCAAGGTGGCAAACCATGAATCAAAACCTGCATTCCAGGTCAATCCGCTGTAACGCAATTTCCCGGGATCCCATGCATTGGCCAATTCGTCCCAAAATTCAAGATCAAATCCCGTGGGTTGTGCGGCTGCATTGTAGGAAATAGCAGTTAACCTTAAGCCGTTGACCCAAAGGCCGTTGTCATCGTCGTATCCTTTCCAAATTAAAGAAGAAATGGTATTGCCAGTGTACGTGTATTGAATAGAGTCCCCGGTGGTCAATACCAAGGAACCCGTGGCGGTATCCTCTTCGTACATTTTGGCAGAAGTGCAATTCCCGCGGCTATCCACGGGTTGAAGCAAGCGGAAGGCCTCGGTCGTGGTGGGGAAGGTGACAAAGAAGCTCAAACGGGTTAGGGCCCCTTGGGTCGAATAGGTCGCCACTGCCGATCCAAATTGGAAAGCGGGCAACGGAGGTGTAGGAGGAATCCACAAGCGCATTTGGGTTAGCTTGCCCGCCGTGTTACGGACAAAACGATACGAGTAAGCGGGTTCAAAGGTCCCGGAGCTAAAATCTTCCATCAAAACTGAATCAGGCGCTGCTGCCGCTGCAACACGTCCCGTGGAATGGTTGGCCTTGGAATTTGGAACCAAGGTTGCCCTTGTTCGGAAAATGGCCCGCTGCTGTGCGGTGGATGTCCCCTGCTGACTCTTTTGTCGGAAGGTTGCCGGAAGGCTTCTAACCAAGCGAACCGCATCGCGGGGGTCTGTGGGTTCGTTAGGCAAGGCATGGCTGGCCGTCCATGTATTCAGGAAACAGAAGGCCACAAGGAAGAATGTTTTCATGGTCTTGGGTTTGGTCTTTCAAAAGTATAGCATATTAAATATAAATCATTTGGTTTAGAAGAATTGGTGCGAAGGCTTTGGTAATCCTTAAAATTCGAATTGTACTTTTGGAATTCATGCACATGCCCCTCATGGTTCATTGGAACCCAGATCCTGAAATTTGGCCCGGCGTTTTGCCC
>Ga0194128_10007540_pt1 | contig 14188 bp, 15 predicted proteins | sample TA2KigCa65mmetaG_FD_148650 | JGI IMG/M metagenome (GOLD analysis project Ga0194128, IMG submission 148650) | Freshwater microbial communities from Lake Tanganyika, Tanzania - TA2015037 Kigoma Deep Cast 65m | ecosystem: Environmental > Aquatic > Freshwater > Lake | place: Tanzania: Lake...
TATGCCCATTGTCGGTGTTGGCGGAAGTGCCTTGATCGCAAAAGAATCCAGCGGATTACGGGCTAATGATGAGGCATATAAAATGGCATTAACAGACGCACTCAGCGTCGCTATGAAGCAGTTAGGCGTTGCAAGCTCGATCTACGAAGGCTTATGGGATGGCAGCAAATACAAGGATGAACCGATTGACACTAGCGAAGATACTGCCACTCTGCAAGCCTGCCAGACAATGCCAGAATTGCAAGCCGCTTTTATTGCCATGCACCAGAAATACAAGGGCAACCGTGAGGCTTTAATCGAAGTTACAGCAGTTAAAGACGCATGTAAAAAAGCATTGGTGACGTTAAATGCAGCCTGATTATTTAAACGCTGAACAAGGATCTGACGAATGGCGACTCGCCCGACTAGGCAAGGTTACGGCATCCCGTGTTGCTGTTGTCATGAAAAACGGTGAAGCCCGGAAAACCTATATGCGCGAATTATTGGCAGAGCGGTTAACAGGCCAGCCAGCGGAAACCTACCTGTCAGCTGCCATGCAGAACGGCACGGAACTGGAATCCATTGCTCGCTCGGAATACGAAATACGCCACGAAACAATGGTAGGCACTTGCGGGTTTATTGACCACCCGACAATTGTGGGATTTGGCTGTAGTCCAGACGGATTGCTGGAATCAGATGGGCTTCTCGAAATTAAATGCCCGCAGGCGAAAGCACATCTGGAAACGATCATAAGCGACGAGATACCTGACGCATACCAATGGCAAATGCTGGCGCAAATGGCGGTAACAGGAAGATCGTGGAGCTACTATGTGAGCTATAACGACAAGCTTCCGCCGCACCTCGAATACTACGAAAAATGCTTGCTTCGTGACGACGACCGAATCGATCAAATGCTGGAAAAGATTAAAGAATTCCTTGCTGAATTAAACCACCTTGAAACAAAACTACGGAGTGTACCCCATGAGTAATGTATTTAGCTTTACCGGCGCTTTAGGCCGTGACAGTGAATTAAAAAAAATGACCAGCGGCGATTCAGTTTTAAGCTTTACCGTTGCCAACAATGTCGGGTATGGCGACAAAAAACAAACATTATGGATCTCGTGTTCAGTCTTTGGCAAACGCGCCGACACGTTGCACCATTACCTTACAAAAGGCAAACAGGTTTTCGTTTCCGGCGAACTAAAAACCCGCGAATACACCGGCAAAGACGGCCTTAACAAGGTCGCCCTTGAAATGAACCCGAACGTGGTTGATTTTGTGGGCGGCAAACAGGAAAGCAACGACTACGCACAAAAACAGCCGGAATCAGCTAGTGCCGGGAATGATTATCCGTTTAGTGACGACATCCCTTTTTAGGTATGACACGCCTTGAAGCGTTTAAAGCGGGGCATATATCTTATCCGTATTTTTTATATTTAACGTATGGGACGTATGTGGGGGCGTTTGAAATAATTTTCAAACGATATGTGAGGATGAAAAAAATAGTTCTTCCGCATGAGGTTTATAAGTTTGAAGAACTTTTTTTAAAAAAGCATCCTGAATTTTGCGCCAGCACAGGCATCAGCTCTTTTGTGTACAACATGTCTACTGGCGCGGCTTATGTGGAAACAATACGTCACAAAAAATATATTGACCACATAATTATAACGAGACTGCACGATTTGTTTAGTTATGCTTTTTTTGAGTGGGAACGAAAATACAAGGTACACAGTGCGCTTCGCGGTCTTGATAAAGAGATCACGCCATTTCGGCAATGGGAGCATATTAACAATTTATGCGCCCTAATCATGAAACAATGTAAATATAAACAATGGGAGAAAACCAATGGTTACAGAGATTAATAACTTCGGCGATGCGCGCAGATTCCTCATCGAGGTCATGATAGCTATCCGGGACGATAAAATACCCATCGAAAAGGCGATGGCTATCGCGTCAACGATGAAGGTGATAAATGATAATATTTATGCAGAAATCAAGGCTACAAAAATGGCGATTGAGGCTAAAGACAAAGCTCACGAATTCGGAAGGGTTGTACACATGGGTAAATTGTTGATCGGCGACACCATTAAATAGCTATGACAAAAATTGACGACATCATCTCAAAACTAAACGCATTTTGCGTGAACGCTCATGACGACGAGGTTAGCATTGCTCTGGTTGTGCTGTCAGGCGAAAAAGCGTTCATTGAAATCACACCTGGGGATAAATCCCGGCTTAAAAAATGGCTAATCAAAGCGATAGAGGTTTTATAAAGTTAATGCTCAAGGTTATGTCCGCCCTGGCGGGGACTTGGGCGCTTTCCAACCTTGCATTTTTGTGGGTTGCGCTTTGGGGTGGCGAGTGGAACTGTAGCGAGATCGGGCATTGGACAAAAAGCTTAATCTTGACAGCTTATATTCAATGCCCACCTTACTAAACGCTCATGACAATGGTTAATAAAGACAACAAAGGTTATTATGAATAAGTTATTAAGCAAGAAAGACATAGCTGATCTTTTCGGTGTAAGCCTCCGAACTGCCGAAGCTAAAATTATTGCAAACCCTCATTTCCCCAAACCAATCACCATCCCTTACACGCATAAGCGATGGCTGGCGGACGACATAGAAAAATTTTGCATAGATCACAAAAATTAATTAAGTTTTTCGGCAATGTTTTTTATGTCGGTTTTAAAGTAAACCAACGCCATTTTTAAGTTTCTATGGCCTGCTATTTCAGCGACCTCGTAAGGCGACAATTTACCGCTTAACGCCATGCGTGTTAGAGCTGTTCGTCTTGCATCGTGAAACGTAGCCCTATCTACAGAAGCAGTCATGCAGGCGCGGCGGAACAGAGAACTTAAAACGTCTTTATTGACATTGAAAGGCATCTCGAAGTCGCGCAATCTCTCTAATATCGCTACCGCTTTTTTTGACAATGGCACATTGCGCGGGTCGCCATTTTTCGTCATAGCGAGCTTAACGTGCAGCCCATCAATATCTATCCGATCCCATGTTAGCCCAGTTATCTCCTCGCGGCGCATAGCGGTTTCAAGCGCAAACAGGAAGGCGCAGCCAACAATCTGCTGGCGAGTATAAACAACATCATGACTATATCCTAAAGCCGTTAATATGGCTGTTATCTCGTCATCGGTAAACGCCCTGTCTCTGTGCGATGGATTTTTAGGTCTGCCGACATCATGAACTGGATTGATTTTAATCCACTGCCATTCTCGCCGAGCATATTCAAAAACAGACGAGAGCAGATTAAATTCGCGGTTAACCGTGGATGGCTTTACTGTTTTTAGCCGGAGATCCCGCCAATCGGCGAGCATTGCTGTTTTAACGTCGGATATTTTGATATTGGCGAATGGGAGATCACGCCACGCATTAAGCCGTATCAACTCCCATCTGACTCCTCGTTTTCTGGGACTGACGGTTTCGGCGTACTTGCGGAACGCATCAGCTACAGTGTGCCTGGTGGCATGCTTATATTCACCCTGCCTGATCTCCGTTTCTATGATAGCAGCCCAAGCCTTAGCCTGCGCTTTAGTGCCAAATGATTTGGCTACTCTGGTTGAGTTGAGATTGACGCGAGCCAGCCATTTGCCAGACCTTTTTTCGTAGCTTGCCATTTAGTGGTAATTTAGTGGTGAATCGGATGACAATAGTTGCCGTAAGATTCCGTAAATATACCATTACTCTGTATTAATTATCAATAACTTGCGCGAAGTTGCTTATAGTTGCCGTGTTGCCAAAAATCCTTTCCTCGGCACTCTGATAGTCAATAAAATCAACACTTTAAGTCATTTTTTCCTCACCTAGTGGTTCACTGCGGGGGAATCCCAAAAAAAAAAATGCAAAATCATTGGGGTTAGTTATTGTATTTCGCCCCAAGGATTAGGCCTTTTTCGTTATTCCATCGATCACCTGTTGGTTAATTTTTTTACCTCTATAGTAAGCGTCCTTAAAAGCGCAAACCCGACTAATTATTCCTCCGGAAGCGTCTTGCCGGATTGGAAATCAGCTAACGTCAGCCCGCCCGTATACTGACAATGCGCCAGTTCCTTAAATGACTTCCACCGACCTGCCCATTCCAGCCCGACAGACTCGGCAATGTTACCACATTTGGCAAACGTAGCTATGTCATTCCACATTGCCTTACCGTTTACGATCGGAACAAAATCGAAGGCAATGCGCCAGTTATGAAATGAACGCCCCGGCTTGGCATTGGTTACCTTTTTGCCCGGCGTGGTTCTGCCTTTATTGTACAATGCTTGCTGCGCCTCGTGATCTCTATATGTGCTGGTGATAATAACGTCGATGCCAGCATCCTTGCATTGCTCAACAAATTGCTCACACAGCCCTGCAACATAGGGATGCAGGTCGTTAATTGATCGACTATTAATCATTTTTTAGGGGTAGGTTTTATAGGTTTTGTAGGTTTTATAGGTTTTAGTTGCCGCATTTGCGGAATATGTCACCATACACCATGTATGGTGACATGTATGGTGACATGTATGGCGATAGTCTCGCGCTTGCTTAGGCATAGACCACAGGTTTATGGGCGGGAATGTCATTATTGATATAGTTTTTTGCCTACTTCGTCATTTCAGGCAAGGATTTCCTAAGCAACTCAAGCATTGGTTCACCATTGCGCTCTAGGATTCTGGGGATTTTATCGTCAAACACAACAAAGTTTGACGTGCCTTCGCCTGCGCCACGACTGCCTTGGTCTAAGTAACGGATGCCTGGGATGCCATGCTCTAACAAAAAACTTGATGCAAATTCATTTTGATTTGTTTTTGGGTATCCTTTTGGAAAACCAAACAAGTCCACATTTTTTGAGCCTTTGATAGTGTTCAACAAATCTTCACCAGTTTGCTCTTGAAGTTTTCCAAATTCATCAGAAAATATATTTCGATTGTTTCCACTATTTGCAATAAGCTCTTTTCGCCAAGTATCTCTTTTGTCCATGTGTGCTTTTAATTCTGGATCATTAAGAAATAATTGTTTTACGCTTTCAGGCTGTTTGCTAAAAGGCGCATCCCAATCCAAGAAATGATGCGGACTCATAGGGTCTACTGCTTCACGAGCAGCGTCAGGCCATTCTAGGGATATGTTGTAGAGATAAGATTCAGCGGATCTATAACTTTTGTCTTTTATGCTATTTATAGCTGCCTCTATAAGCTCCCTGCTTGCTCCTGTAAATGTTGTCTGGCCACTTTCAGGCAATATGTGTTGCAAATGACCTAAAGCCTTTTGCTCATCACCTCTAAACTGTGAAACTAAATCTGCTGCCACTCTTTCGGGTGAGTTTGATGCATACCCGCCAGCATTAGCATATTGTTTAGCCACAGGGCTATTGAAGTTTTCAGCCATATACAGCCCATGCCCATACGACTGCGCCCCTTCGCCTGTACCTATCTTGCTCATGTTAAATTTATCAAACAAGTACGGTGACCCGTGAGATGCCTTAATTGCCAATCCTAGCATGTTGGTTGTCGGCGTATTGTCTAAAGCAGCCTGCAAGACCCCCGTCGGATCAGCTCTCATGGACTCAGGGGTGATTAATGGAAACTGATTGCGGGTTATCTTGTCGAGATTCTCCATCTGCCCTTTGGTTATCGCCCTAGCAACTTTGCCAAACTTCCCACGGTTCAGCGTGTCGTAAGTCTCCTCGGCATTATCAATAAACGATTGCAGCAAGCCGGTATATTCGCTCATGGTAGCTCCAGTTTTTTGTTTTGCAGTCTTTTATTTTTTGGGGAATGTCATTATTGATATAGTTTTTTGCCTACTTCGTCATTTCAGGCAAGGATTTCCTAAGCAACTCAAGCATTGGTTCACCATTGCGCTCTAGGATTCTGGGGATTTTGTCGTCAAACACAACAAAGTTTGACCTGCCTCTACCTCCGACACGACTGCCAAGATCAAGGTAGCGGATGCCGGGAATGCCAGCTTGACTCATGTAATGCTCGCCAACAATGTCTTTTAAATCGCTGCCAAGTTGAAAATCCTGAAGCGGATATTCTTTAAAAAGTTGTCGCAAATCATCTGGCTTCATGCTAATCGCTTTGTTAAGACGCTCAATAATATCTGAATTCTGCTCACTCAGCGGCTTATCCCAGTCGAGAAAATGCTGCATCCCTAGTGGGTCTGCCGCTTCACGGGCAGCGTCAGGCCATTCTAGGGATACGTTGTAGAGATTGCCTTCATTTGGCACTAATTCTCTAAGTTTACGATAAGCACTTAACCCCGCATCGCTTACCGTGTCCGTTGCCTTGTCAGTTTCAGACAGTATTGTCTTAATTGTTTGTTCGATTTCTGGCGTTAACTGATTAGTATCGAAACCCTCAAGAGCTAAAACGTCGCGTATTGTTGATTGATCGCCATTGTTAACATGAACGATTCGGTTAATTGCATTAGATACTGCGTCTTGGTTTTTACCGCCAAGAAGATCAGCATAATAGTTAGCAACAGGACTATTGAAGTTTTCAGCAAAATAAAGCCCATCCCCATACGACTGCGCACCTTCGCCTGTGCCAACCTTGCTCATGTCGAATTCATCAAACAAGTGCGGTGACCCGTGGGATGCCTTAATTGCCAATCCTAGCATGTTGGTTGTCGGCGTATTGCCTAAAGCAGCCTGTAAGACACCCGCCGGATCAGCTCTCATGGATTCAGGGGTGATTAATGGGAACTGATTGCGGGTTATCTTGTCGAGATTCTCCATCTGCCCCTGAATCAACGCGCGTGCGACCTTACCATACTTCCCACGGTTCAGCGTGTCGTAAGTCTCCTCGGCATTATCAATAAACGATTGCAGTAAGCCGCTATATTCGCTCATGGCATCTAATTTCCTCCGCGGATTATACTTAGTAGTCCTGTTTTAGCGATGTCCTTCGTCGCGCCGGAGAAGTCCATCGGGCCTCTTTGCAGGGTTTTGCCGCGCTGAATCATCTCAAGCCCGATAGATGGGTCTGTATATCCCTCGGCTATACGCCGCAATATGTCTTGCTCAGGTATCCTTAATAAATTAGTGTTAGCCATATCTGGCAAAAACTCCATCCCATACCTCAACAAACCTTTATAGCTTCCGGTATCACCAAGAATTCCGCTCACTATGTCGCGGCCTAGTAAGCTCCCCTTACTTAGTACGTCAGCAGTCGGCGACCCTTGCTGCCGACCAAGATTCAAGTTTGACCTGCGATCTATCTCGCGTAATGATTTATCGAGAGCACCCCTCTGCCACGGCGTTAGCTTTTCAGCTACCCTTGAATCGTTGCCCGCTAAATCGGTTAATGTTTTGGCGACATTCTGAGCCTTGCTGGCGCTGATTACCGGAGCGCCTGTCGCTTCCCCTACTCCCTCGGCAGCATGGTAACCTGTCGACGACAGTTTATCTTGCAAAGCCCGCCCCGTTCTGTAGGCATCTCCTCTATTTAGAGCAAATGACGATTGCCGTAAATACTTCTCAAAGTCCGGTAGAGACTTTTTTAAGCTATTATTTATCGCCGTTCTGACTTCTTTACCGACCACGTCGTAAGAATGTTTTGCCTCTGCTCTTAAAGGGGATTCTCTGTTATGTACCGCGCCGTAAACGGCATCATCGACATTTATACGTGCGTTCCATAAATGCTGAAAGTTGGTAGATTCACGAACTGTTTTTTCAGTATCATTTAAAAACGCTTCAATCCCTCCTTGGTTTTTATACCGATTTTTTAGCCTTTCAATTTCTTTAAGCACAGGACTAGTGTCAACCGGGGTTGAATACAGGTCTTTGCCCGCTACAAAATTTTCTTTCGCCTGTTTCGTAATTTCATCTAGTCTGTCTAGAACGTCTATAGCTTTGATATTTGTCCTGCGATTGGCATTATTTAGAGCATTAGCAATAGCTGCATCAGACTCGGAAATCCTAAGATTATTTATTTGATCATAGCCCATTCTTATAGCGTTGGGGTTTCCCCTAAACCCTGCTATCATGGATGATAGCCCAGGATCTGATGCTATCTCTGCTGTTATCGGAATAGACCCCGGAAAAAAAGCGCCACCGTTTATGGCGTTTTTTGCAAAGTCCTCTAACCGTTGCTCGGCGTTGGCAGGGTTTATTAAGCTTTTATAAAAAATTCGTGCAGCAACATCATCCCTGCCGCTTGGGGTTATTGATTTCGCGGCATTTGCTGCGATTTTGCCCACACCGCCTATACTCTTTACAGCTGCCGGAGCAGCGAAGCCCCCTGCTAACGTCCCCGTCCATTCTGGCGCACCACTAGCACTTGCAATCTCTTTACCTACTCCAGCGCCAAACCCCCCCGTCATTTGCAGAAAAGGGTATTGAGACAGCCAATTGGCGGCCTTCCCTATTGCTCCGGGAATTTTACTTAACGCTTTAGCTTCCGCTGCCCCAGATAGCGCATCGATCCCAAATTGCGCGACATCTTCCGCTATGCCAGAACTGTAGGGGCTAACGCCTACTGCGTTAAAGACTTTTTTCTTTAATGCGGCAACCGGTAATTCTATTGGTGGAGTTTTGTCAAACATCCAGTTGGCGGCTGCCACCGGGAGATCAACGAAAGCCTCTGGCAAGCTGGAAACGGCATTGATCCCCATTCTTAAGGCAGTATCAGTGCCAGGCTCGGCAGCAGCTAATTTACTAGCAACTTCCCTACGGTAATCCTTAAGCTGGCTGACTGCGGCAAAATCATTAGCTTTATCTGCTTCCGCTAGTGCCGCGTCAATATCTTCTATGCTTCTATCCTTGCTGGCTGACTCAACTTCCTTATAGTAGGCTTTAAGTTTTTTGACGTCGTCATATTTCCCTTCGCTGGATGCTTTTAATATTGCCAGGTTAATATCATCTAAACTGTATTCCATAATGACTACCTCTGTTGATTATTTTTCTTAAGGTATTTGTTAACTAAACTTGGTCCCGTCTCGTCCGGTGTGGCAGATGGGGTCTCGTTATTGGGATTAAGTTCTCCTGGCTCAAATATGCCATCTGCCTTGTTCGCCATTCGCTTAACAGCGTTATACAATAAATCTTTGTAAGCTTGTGCGGCCTTTTTAAACTCTTTTTCGCTCGTTGAGATATTCATGCCACTTATGGCCTTTTGAGCTGCTTTTGCCTCAACTTCCGTAATCGCGCCCGCACCTTTTAAGGCCTGGTAACCAGACATAAATTGTTCGCTAGTTAAATGTTCTAGCATTGCCCTAAAGTCTGCCCAGTCCGTCCCCGGAATAAGACTAAGCCCCGGCACACCAACCCCGACCACATTAGGAAGTCCGGGGTGGTCTAGTAATTCATCAATATCCTTTATTTGCTTATTTGTGTCGTCTATTAAACCTGGTAAATTAAGTCTGGCTTCTTGCTGTTTCTGTGCATCAGATAATGCTGTCTGCTTATCAATTTCAGCTTTTGATTTAGTTGCGTAGTTTGCAAGGACGGGACCTCCATTGTTTGCAGTGGGTGACCCTCCATTGTTTGCAGTGGTGTCGACCACGCTATACCCTTTAACACTGTTTAAATCTTTTTGCATTAACCTCATAAGATCACTACCCAACATTCGCGTGGTAGTCCCATCTGCGAGGTCAACCTCATACATTGTATTCATTTCCTTCGACAGCTGAATCAACCCCTGAGTATTCGGATCATACTGCGGAATTACAAATGGTTTCCCATACTTGTTAATCAATGGATTCATGCTTCCATCTCTAGCGTTAAATGCTTGCGGCCCGTCAGTGGTATTTACAATCGTATAGTAAGGGTCTGCCGCCCCTTTTGCTACCCTTAGCCTATTCTTCTCATCACTCAGCCCCTTCGTAAAACCAGTAAGTCCAGCGCCAAGAACATTACCTAAATTGACTGGTGCTGATTGATTATTGCTTCTCTCAAACATCTGCCCGGCAGCTTGCAATAACCCCATTGTTGTCGGTGACAGGTCAAACTCGCTATTTTCTAGCGTCTTTAGTAATCCGTCGTTGTTAATTCTTCTAAAAGTATCAAACAACCCGCCCCCACTTTTATCAGCAAGTGTCGTATTATCTGCTGGCGCAGCTGCCGCAGCTGCTGGCGCTGTCGCTGCCGATGGTGGTGATTGGGTCGGCACATTATTCTCAAGACTTTTCAATAATGCTGCCGCTTCTTCAGGGGAGTATTCGTTATTGGGATTGTTAGGATCGCCAAATACATAAAACCCCGCTGGAACCTCTTTTGGTAAGGCCACCCCGTACTCTGCAACCTGTTTTCTAACGTCATTGTAGATTTCGTTATTCTTTTTTCCATACTGCGTTAAGGCTGCCATATCAAACCCTCCCTACAGGAAGTAATGGTTGCGGCTGGTACGGCATCAGCGCATGACGTATTGGTTGGTGGACAGTCTGATTTTCATTTCTAGGAACAGCCGCATTCACCACATTCATAACCCTGCCAAACTTATCTAAACTAGATTGCGCTGGCAGCGCGTTAATAAAACTTTCATACATGCTTGGATTCAATGATGGATTAATTGCGTTTTGCGTTGCAGTTGCAAATGATGGGGGAAGAAATCCGCCCGCCATACCCCCTGCTGATCCCGACAATAATCCCGGTGCAGCCGTTGGTGCGTTGGCTAATGCTGGTGTAATAAACGCCCCACCATTCGCCATCATTCCCCCCATCCCCGGCATGGCTGTTGCCGCCGCCGGCGCTGCCGCCGCTGGGATACTGGCTAATGATGGAGTAATTGCAGTCGACATTTGCGCGGCTGTATTTGCACCAAGCCCTGCTCCTGCTCCTGCTGCTCCTCCTAATGCTCCCACTCCTGCTCCAAGCCCGCCTGTCAGAAGCCCGCCAATACCTCCATATAAAGCGCCTTTACCGGGGTCGCCACCTGCTAACGCATTAGCGCCAGCACCAAGCCCTGCACCCAAAGCTGCTCCGGCAGCTAATTTGCCTGCGAGAGTACCCATAATCGTCGTTCCTGCTGCGACAAAACTCATAATTAATTCTCCAAAAGTTCTTTGCTTGAATCTATGACCAACATCTTAGTTATGGCTTCAACATCAGTCACTTCCCCGACATTATGAAATGTCGAAAACACACATTCATCATGAGCATAACCTAATCGCTTAACGCCAGCTTGGCTAACAAACGTCACAGGGCCGGTTATCGTCTTAGTCCCACCGTCGCTATAAATGCTCATTGTCCCCTTAACCAGCTTGGCTAGGTGTTCAGTTAAATGTATTTTGCCTGTAATCAGCGCGCCGGATGGGACGATGATTTCGCGCTCATAAATTCCTCCGGCAAAATAGTGATTAGTTTCAATCTCAAGCTGGATTGGTTGATCTTTAATCCACTGCTCTATCGCTTCAACCTGCTGTAAGGGTGATAACTCAGCAATGTCCATAATTTATTTCGCCTTAAGCGCAGACAGCAATCCCGCGGCAGTCGTCAATCCACTCATAACATTGCCGAATGCACTGCCGTGTGACGGTGTTGTTACCGTAGACCCTAATGCTGCTCCAGGGGTAATTACGCCGGCATAATTATTCAATGCGTTCAAATATTGCATTTGCGGAGCTGCCAACAAGGATTGCCGCTGGTTAAATATATTGTCCAGTGCGCTATGACCAGTACTCATAACATCAAGCCCTTGTGTGGCGTTTTTAGCTGCTGCTTCCTTTTGTTGCAGGTCAAGGGTTGCATTGTATTGGTCAGCGTTCTGCCGATTAGTAGCGTTATACTGAGATAATTGATTAGCAGCGGCTGCATTGATTCGGTCAATGTCTTGCCGATTAGTAGCGTTATACTGCGCCATCTGATTAGCGGCGGCTGCGTTGGCTTGGTCAATGCTCTGCCGATTAGTAGCGTTATACTGAGATAATTGATTAGCGGCGGCTGCATTGGCTAAGTCGACAGCTTGCCGATTAGTAGCGTTATACTGCGCTATCTGATTAGCGGCAGCTGCATTGGCTAAGTCAATAGCTTGCTGATTAGTAGCATTATATCTAGCCATTTCATTAGCGGCAGCTGCGTTGGCTAAACTGCTACTTTGCAAATTGCCTGCGTTGTACTGTTCCATGCCATATGCTTGATTATTCAAGTCACCTGCTGTTCCAGCCATGCGCCCCTGAGCGCTCTCGTAAGCATTCCCGTAGAGCCTATTGCCACTATCCATGGCTGCTATGCCTAAGTCACGCGCATTTCTAAGCATCTGCTGACCTGCCAGCCCTTGCGCCACGCCCTGACGACTGCCGCCGTATTGACCAGCAGCGAATGCGTTATTGTCGATTGATGGCATCACTTGTTGCGTAAAATCCTGCACAGCATCACCATACCCACGCAGGGAATCATTAATATAACTTTGATGAATGCCTGACAGATACGGATTGTCAATCTTGCCAGATAATAAGGATCGCAGCGCATTAGTGGGGTCGAGCGCGCCTTGCCCTGCTCTGCCTCTCGTCATGTCACCAGTAAACGCATCTGATCTAGTAAGGTCTGCTTTGTAAGCGTTAGCTCGCGTTTGGTCGGCTGTGTAAGCGTTAGCTCGCGCCTGGTCTGCCGTGTAAGCGTTAGCTCGCGTTTGGTCGGCTGTATAGGCGTTAGCTCGCGTTTGGTCTGCTGTATAGGCGTTTGTTGTTGCAGTTGGGTTGTATCTCCCAGACATCAAATCGTTGGCAACATCCCCATACGCCATGCGAGACTGCCTATCCCTGTCACCTAATGCCCCCATATATTGGTCATTAAGGGCTTGTTGTTCAGGCGAGAGATTCTGGTATTTTGTAAAATAATTCGACGCTGCATTGATTGTGCCTAGAGGCCCTGTCGCGTTTCCTTTTTTATTGAGTGGAACACCATACATCCCAGTGGTAGGGTCGTATTTACCGCCCACCATAAACGGTTGAGCCTGTTTCCACGGCTCAGTCTTTGTTGTCGAGCTTCCACCCCCGCCAGTAAAAAGCTGAAAAGTAAATAGATTAATAATATCTAATGGTCGCCTTAAAACACGTAAAGTTAAAAAATCAATCATCTAAATGCTCCTTTCGGTAATCTTCAAAGCGTTCAAAGTAAATCTCTTTCCATACTTCAGGTAAAACATCTTTAGCCTTATCGTCCCCGACGCATAAAATAACTATGTAAGCCAACATATGACCTGCGGCGTAGCGCAGAGAGTGTGAAATTTCTATGCCGTGGGCGTCTTTGTTTCTCTCATACGTATTCGCTGTTTCGTAGGCTGATATGATCTGCACCCACATAGGTAACATTTGCGGCATTATTGATTGATACAGCTTATTGGCAGGCAAATACACTAACGCTATTTTAAACGCTTCGTTTATATCGCTCTCCGTCAATGGCTTATCTTTATCAACAATATCATCCCATGTGTGAGTTAGAGTAATAAGCATTTTACAAATACTTAACGCATCTGTATTCCCGCCAAACCACGATAACCTTTTTTCATCAATCGACTCGTCCACTTAAATTACCTTTTTTTTAAATTTATATAACGCAACGCATAAACGAGTAGTACGTAGCAGCATGTTGCCTTTCTGTAGGATTTACCCTAAGAAAACCCAAACAGCCCCATTGAACCGGTAGAAACCTGCACCACTGCCGGGATTCCAGTTCGCGCCATCAGCGTACCTGAAATCGCCATCTCTAGGTTTTGCTGGCGCGGCAAATGACTTATCTAAATGCCCTGCTGCCAATAACCCGATAGCGGATTGTATGGCGGTAAATTCGCGCAATAAATAAGCCGGAATCTCTCCCGTATTATTGGGGACTGGGTCAGGTGCATAAAATACGCTGCTGCTATTAATAGGCTGCATACATCACCAATTACCCGATTGCGCCACATCAACATCAAATGAATCCAGTCGCCATTGGTAAGCCGATCCACTGTCAAAACGGATCGCAATATAACGACCACTCACTAGACAATCATTAGCAATGGTGCTGCCAATGGTGTGCGTCATTTGATTGCCCCATACCGGCTCGCTCCACGGATCATTCTGACTACCTACACGAACCAGCACCGTGTCGCCGGTATTTCCCACAATGCGAGGACGAATACCCCTGACCAATTTAATGGCATCCGGCGAATCAAACGATAAGCCTCGTCGCTCCAAGTAAGCCGACGGGATTACCCCATCAAACGAACTGGAAGAATCCAGCATATAAAGCTTTGTATTGTTGCTCGCCATCAAGCAACGCGCGGCAGATGGCACAA
>Ga0194128_10007542_pt1 | contig 14185 bp, 15 predicted proteins | sample TA2KigCa65mmetaG_FD_148650 | JGI IMG/M metagenome (GOLD analysis project Ga0194128, IMG submission 148650) | Freshwater microbial communities from Lake Tanganyika, Tanzania - TA2015037 Kigoma Deep Cast 65m | ecosystem: Environmental > Aquatic > Freshwater > Lake | place: Tanzania: Lake...
GCCGACCTCGCCCGCCGCATTCCGGAATTCGACACGCTGCCCGCCCCGGCCCAGCTCGCCCTCCTCGATCTCGCGCTGAACCTCGGCGTGCACGGGTTGCTCGAGGGTTTCCCGCGCATGCTGGGCTGCCTCGCCCGGCGCCACTGGGCAGGGTGCGCCACCGAGAGTCGGCGGCCCCAGCTTGGCGATGCACGAAACCGCCAGGTTGCGGCGTGGCTCCGTGCGGCCGCTTCCGGCTAAAAGCCGACGGACGTGCGTTGAACGACACGGTATGCGGGATGCTCGGTATGAAACGTGATGCGGCCTGGCCCGTCGCTGGGATTGGTGCGGGTCACTGCCGATGACGGTTCGCCGGTCGCAGCCGGCAACACGCCCTCGACCGTGAGGTAGCCCTGCCCCGGCATATAGACCAGGCGCGCAAGCCGGTAGGGCTGATCGCAGCGCCGCTCGAACGGCAGGCGATCGACCAGCATCCGGTTGCCCTCGTCGATGCTCAGTTCGATCGAGAGCGCGCCGCCGCAGGGACCGGCGAGATCGGTATTTCCCGGCAGAGGAGCGACCGTCACGCGCACGCGGCCCCGGCTCAGCCGACAATCGATGCGACGCGCGCGAATGGCCAGCACCTTGCCGTCGCGCTCGGTGAGGAGCGGCCGTAGCGCATAAAGTCCGTGGCGACGCTTGAGCGCGTCCGGCCAGCGTCGCGCGGCGGCCACCGCCGTGCCACCATTGACCGTCACCGGCCGGATTTCCACCATGTCGAGCTCAGGCACGCAGATGACCTGCACGAACTCCGCCCGCTCGTCGGCATGCACGGAAAATGCGGCAACGAGCAGCAGCGCCGCGAGGCAGATGGCGATGGGTCTGAGCATGTTCACAGCCATGCTAGCGCGTTTGGCCCAGGTGCGGCACCACCCAGGCGTCGACAGCGCACCGATCGGCCGGCCATGACCCAGCTCGCCGACCGGTTCCGGCAATTCGCACGGCGACAATGCGCCGGTATCGCCCCGCTTTACGAAACCCTTGCCCTCGCCATCGCAGAGGACGCCGAACTGCTTGCCATCGCCGCCCATGCCAATCGGGGCCCCGCGTCGAACCTGTTCTTCGCGGCCGTGCACCGCCTGTTGCTGGTTGCGCACGCCGACGATCCGCTCGCCCGCTACTACCGCAGCCTGGTGCCGCATCCCGAACCACCGGCGAACGCGCCTGGCCCCTTCCGCTCCTTCTGTCTCGCCCACGCGCCGGAGATCATGGCGACGCTCGCAATACGCAGCGTCAATACCAACGAGGTGCAGCGCTGCGCCTGCCTGCTGCCGGCCTTCGCCTGGGTCGCGCGCAACGCGCCGGGCGCGCTCCTGCATCTCATCGAGATCGGCGCGAGCGCCGGTCTCAACCTGCGCTGGGACCGCTATGCCTATCGCTATTCGAACGGACAGCATGTGGGTCCGGACGACGCGCCAGTCATCCTCGACTGCTCTCTGCGCGGTCCGATCAGCGTCGACCTGCCCAATCCCTGGCCACCGGCAATCGGACAACGCATCGGCATCGACATCGATCCGATCGATCCGGAGGACCCCGACGATCTGCTCTGGCTGCGCGCCCTGATCTGGCCGGATCGCTGGGAGCGCGCGGCTCGACTGGAGCGCGCCGTTGCGGCCGCGCGCGACGTGCCGATCGCGATGCTGGGCGGCGACGGCGCAGCACTGCTGCCCGAGGCCCTCGCCCGCCTGCCCTCGGCGGGAACGGCGGTGATCTATCATTCCTTCATGCTCAACCAGATTTCCCAGGCCGCGCGCGCGGCGTTCAGCGATGCCATCGGCGCGGCGGCGGCGCGTCGCACGCTGTTTCTGGTCGCGCTCGAATGGGCAACCGATCACACCGCGGTGCTGACCGGCGCTCGGCTCGACGGGACGCGACGCGAAGAGCGCCTGCTCGCGCGCTGCGATTCCCACGGCGCGTGGCTCGAACCGCACGCACTCGGGCCGGCGGGGGCGTAGCCGAGCCGACGTAGCCGAGCCGGTAGCGCCAGGCTGTTCGTGATGCTAGGCTGCCGGTCCCGCATACATCGCCGGCAGTCGAGCATCGGAGCAGCATGGCCGAGGTCCTTCAGATCGAGCAGATTCCCGTCCTCAAGGACAACTACGTGTACCTCGTGCGCGAGCCGATCGAGGGAATGGTCGGTGTCGTCGATCCGGCCGTCGTCGAGCCCGTCCTGGAGCGCGCACGCACGCTCGGCTGGCGCATCACCCATATTCTGAACACCCATCACCACGGCGATCATGTCGGCGGCAATCTCGAGATCAAGCAGGCGACCGGCTGCACCATCGTCGGCCCGCGCGCCGATCGTGCGCGCATTCCCGGCATCGATATCGAGGTCGGCGACGGCGAGAACTACCGCTTCGGCGCCGCCGAAGCAGAGGTGTTCGACGTGCCGGGCCACACGCGCGGCCATATCGCCTACTGGTTCGCCAAGGCCGATGCGCTGTTCTGCGGCGACACCATGTTCGCCCTTGGCTGCGGCCGCCTCTTCGAAGGCACACCGCAGCAGATGTGGACCTCGCTCGGCAAGCTGCGCCGGCTGCCCGATGCGACGCGCATCTATTGCGCCCATGAGTACACACAGTCGAACGCGCGCTTCGCGCTGACCGTCGAGCCGAACAACCCTGAACTCGTGGCACGCTCGCACCGCATCGACGATCGGCGCGCCCAGGGGTTGCCGACCGTGCCGTCGCTGCTCGGCGAGGAGAAGCAGACCAATCCCTTTCTGCGCGCGGATCAGCCGAGGCTGGCGGCGAATGTCGGCCTCGATGCCGGAGACCCGGTCGCCGTCTTCGCTGAAGTGCGGCGCCGCAAAGACGTGTTCTGAGCCATGGAGTCGATGCGATGAAGCTGCGTTTTTCGGCCGCGTCCCCCTATGTGCGCAAAGTGATGGTCACTGCGCACGAGATCGGGCTCGCCGACAAGATCGAGAAGGTCACGACCGATGTCTGGGCAAGCACGGACGTCACCGCCGACAATCCGCTCGGCAAGGTGCCCGCACTCGTGCTCGATGGCGGCGAGGTTCTGTTCGATTCACCGGTGATCTGCGAGTACCTCGACAGCCTCAACACCGGCGCCAGGCTGTTCCCGCCATCGGGCGGCGCGCGTTGGCGCGCCCTGCGCCAGCAGGCGCTGGCTGACGGCATCATGGATGCGGGCATCCTGGCCCGGCTCGAGAACAACCGGAAGGACGGCGAGAAGTCGCCGGGCTGGATTCAGCGCCAGAAGACCGCCGTCGCGCGCGGGCTCGACGCATTCGAGCAGGCGGCAGCCGAGCTCGACGGGCCGATCACGATCGGACACATCGCGCTTGGCTGCGCGATCGGCTGGGTCAATTTCCGTTTCGCCGATGACCGCGTGCTGGACAAGCGGCCGGCGCTCGCCCAGTGGTATGCCAAGTTCTCGGCGCGTCCCTCGATGACGGCGACCGAGCCCCGGACTTGAGACCAGGGGGCGTGACCGCCGACGCGATCATCGCCGCCCTCGGCCTGGTGCCGCATCCCGAGGGCGGTCAGTTCCGCGAAACCTATCGTCACGTCGCGCCCGGCGGCGCGCGTGGCGCCTCGACGGCGATCTACTACCTGCTGCGCGCCGGCGAAGAATCTCGCTGGCATCGCGTGCGCGACGCCGACGAGGTCTGGCACCACTATGCGGGTGCCGCGCTCATGCTCACCCTGTCAGCCGACGGATCGAGCGCCGTCGAGCACCGCCTCGGCAGCGAGCTCGCCGCAGGCGAGCGCCCTCAACTGGTCGTGCCGGCCGGCTGCTGACAGCGCGCGCGCAGCACGGGCGCATGGACCTTGGTCGGGTGCACGGTCGCGCCGGCCTTCGAGTTCGCCGCCTTCGAGATGGCCCCCAAGAGCTGGGCACCCGCGCGCGGCGCCGGCTGATCCGACGCTCAGCACAGCTCTTCTCCCGCCGCACCGCTGGTGCCGGGCGGGCGAATCATGTCGCGATGCGACAGCCATTTGAGGAAGGCGTAGTGGGTCCACCCCGAATAGCCGTGGATGCGCGACCGGATCGCAGCGAGCGCAGAGCGCTCCCCGGCGTTCGGGGCGACCACGCGGCGGCGCGTCGCTTGACCTCATCGAAGGTCATCCCACGGCCGGCGCGGCGCCGGGCCGGGACACCAGCAGGTCGCGGCTCGCAAGCGCGGCGCCCGCGACGATGAGCACGGCGGCCGCAGCGACCGTCCAGCTCGCTTCGGCCCGGCCGAACAGCACGAGCAGCACGGTCGAGGCGAGCGGCGCGGCATAGAACAGCGCGCCCAGCGCCCGAATGTCGCCGTGCTTGCAGCCGTGATCCCAGGTGAAGAAGGCGGCGCCGACCGGCCCGATGCCGAGGGCGAGCACCGCCGCCCATGACCAGCCCTGCGGCCAGGCCGTGGTCTCGAACAGAACGTGACAGAAGGCGGCAAGGATCGCGGTCGCCGCGCAGAACACGCCGACCCGGTCGCTCGGCACCTCCCCGAACAAACGGCTCAGCACCGAATAGGCCGACCAGACCACGGCGCAGGCGAAGGCTATGCCGTAGCCGAAGGCGTTCGCGGCATGAAACGCGACCCGGCCGCCGTCGCTGACCACGAGGAAGGCGCCGGCCAGCGCAATCACGGCACCCACGGCGTGCCACCAGCGCAGCCTTTCGCCCGGCAGCAGTGCCGAGCACAACACGATCATCAGTGGTGAAAGATAGGCGATCAGGCTGGCTTCGACCGGCGGCGCGTTCTGCATCGCCAGGAAATACAGCGCGTGGTAGCCGAACAGACCACCGACGCCGAGCGCCCAGACGCGCCAAGGCAGGCGCAGCTTGTCGAACAACCGCTCGCCGCGACCGAGCCACGCCGCGAAGGTCGCCAGCGCCGGAACCGAGAACGCGAGGGCTTCGAGCAGGAAGGGCGGCACGGGACCCGCGAGCGTCGTGAACAGCGCGAGCGTCGACCACATGGCAATGGCTGACGTTCCGATGATCGTCGCGCGTCGGCGCGAAGCCGCCGTTGCGTCATTTGCCCGGTTCTGCGTGATCATCGGAGAGACGTGAAAAGCCATTCCAAGCGAAACCGCCCCGCCGGCGATCGGCGGGGCGGTGCTGAACAGGATCCGCGCGACTGATTGTCGAGCGGAAACGGCGGTCAGGTCAGGTATTGGCCGCCATTGCAGGTGATGGTCGAGCCGGTGAGGAAGCCGGCATCGTCGGCGGCAAGGAAGACGACGCAGCGCGCGATCTCCTCGGCCTCGCCGAGCCGGCCGACCGGAATCCCCGCGATGATCTTCTGCAGCACGTCCTCGCGCACCGCGCGGACCATCTCGGTACCGATGTAGCCGGGCGCGATCGCGTTCGCCGTGATGCCCTTGGCGGCATTCTCCTGGGCGACCGCCTTGGTGAAGCCGATCACGCCGGCCTTGGCCGCGGAGTAGTTCGGCTGGCCGAACTGGCCCTTCTGGCCGTTGATCGAGGAGATGCTGACGATACGGCCGAAATTCTTCTCGCGCATGGACTCGATGACGCTACGCGTCATGTAGAAGAGCGAGTTGAGATTGGTGTCGATCACCGCGGTCCACTGCTCGGGCGTCATGCGGTGGAGCGGCGCATCGCGCGTGATGCCCGCATTGTTGACCAGGATCTCGACCGGGCCAAGCTCGGCCACGACCTTGGCGACGCCGTCCTGGCACGACTTGAAGTTCGACACGTCCCACTTGAACACGGAGATGCCGGTTTCGGCCTTGAACTTGTTGGCGGCCTCGTCATTGCCGCCGTAGTTGGCCGCCACCTTGCAGCCGGCCGCCTTGAGCGCCTTGCTGATCGCCGCGCCGATGCCGCGAGTGCCGCCGGTGACCAATGCAACGCGCGCCATGTCGTGTCTCCCCCTCTGATGTGTTTGCGCTCAGCCGTCGATTGTCTCAGCGACTGGCGAGATCTCGATCATGAAAACCCCAAACCATCGACAAGTCAAAGCGATTGCGGCGCGCCGCCACGGTCGGTGGGCCGCGCGGCATCCGGCCTGGCCTGCATTGACAGTGCGAAGCGCTTGCGCCAACGTCGGGGGCGAGTGGTGCTCCCTGGAGCTTAATTGGGAACCCGGTGCGAATCCGGGACTGTCCCCGCAACTGTCAGCGGCGAGCCGGCGTCAATCACGGCCACTGGTCATTCGGGAAGGCCGACGCCCGCAGCGACCCGCGAGTCAGGAGACCTGCCATTCGCTGAGGCGGCATTGACGCGTCGGACGGGGTGCGCCGGCGGCCGGACGCGGCTCGCGAACCAGGATTTGAGCCGCCTCTTGTCGATGCCGTTGCTGCATCGACGGGAGATCGCGTCATGCCGGTACGCGGCGCACACATCATCGCGCGTTTCATCGCAACCTCGGCCGTCATCATGTCGATTGCGCTCCTTGCCGCGCCGGCGTCAGCGCAAGGCAGGCCGACCATCGTCGTCGGCAAACCGTTCCTCGCCAATGCGGCCGATCCGACCAAGGCGTCCAATTCCTGGGCGCTGACCAGCCACGGCGTCGCGCAGAATCTCTTCACGATCGATCGCGCCGGCCACCTGGTTCCGCAGCTCGCCGAGAGCGTCGCGCGCACCGGCGAGAATGTCTGGCAGGTCCGCCTGCGCCGGGACGTGCGCTTCTCCGACGGCTCGCCGATGACCGCCACCGAGGTGGTCACCGGTCTCGAGCGCACCCTCACGCTCTTGCCGCCGGCGCGCGCCTCGGTCGGCAAGGCCAGGCTCAGGGCCGTCGATGAGCACACGCTCGAGATCCGGCCGGAGCGGCCCGTTGCGGTGATCGAATCGGTGCTGGCCGAATGGGCGCTGGTCGTCTACCGCGTGCTCGGCCACGACAGCTTCGTCTACACCGGCCCCTACCGCATCGTCTCGGTCAAGGTCAACAACGAGCTGGCTCTCTAGCCCAACCCGCACTACCCAGCGGCCGACAAGCGCCCGGCCATCCGCATCCGCTATTTCGCCGATACCAGCCCGATGGCGCTGGCGCTCGAGTCGGGCGAGCTCGACCTCGCTTTCCAGATTCCGGCCGAGACGCTCGGGCGGCTGCGTGCGCGCGGCGATCTCGGCACGATGACCATCCTCGGCGGTTATCAGTACTACGTCATTCCCAACACGACGCGGCCTCCGCTCGACGACGTGCGCGTGCGCCGGGCAATCCAGGCGGCGATGGATCCGCGCGTCATGGTGCGCGCGGCGCGCGGCGGCGAGGTCTCCATGGGCTTCTTCCCGCCGCCCTACCCGTTCAGCCTGAACGAGCCCTATCAGCACGACGCGACGCTTGCCGCACGCCTGCTCGACGAGGCGGGATGGCGGCCGGGCGCCGACGGCATCCGCAGCAAGGACGGCAAGCGCCTGTCCTTCAGCCTTGTGTCTCTGTCGAGCTGGCCGGACATGCTGGTCTACAGCCCGATCGTGCGCAGCCAGCTCGCCAAGGTCGGCATCGAGATCGTGCCGCGCGTGGTCGAGAATTTCCTCGCCGTCGCGCAGCCCGGCGATTTCGACCTGTTGTTCCGCGTTACCCACGGCGCGCCGGCCGGCGATCCGATCTTCCAGCTCAACGATGCGCTGCGCTCGACCGGCAGCCGGAACTTCGGCAGGTACCAGTCGGAATCTCTCGACAGAAAGCTGGTCGAGCTCGAAGCGGCGTCGGCGCTCGACGAGCGTTGGGCGCTGGCGCGCGAGGCGCAGCGCATGGTGCGTGCCGAGGCGCCGATCATTCCGCTCGCCGTCACGCCGTTCCATATCGGCATGTCGCGGCGCCTCAGGGGTTACGAGATCTTCGGCGCGGACTACTACATCCTGCGCGACGATCTTGTCGTGCGCGACTAGGCGTCCGCCGACGTGACGCGCAGTCGGTCACGCCTGATCGTGACGGCGGCGGCCATCGGTCGGCGCCTCATGATCCTCGTCGGCGCGAGCCTCGTCGCTTTTGCCGTGCTGCACGCCATGCCGGGCGACCCGGTCGAGACGGAGCTGCTGGCCTGGGGCCTGCCGCGCAGTGACGAAGGCGTCGCCTTCCTCAGGCGCGAATGGGGGCTCGACCGGTCCTGGCTCGCCCAGTACGGGTTGTGGCTCGATCGTCTCGTTTCGGGCGACTGGGGCCGCTCGATCCGCACCGGCCGTTCCCTGCTCGACGAGTTCGGCGACGCCCTGCCGATTTCGCTGGTCATGGGCTGCGGCGGCCTCCTGATCGGTCTCGTCATGGCGCTGCCGCTCGGCTTCTTCGCGGCGCAGCGCCCGGGCGGCGTGATCGACCAGGTGACCCGCAGTCTATCGGTCATCAGCCAGTCGGTGCCGCTGTTCTGCCTGGCGCTGGCCGCGATCTGGCTATTCGCGGCCGAGCTGCGCCTGATCCGGCCCTTCACGGGACCAGCCTTCGAGCGCCTGCTGCTACCCACCTTGCTGATCGCGCTGTACGCCGTGCCGCGCTTCTCGCGCGTCTACCGGCGCGAGCTGCTGCTCGCGATCAATTCGCCCTACTGCAAGTTTGCGCTCGCCAAGGGGCTGAGCCCGCGCGCCGTTCTTTGGCGCCACGCCCATCCGGTCGCAAGCGCCGCCATGCTTGCCGCCGTCGTGTCGGAGTGCGGCTGGGTGATCGGCGGCACGGCAACTGCCGAGGTGGTGTTCTCGCTGCCCGGCGTCAGCCTGTTCGTCGTGCAGTCGGTCGGCGTGCGCGACTATTTCGTGCTGCAGTTCTACATCGTGATCATGGCCGCGTGGATGCTGGCGATCGGTCAGGCGGCCGACGCGGCGCGCGCCTGGCTGGATCCGCGCACCGCGCCATGACCGCCGCGCGCATCCTCATGCTCGCCGCGATCGCCGCCGTGCTGGCGCTCGGCTCGGTCTGGCAGCCCTTCGATCCCGAGGCGATCGACATCGCGGCGGCCCTGGCGCCGCCCGGGTCCCGGCATTGGCTCGGCACCGATCATCTCGGCCGGGACATCCTGTCGCGCATCCTGGTCGGCGGCTGGCGCACGCTGACCGTGCTTGCCGCGGTGGCGGCGCTCAGCTTCGCGCTCGGCGCCGTGATCGGCACGTCGGCTGCCCTGATCGGCGGCGGCGTTGCCGAGCTGCTCATGCGGTTCGCCGAATTCCTCGCCGTCCTGCCGTCTCTCGTCGTGGCGCTGGTCATCACGGCCATCATCGGCTTCACCCCGGCGACCGCCGGCCTGGCGCTCGCCATCGGCCATGCCGGCCCCTTCGCGCTGATGGCCTATGGACTGGCGCGCCGCACCGTGGCCGAGCCTTACATCGAGGCGGCGCGCCTGCTTCATATCGGGCGACCGCGCCTGGTGCTGCGCCATATCCTGCCGAATTGCTGGCCGACGCTGGCGGCCTATGTCGCCGCCGATCTCGGACGCAACGTGGTCGGCTATGCGGGACTTGCCTTTCTCGGACTGGGCGGCGCCATCTCGTCACCCGATTGGGGTTCCATGCTCTACGAGTACCGCTCGCATCTGTTCGACGCTCCAAGCCTCATGCTCTGGCCCGGTGCCGCCATCGCAGTCACCGCCACTGTGCTCAATCTGACGCTCGATCCGACGGTCGCCGATACCGACGACACGGCCTGACCCCGCCAACGAAAACGCCCCGCAGCAAAGCCGCGGGGCGTCTCGTGTCGACGGTATGCGTCGCGTGTCAGCGCTCGACGCACATGGCGATGCCCATGCCGCCGCCGATGCACAGGGTGGCGAGGCCTTTCTTGGCGTTGCGCTTCTGCATCTCGAAGAGCAGCGTGACGAGCACGCGCGCGCCCGAGGCGCCGATCGGATGACCTAATGCGATGGCGCCGCCATTGACGTTGACCTTGCCGGTGTCCCAGCCGAGATCCTTGTTGACCGCGCAGGCCTGGGCCGCGAACGCCTCGTTCGCCTCGACGAGATCGAGATCGCCGTGCTTCCAGCCGGCCTTCTCGAGTGCCGCGCGGCTGGCCGGGATCGGGCCCGAGCCCATGATCGCCGGATCGACGCCGCGCGTCGCCCAGGACACCATGCGCGCCAAGGGTGTCGCGCCGCGCTTGGCGGCCTCGGCCGCGGTCATCAGCACCAGTGCGGCGGCGCCGTCATTGATGCCGGACGCGTTGCCGGCCGTGACGGTGCCGTCCTTGGCAAACGCCGGGCGCAGCTTCGTCATGGCGTCGAGCGTCGCGCCGTGGCGCGGATACTCGTCGGTGTCGACCACGACGTCGCCCTTGCGCGTCTTGATCGTGACCGGAACGATCTCGTCCTTGAACCGGCCGGCCTTCTGCGCCGCCTCGGCCTTGTTCTGCGAGGCGACCGCGAACTGGTCCTGCTGCTCGCGGCTGATCTGCCACTTCTGCGCGACGTTCTCGGCCGTGTTGCCCATGTGGTAGCCGTTGAAGGCGTCCCACAGCCCGTCCCTGATCATGCTGTCGATCATCTCGGCCGGACCCATCTTGACGCCGTTGCGCAGATGCATGACGTGGGGCGCCATGCTCATGCTCTCCTGGCCGCCGGCGACCACGATCGAGCTGTCGCCCGCGCGGATCGCCTGGAAGCCGAGCGCCACCGAGCGCAGGCCCGAGCCGCACAGCTGGTTGATGCCGTAGGCCGTCGCCTCGACCGGGATGCCGGCGTTGACGGCTGCCTGGCGCGCCGGATTCTGCCCCTGCCCCGCCGCCAGGATCTGGCCCATGATGACTTCGGTCACTTCCTTGGGATCGGCCTTGGCGCGCTTCAGCGCCTCGGCGATGGCGATCTTGCCCAGATCGTGTGCCGCGAGGGTCGACAGCGCACCGCTGAACGAGCCGATCGGCGTACGGGCGGCGCCGGCGATGACGATTTCTTGCTGCATGAGGAGCTTCTCCTTGGATGGGACCCATGGGACCGCCCGCCCGGCCTCGTCCAATCAGGCGTCGGCGCGGTGGCCCCAGGCATGTTCAGAACCGCAGGGGAACGGACGTCCGGCCACCATAGGACCGCCGTTGCCGCAATGCAACATCGAGGCTCCCGCCCGTACGGGGCCAAGCTCTCAGGACCGTGCCTTGCCGGCGGGGGCGGCGCGGCGGCCGGTCGGCGGCCTCAGCCCACGCTCATGGCGCGGGGGCCCTGGAATCACCGACTTCAGCCATTCGACGAGCGGCCGCCAGGCCTCGCGCTCGGCACCCGCGGACACGATCATGCCGATATGGCCGAGCGGCGGCCGCAGCACCGTGGCGTGCGGCAGGCGCGCCGCCAGGATCTCCGCCGAGGCCGGCGGCACGATGCGGTCGCGCGCGGGCACGACGACGAAGGCCGGGCATTGCAGGCGGCCGGGATCGATCGCCCGGCCGGCGACGCGCCATTGCCCTTCGGCCGGCGTGTTGGCGCCGTACCAGCCGAACAGGCATTCGCGTGCGACCGCCGCCGGCAGCGCCACGCCGTCGTTCAGCCAGTCCTCGAGTGCCACGAACAGCTCGGCGCGCGGCGAGCTGGCCTCGAAGCGCGCGAAGCTGCGGAACTTGCGCAGCGCCAGGTAGGGATCGAGTGCCGCGAACAGCGTCTGGATGAGATCGACCGGCAATTCGCCCGCCGCCTCGATGGCGAGCGAGCAGGCGTGCGCCACCGCCGGCATCGCGTCAAGCGTGCCCGACGGATCGGCGTGAAAATCCCAGGGTGTCGCAAGCAGCGCCAGACCGGCGACGTCGCGCGGGCGCCGCTGGGCGAGCGCCAGCGCCAGCAGTCCGCCCATGCAGTAGCCGAGCAGGATCGGCCGGCGTCCGGTCAGCTCGATCACCTGATCGAGCGCGGATTCGAGCCGGCCGGCGATGTAATCGGTCAGGGTGAAGGTGCGCTCGACCGGCCCCGGCCGATCCCAATCGACCAGGAACGGCCTGAATCCGGCGCCGGCCAGGTGGCGCATCAGGCTCAGCTCCGCGCGCAGATCGAGGATGTAGCTGCGATTGACCAGCGAAGGCACGGCCAGGATCGGGACGCCATCGGCAGCACCCTGTCCATAGTCGAGCAGGCTGGTCGTGCCGTCCTGCCAGACCGCGGGCGGCTCGATGGCGGGCCGGCGATAGGGATGCCGGCGATAGGCCTGGACGCCGGCCAGGAAATCGTCGAAGCGGCGGGTGAGCTCGCGGGTGACCGCGCGCCGAAAGCTGTCGGCGTCAACGCTTCTGAGGCTTTTCTGGAGCGCGGCGCCGGCTTCGCCGAGCTCCGGCCTCCAGAGCCGCCAGCCGGCTTTCAAGAACGGCAATGCGACGCTTGAGCTGAACCACGTCGTCATGGCCACCGACAGATGCAGCGGCAGCGGACGCGGCCCGAGCCGCCGCGCCGCGCGCGTCTTCTTCGGGCGCTGCCTTGCCGTTGGCTTGCCCGGGCTTGCTCGCTCCGTTCGCTCTGCCATTCGTCGCCTGCTCTGTGGCGCCCTCGTCCTGACCATCCGATGCCCGGCCTCTGCGCCCGTTTCTCGGGCCCTGCCAGCCGCCAGGCATGTAAGCGCCGGCTCCGAGCGCCCAGGCGGCAAACATGCGGTTGAGCGCATCGGCAAGGGCAGGATCGGCGGCCGTCGCCGCGAGCTGATCCTGCCAAAGATCGAGAAACCGCCGCGCCAAATCTTCGATGTCGCCGTTGCTGTTGCGCGAATCCGACATGGGGATAATTATAACCCCCACCCCGGCCCTGCGCCAGACCACCATTGCCGCACTGCAATAGACCGCAGAGACTCCGCAATGCCCGATGGCTGCCTCCGTGCGGCTCGCGGCAGGACGGGGGGCTTTCCTGCATAGCAGCATCGCGCGCCAGGGCCGTGCAGCTTTTCGCCCGTCGCGGGCCCGCCTGTGCTAGGGTCGAAGCCTCGTGGGCGCCGACCGCCCTGGATTGGAAGAGCCCCGGATTGGAAGAGCGATGGCCGAACCCAACTCGTCCGAAGCGCCCGCGCCCGTCACAATCAAGAAATACGCCAACCGCCGGCTCTACAACACGGCGACCTCGAGCTATGTCACGCTCGATCACCTCTGCCAGATGGTGAAGGACGGCACCGACTTCGTCGTCTACGACGCCAAGACCGGCGAGGACATCACGCGCTCCGTGCTGACGCAGATCATCGTCGAGGAGGAGGGCAAAGGTCAGAACTTGCTGCCGATCAGCTTCCTGCGCCAGCTCATCAGCTTCTACGGCGACAATCTGCAATGGCTCGTGCCGCGCTATCTCGAGCACAGCATGATGTCCTTCGCGCGCAATCAGGAGCAGATGCGTCACTATCTGCGTGACGCGCTGGGCGGCCTGTTCCCGTTCGGCCAGTTCGAGGAAATGGGCAAGCAGAACATCGTCATGTTCGAGCGCACGATGAAGATGTTCTCGCCCTTCCCGAACGCGGGCGGCACGCCGGACAGCGGTCAACCCGCCGCGCAGCGGACAGCGTCGGCCGAGAGCGAAATCGATGCGCTCAAGGCCCAGATGGCGCAGCTTCAGCGCCAGCTCGACGCGCTGTCCAAGAAGGAAAACTAGCCCGGGTCTCTCAGGTCGCTATTCGTCGGGCGTGGCCACGGCCTCGCCCCACTCGGCGACCAGCGCATCCTGCTCGGCGGCGACGCGCTTGAGCTGGAACTCCGAGCGCATCCGGATCAGCTTGCCGTAGAGCAACGGCGCCGTCCAATGGATGAGCCAGCCGAGTGCGGCCGAGCCGTACGCGGCGAACAACGCGAACATGACATTCGTCTCGCCGAGTGCGCTGGAGACACCGCCGGGCGCCTTGAAGGCGGCGATCACGAAAGGCACGAGGCCCGAGACGTTGCAGATGCCGATGCACAGCACGGCATGACGATCGCCGCTGCGGTCGAGCAGGTGCGACATCAGATAGGCGATCAGCGTCGGCGCCATTCCCACCAGCATGATGCGGGCTGCGGGCACCAGAATCGCCGCGAGGACCATCATGCCGATGAGGACGATGGTCCGGCCAACCGGGCTGGAGCCGCCCACGCGTCCGCGCGCGGCCTGCTGCTTGGGATTCATTCCCATCGCCGGCTCAGAACTTGTGAAGAAATCGACGCGGGAGCGGGTACGATGATTCATGAGCATCGAACCCTCCGCATCCGAGCCGCCGCGCACGGCATTGTTTGGTGATCTTCCGACGTCGCCCCGACGTTCCGAGGGTGGGATTGGCGGTCGCGGCGCGCCTCGCATTCTGGTGGCGCAGCGCGATCAGC
>Ga0194128_10007545_pt1 | contig 14181 bp, 7 predicted proteins | sample TA2KigCa65mmetaG_FD_148650 | JGI IMG/M metagenome (GOLD analysis project Ga0194128, IMG submission 148650) | Freshwater microbial communities from Lake Tanganyika, Tanzania - TA2015037 Kigoma Deep Cast 65m | ecosystem: Environmental > Aquatic > Freshwater > Lake | place: Tanzania: Lake...
CCGTCTCTGCGGGTCCGAGAAGCCATCGCGGAAGCGCTGCAGTCTTGCTGCTGCTGGCAATACAACGGTGGCCAGAACTACCAGCCCCCAGTGCCACCGACACCGGATGCCGCCCCTCCCACTGAGGCTCCGAAAGACAAAGCACCGGCCGTCCCTGCCGAGTCCACCGGAACCGCTGCCACCGAAGGTCTGGAGGAAACAGAAGCCATTCAATCCGTCGGTGGGATAATCGCGCCGTCCAATGAACAAGCCACGGGTCTTGAACTACAGACCGTCGGCTTAGAAGAGACCGCGTCGGAAGAAACGATGGTGACCGAAGAAAAAGACTTGCCACTTGTGGAATGCCTCCGTGGTCATTGCCCGGTGGGGATGGCAGAGCGACGGCTGGAACGCGCATCCGCTGAAAACTGGACGGTCCACAATGGTTTCCGGTACGAATTCGCCTCACAGGAGGCCAAGGACAAATTCTTAAACGACCCCAAACGTTATGCCCCCATACTGAATGGTTACTGCGTGGTGACCTTCTCAAAAACCGGCGAGAAAGTGGTCGGCAATGTCTGTCGCGAGCACAATGGTCAACAACACTGGTTCGCCACCAAGGAACTCCGAGAGGAGTTCAAGGCCGATCCGGAGAAATTCCTCGAAGGACTCGAAGAAATGATTGAGGAGTAACCGACTCGCCAACGTTTCGAAGTTCAGTCCCCGGTGGCACAGGTACCACCGGGGACTTTTTTGTTTGTCGTGCTTCGTGCTTGCTGAAACTCGGCCAGCGATCGCCTGCGAAATTCACCGCGGTGACAAGCCCCCCACTAAAGTCCTGGGACGAGCCAGAGGAACCGCAATTCGGTGTTCTGTCTCGACGATCCGAACTGGACCATTCGATTTCGAACGGGCCGGCAACGACGGTTGGACGTACTGCTCATAAAAGCGAGCTTCGGGAGTCTCTCTCCAGTTCAGCAAGATGGCCAGGATCTGCTCACGAGCCAGATCGAGTCGTTCCACGACATTAGGAATAGCCTCCGCGATCTGAGGCAACGAACTCAAGTAGTACCCGGCCAATGTCCATCGCGCACGCAAGGCGACACGCGGATAACGGCCTTCGGTGGATTTCAAGATGCGCTGATACGCCTGGATGGCGGAGGCGGCATCGGATTTCACATACCAGGCGTGATCGGCTTCAACTTCCAGCCGCAATGGGTCATCTTGAGGAAGCGATTCCGCCAATCGTCGCGCTTCAATCAGGGTGTCTTTGGCTGTGTTTGATTGATTCAAATTGATCTGACAACTGGCGAGCAGCAATTGGGCGAAGACGGAATTCGGCTCGGAGCGCAGCACATTTTGCAGTGCGAGCATCGCCTCTTCGTTGAGCCGTTGACTGTCAGTATCGTTGATGGCGAACTGCGTCGCCTCTTCAAGCTTCGTGTAACCTTTGAGCAGCTCTCGCAAGGCCTCCGGAGTTTGCGCGAAGTCGGTCGTGATCGCTAACCGTGAAAATGCACGGGTGAAAGGTTCCGCTTGTGAGTGCTTCTCGGCGGTGACAAGTAAACCCTTCCAGGCTTTCTCGACCACGGTGAGCAAGTCAGCGCGTGCGGTCTCTCCCTCAGTGAGAATTTCTCCATTCGAACCGGAGACGTTGAATTCGAGCGAAATTCGTCCGTCGGATGGATGCAACGCACCCCAAATCACGAACGACGCATTGAGCTCGGCGGCCAGCGCGGCTCGGAGTTTAGGCGTCACCGCGCCATCGGGTGACAGTCGTAGCCAAGCCCGCCGAACCTGGTCGCCTCCCACCGCCAGCAAGGGATCGAGGTCTTGCAGCCGCTTCGTCAACAGCGACGCGACATGATAGGCATCGTCGTCGTAGGACAGCCGATAATCCACCTTTTCAAGCGGTGGCAAGACCGCCAGGCGGGCTGTGGGGTATTCCTGACGAGCCGACACACTCTCTAATTCCGCCGCAGTGATCCGTCGCAACTCTTGCAAGGTTTCGCCCTCCGAATGCACGGCTCGCTGCAACCGCCCCTTGACGTCGGGGTCGGAAAGGTCCAAAAACTTTCCGGCGGTCTGCTGTGTCAGCGACGAGAAGAATTCTCGCATTCTTCCCATCCGCTCACGGTCGGCTTGAGTGATACGCTCGGACTTGTCGCAACCTAACGCGACGACCGACACATCTTGGTTCTGAGCCAACTCCACAAGTTTTCGGGTTGAGTACATTCGGAGCGGCTGCGGTTTCACTTCTTTCTTTTCCCAAAAGGTCCAGAACGCGGGATTCTTGGACCAATCGAGATATTCCTCCTTCCACGGCGGCGAGTCGCCCGCCACAACCAGCACTCGCGAAATTTTGTCACCTTTCATCCAGTCCAGCTCCTGCAGAGCGGTTCCAATTCCAACATCCACCTGCTCCTCGTCACCCGGATGCCCCGCTTCCAGTGAAATTCCTTGAAGCCGATCTTTGAGATCACGGAGGCCTGAATCGAAATCGATGAAATAACTTCCCGGGCGGCCTGTTAGAATCTCAACAGGCGACTCGCGTCGTTTCAGCAACACTTCTTGATCTTCTTCATCGGCCCCCTGAAACCGCACCCGAATCTCCTGAGCAGGAGTCGGTGACGTTTTGGTCAACTGCCACCAATCTCGATAGACCACCACGGCAATCCAAACTTTGACTTCTGCGGGATTGCGGACTTCCGTGACTTGATCCTTGATTTGATTGATGACGTCGCCCAAACAACTTTTGAGACTCTCGATGTCCCGACTCATCGAATTCGTGGCATCCAACACAAAGGCCAGCTGAATGTTTTTCCGCAGACCGCGAAATTCCCACAAGGGTTGTTGAACAAGTCCCTTCGCTCCCGGCGCGGTGGTTCCCGGAAACGCCAGGATTTTTTGAGTCCCTGGCTTCAGCGCGTTCTGAAGCGCATCGCCGATCGGCGTTGATTTAGTCGCCTTCTGTGGCTGGTTCTCTTCAGCGATGGTTAACGTCAAAGGATGGCTTGCCCACCACACGGCGGTGGCCAATCCCAATACTCCTGCGATCTGAATTCCGCGAGTCATGGCAATAATTCCTTTGAATTGCGAGTTCGATTCGCAAGCCAATCGAGCTGGCAAAATGCTACTGTCGACCTTAGAGGCCTGCCAGACGTCTGAGGGGCACTTTCAGGTGATCGTCGATATTCCCAAAAAGTTGTCTGAATTCTCTCACGGAATCACCAAGTAGCGGGTCATGGAAACAAGTCAGCGACTCTCTGGGATTGTCAGTCGGATTCGATGCCGAGGAAATGCCAACGAGGGGAGCAGATCAGGTTGCTGTGGAGCGGCAATTCCCGACGATTCGAGATCGCTCATTTTCTTTAGGAGCGGAACTCGCTTGGCGACATGGAATTCCAGTTCTTCGATGGACAGAGAACCGTCCCCATCACGATCCACGTCGAGCCTATAATCGACCGGCGTCATCTGACGTTCATTCGCGGACGCTCCGGCCAATTCCCGTCCCGTGATCGCTTCCAACAAGGACGCGGTGAAGACGCTCATGCCGAACCATCGTTTGCCAAACTGATGTAGCTGCTCTCGTTCAAAGGATTCTTGTCGCGGCTTGCACGAAACGAGAATTTCGGGTCCGAGACCGAAATCGTTCAATCCACGCAAGGAATCACTGGTCAGTGCGCTCCCGGAATGACAGGCGTCCAAAAAGACGATCGTCGAACCTGCCAACTTCGAGAGTCGGTCTTCGAAGAGTTCGCGATCCGTCACGGCTTTGACAAACCCGGGCGCCGTATCCTGAGCAATCAGAAAGGCTCCACTCTGCGGCGGCTCGGCGGGAAACCCGTGACAGGAGATCGCTACGCACACAAAATCGTCTGGCTGGACGATGTCACGAAGTCGATCGAGTGCCTTCAAAATTTGCGTATGGGTCGGCAGGGCCAGATGGCTCTCCGAAATCTCCAACCCGTCGGGAACTCGCGACACCAAGTAGCGGAACTCGCCCAATTCATACCCAGAGACCTTCCCGCGCTCTTCCAAAGCTCGTCCCAGCAGGCACACATCGTTGTTGGAAAACCGTAGCGGCTCCAGTCCCGGAAAACTTTGTTGCAGTCGTTCTGCGTGATCCAACTCCGTCACGCCAATTCCCAAGAAGTGAATTCGGGGTCGCGGAGTGCCCTCCACGGAAATCGCCCGGATCGCTCGATTGACCAATGTGACCGGCGGGCGGGCCTCGGTGACATTGTCTTGTTTGACTTCTTCGTCCCGAATCGATTCGCTTCGAACGACGGCGATCAGCAGATTGCGAAATCCACTTCGCAGCGCGGACTTCGGCACGATCCAGCGAACATCCGCAGGCATCGAACCATCAGGCTCTAATCTCGATCGTTGGAGGAACTGTCCATTACACCAGAGCTCCAATTGTTTGGGCACTTCCCGACCAGAAAGTTGGATTCGTAGCGACACTTCCAGAGACTGCGGTTGCGACATCGAGCTGGTGATCAACGTCCTCTCCGACGATTCGGTACGCACCTCCGTGATTTCGACCAGTGAAGGAATTTCGAACGCTGAGGGACGGACGACCGGTGTCTGATTCTTCCAAGCTGACTGTGCGATCAACGGCAGACCTTCATACGACTGACGAAACAAGTCGAGCGGCAAGAACGCCACATGATGGTCGTGGACACCTCCCAGGTTCACATGCCAACCAAAACGGCGCATGGCCTCATCACTACTGGCACCGAAGACCTGCGAAGGAGTCGCCATCACCCATTGGCCATCCAGCATCGGGTACAAAGTCCAAAGTGGCTCGTGAATCACGTCTGTGACCAAATGCTGCTGGCGACCACGTACCTCGATCAAACCAAACAAACCGGGAGTCAATCCTTTCAGGGCCGCTTCGATCCGTTCGGGCGATCCGATCCAATTCGGATCTAATTGGCCAAGCCGCGGCATCTGAAGTTTGACGATTTCGTCCCCTTCGCGCAGACCGGCGAAGTAGGCTGGTCCTCCCGGAGCGATCTTTCCGACGCGCAGTGATGCGGAATCGCGTTCCAATTCCAGTCCCAGTTCGCGCAGACTGTCACGCGGCCGCTCAATGCCGACCAGCGACCACAGACAGATCGAACCATCATCCGCGCCGGTGATGAGGTAATCACCGTCATCCGAAGTATTGAGACAATGGAGCTGCCCCGTGTGTCGGTAGAAACACCGGACGATGGCCTGCTCTCGCGATTGGATCGGTTCCTTTGCCAGTTGTCGCAAACGCGTCACATCCCAGATCAGAATGAATTCGTTATAGCCGATCCCAACGTACTCCTTGCTACGACGAATAAAACGATGGACTGCGGAAGGCTCGGACTGAATCCAGTCGAGTCGAGGAAACGGGCCGATCTCCGGCAGCGTGTCGGTTGGCGGAGTCAGCCAGTATTGCCCGTCCTCTCGCCTCACTTTCCAAACGGATGCCCCGTTGGTGGAGGTCGTTTGTCCTGGGACGGGAGGCCGACTGGCGATCACTTCACCGTTCAATGCACTCGACAACGAGAGTTCCGCTTGCGTGGCGCCGCTCCAGCGAAACTGAAGCACGTCCGGCACCAAACTCTTCTTCAGACTTCGGGAAAGACTGACCTGACGAATGGGAGCCAGCGTTTGGGGCATCACGCTCCGATCCGGAGTCACCGCGATCAAGGCTCCGTCCGAGACTCGCCACAATCGAATCTCCTGAATCGGCTGCTCGCCGAATGCTCCTCGCGTTGGATGTAGATGCTCCCCGGCCGCGGCAACGAATTTTCCGTCCGGTGAGACTGCCAAAGCCGTGATATCCCCAGAGAAACTTGGTTCTTGCAGACGCGCTAGGTTTGTCCCTTCAGGGACGAGCGTGTCCACTTCGACGATGCTCGATAACTCTTGTGGAGGCCATTGGTCCAAGCGAAAACCGACTTTCACCGCCGCAGACACACCGTTCGCGGCGGCGAATCGGCTCATGCGCACAAACGCTCGCAACTGCGGGCGACCACTCGCGTCGGACTCCACGTCCATGTCCCAATTGGGACTAAATTCCAAATCCACATCGTGGGTTTGCAAGTTTCCATTCACGAATTGCACCGCGATCTGCCGGGCCAGGGGGCTTTTGACGGACAATGTCCGACCTGCCTCCACGTCCCAAGCAACCAGGTTCTTTCCGTCACGACGCACGGCCATTGTCACACGACGCGTTGTTCGATTGCGAATCGTCAATCGGGGTGTGGTCGGATCAATTGTCTCGGCAGAGCCATTTTCAACCAGCACTCGACGGTGCCACTTAGTCCCAACAAGGAAACGCTGTGCGTCCAGCCACTCGAATCCCAAAACAGGAGACGGAACGGAGATGTCAGCCTCTGGCTTCAACCGAAGCGAGTCCAAATCAAGAACATTCCATCGCCGAACCACGGGGCTGTCCCCATCGGTCGCCAAGACGCTTCGTCCGTCTGGAGAAACACTCAGAAATCGGACGGCGTCAAATCCTGAATTCAGCACTTCCCGCGGATGATCCGGGTGACGGAGATCCCAAATCTGGATCACTGCTTGCTTCGATTCGACCGCACTACAACCGACCGCCAGTAACGGGGAGGATTTTGGCCAAAACGCCAGGCTCAAGATGCCGTCCTGAAGATGCGGTGACGACTTTTCAACGAGCGTGGCGACAGTCGTTTCTCGCTTAATTGCGTGAACCGGAACCAATGTCGAGTTCAGCCCCCATCCCCCGAAAGCGACCACCGATTCCGAATCCACGCCGAATTGTCCATTCGCCATCGCCGTAATACGGCCTCGCAGTCCTCGATTGACCGGCCAGCGAATTCTTGGCAGGGATTCCAACGAAATCAGATTCTCGGACGACTTCGGCGAAATTTGCCACTGCCAAACGACTTTGTCTTCTCCGGCCGCGAGCAATCGTAGTCCTCCGGTTTCCTCCGGAATGAATCGCAGCGCGGAGACATACGAAACCGGAGTGTCTGGATTCATCAGCAAAATCGGCTGGTTGATCTCCCGTCGATCGACTCCCGATTGCGCCCGAAGCACGTTGGCTAATGACATCAGCAAGACAATGGCAATCAACAGCGACTGATGGGGGCGACTCATCGGATAATCCCTTTCAGTGTCGAGCAACACGGTGCGGATGCATTGGCAGTCAAACATGGCAAACTATTCCGACCCCAACAGTATTGCATTTGGAATGTCCGGCTTGTTTGACGTCAACCCATGAACTGTTCTGACAGCATATCCGATACAGACTGCACAAGGTGCAAATGCGAGGCCATTGGACTTGCCATCGCGATCGCAGCCAGGGACCGTTGTATGCGAGTAAGAACATCCCTTCGATTGTGGGTCGCCATGGCGGTGTTCGTTTCACTCGCGCGGCTGGCTTCCTCGTTCGAACTTCCCGATCCGCATTTACACCACGGGACCGACAAGAAAGACCGTGAAGACATCGCCGCCGTGCGCTATCTGGGAACGGTGGATTGCTTCTGGTATCCCGAATCGCAAGACGTACTCCTGGATACCCTTAAAGCCGATCCGCGCGAACCGGTTCGCTACGCCGCTGCTCAAGCGCTTTTTGATCAATTTCAGCGTGGCCGCAAACCACTAAAGCCGCTCCATGGGAAGCGGGAGTTCCCTGACCCTTTCATCCTCACACAGATCGCTCATGTCGCGCACTTTTACGAGCCACTCTCGACCGAGGAACTCGTGGAAATGTACGCCGAGCGCAAAATGGAGCGGGAACTGAAGAAACATCCTGAGCGAGGCGACGTCCAATGCGGATGCTCGGCCGACAAGGCAATCCCTGTCCTCAGTTGGGTGGAATCCGGCAAGGATGAATGTGATTGCTTTAACGAGCCATCCGAACGCGTGCGAAAAGTCGCATCAGAGATGTTGCAATTGTTGAAACCAGAAAAGGATATGTACCTAGAAAAATTGCGCATTCCGCAACCGAAACCCATGCCTGGCATGCCCCCGAAGACTCCTCAAGAGGAAGAGAAGGAAAAGGAAATAAAAGAGCTGAGAGAGCGATTAGAGTCTCTTGACCGGCGATCTGAGGCAGGCGGCTCTCTCTCACAAAAATACGGCATCATGCTGGGCCGAGCGGACACCGCGAACCGGTTTAACGTCATGGACAACATGGGCGCACTCCCACGCTCTCGCGTGTTTGGGGGTTACCAATTCGTGCAATCACAAAACAATGCCGTGTTCGGATCCGCTAATCTCGATGAGCTTTTCTCGGTTCTTGGCTCGGCATCGGGACAAGCAGCCTTCATCAACTTCACCGGCTTCGGAAGTGGACTGGCAGGACAGCCCACAGTCCCCCCGAATGGATCCCAAGACAGCCAGAACGAGTTGAGAGACCTCTTCACGACGGCGAACTCAGGAACGGAAAGTACCGAGAAGTTCTTGCTCTTCCCCGATTCCAATCTGTACCGGTTTGGCTTCGAATACGCACTCACGCCGGATTTCAGCTTCGCCATGCAAGGGCAGTATGTGGCTCCAATTGGAGACACCGAACAACCGGCCGACTTCACGAACCCTCTGATCCAATTGAAGCATGTTCTCTATCGGGACGACCTGACAGTGATTTCAGGCGTGCTCGGCATTTCGCCGGAAATTCCACATCGCAAGGCCGCCATCCAGGAACTGACGACACGCTTCAATCCCGGCGTCCTGTTCTTTCGGCAATTCGCCGACGACGATCGCTGGTTGTTGCAGGGTGGAACCGGTTTCAGCATTCCCTCGAAGGATGACCAGATCATGACCTGGGATTACGGACTCTCCATCGGTCGCTTCGTGTACCGTCATGAGAGCCTGCTGACCGGAAAAGAATCCGATCAGTTTCTCTTGGGTGTCATCCCAATGTTGGAGGTGCTCGGAAAAGAAATCATCGGCGACAACACCGTCCGCGGCGCCTTCGGTTTGAACAGCGCCGCGCCACAAACCGCCCCCGGAACGGTCAGTCCCGTTGATGGTTCCAGGTCGATCTACCTTCCTCAAGACCCCAGCCGATCATTCGACCAAGCCACCTTCATCTACAACGAACCCCGCCACGTGGTGGACCTCACCGTCGGCACGTCGTTCATCCTTTCACACAATCGGACGTTCAACGTCGGCCTGTCCTTCCCCGTCACCGGCGGCAGCGCCCGAGCACTCGAATTCCTCACGAGCTTCAACTGGGGCTTCTGAACCCAACAACTCGCCGCTGTTACCACTCATTCAAGTCCAAGTCGGTCTGGGACACCAGAAACAGTTGTACCCGGGGTTATGAAGGTTTGATTGGGTAATTTGAGAGTCCGGGTTGGGTAAGATCGCTGTGCTGCTGATCGCCGTGGTACTGATGATGATTTGAAAGCGCGATGCCTGTGACGTGTGCCGTCACACGCCTCCACCGCCTGAATCTGACGGCAATCGATCTCGAATCGTAGTGAGCAGTTGAAACAACAACGAGGTCGTTTTGGCATCAAGTAACCAATCGACATTCGTCGTCTGCACGAATGCCTGCACATTCTGAGCGGTCCGAGTCGCCAGTATTTGGTCAAGTTGAATTCTAATTGACGATGCTTCAGGCCAACTCGCAACCATATCTGCCACACTAATTGCGTCAGCAAGCATTCTCGGCGGGTCAGAAAAATTAATTACATCGACATCAAAATAGGCATCGAATTCCAACAGAAACTTCCGATCGATATTCATGCGCGGAGCCTCACTATGGCGTCACCAGTTCGTTCGTCGGATATTGCGTCAACGGTTCCCAAGAGTCGGTTTTTGGATTGTACTCAAAAATCACTTTGGCATTCGGTTGCTGTCCCGTGGGTTGAACGGGCCGTCCAGGAAGCGGTTGGTTGTCAGGCCCCACTTTCACTTCGACACCACTGCCGTAGCCCTCTGGTCCATCATCGACAATCTTGACATCGCGGTTTGGCCGCCCGTCCGGACGAAACTTCGGCTTTCCTTGACCGGGGTTTTGTGCTTTGGCACGTTCGACTGCCTCCACTTCCTTGGCGTGATTGTCGAATTTCGTTGCCTTGTTAGCGGGAGCACGGTTTCCATCTGGTGCTTCGCCGGTCTGCACTCGGCGCGTTTGTTCAGACATTGTCGTCTGAGATCCATGCCGTCCGTGGCCATGACCAGAATACGATTCAGCCGTTTCACGTCCACGATAATGTGCATCTCCGGAGCGAAACTGATCCTGTGTGACCTCTCGACTTCCTGGCTTCGGCTTATGTCCCAACTCCGAGAGTTCGCCATGCACCTGTCGCCCTGAGGAACCCCCGGGCTCGCCCTTGGGAACTTTTGCGCCGGACGTCGACGAGGAGGCCTTGCCGCCACGCAGTTTTCCGACGGCTTTACCAACACCGTGAAGGAAGGCGGCGACACCGAGGGTGATGACGACGTGGGCAAGTTCTCCGGCAGCTTCGTCGAGTTCTTCTTCGTTCGCGGCTTGGCTGGCCGTCATGATTGCGGACGCCAACGCCATCCCGGCATCGGCACCCAAGAGCACCAGCCCAAGAATCAGCGCGGTGCCTCCGCTCAGAAACCAGAATCCGGCGATGATCAACAGCGAGATCACCAAGCTTTCAGGTTGAATCAGAGCTTCCCATTCCTTGCGAAGTTGCGGTCCCAATCGTTTGGGAACGCGTTCTACGACTGCCAACAGCTTTTCTTTGAGTGACCATTCCCAGACTGCTCGTTTCGTGACCGGAGCCGTGACAGTCGGGGCCATTTGTCCCGGTGCAGGCTTAGGCGGTGTTTGAACCGAATTCAGGGGCGAGAACTGTGGCTTCACCGGTTCGTTCTTGAGAAGGAAGTACCATGTCTGTGGACCTACGATTGCATCGGGTGCCAGGTGTTGAGCATTTTGGAAGGCAAGAACTGCCTCGCGAGTTTTAGGCCCAAACATCCCATCAACCGCCAGACCTAGATTTGGCGAGACTCGGGTGTTGAGCAAACGCTGTAACTTTCGAACGATTTCGCCTTGCGCTCCAAGTCGCAGAGTTTCGAGTGGCGTCGGCTTTTTGAATTTGATTCGCTTTCTTTCCGGCGTCAGAGCATTGGTCTTGGGAGTTTGGCGATTCGCCGACCAATGAAGATCGGCAGGCGATTGTTGCGACTTACGTTTCGAGGTAGATGGACCAGGGAGTGGCGACGCGGCGCGACATATCGTTCCGTCGTCAATTGAAGGTGGAACCTGATTTCGGCCAATCGGGCCTGGAACTCGAAACACGGCCATAAGGCACCTGACTTGAGAGACGATCTCGAACGCCTTCTTATCGATCGCAGTGCAAACACTAACCAATCAACACCGTTGGCATTCCCACGACGATGGCTCCGCCGTGGGCGGTCATGTCGCCCAGGCGAGCGGCGGGCATGCTGCCGATCAGGGTTGTGAAACTTCCCAGGGCGATTACGTCCGGAGGGCCGACGCAAACGCACATGTCACCGACGCGCGCGGCGGGCATACCGCCAATCAACACGGTGATGCCACCAGGAGGTAGCACCGGACCACCGACATGCGGAATCGGTGGGACACCAGGAGTCACCATCGGGCAAACATGCATGTCTCCGACGCGAGCGGCTGGCTGTCCCATGATCGTGGTCTCCAATGTTTGTCAGGCTTGTCCGCGAGCGACCTGCAATCCTTGTTCAACAAATCCTTGCAACCGCACCGGTGCATTCTCTGGCTCACCGACGACGGCAGCGAGCATCAATGCCCCTGCCAGAGCCTTGCCAGTGAGTTCGTCGGCGGGAGGGATCGCGTGCTCGAGGGTCATTGGCCCCAGACTACCACCGCTGAAGAAAACTCCGAAAGCGAGACAACCGGCCGGAGTTCCCGCGCCGGCTCGATCCGCAGCCACTTGAGCGGCCCGACGGTGATCTTCGCTGGGATTGGACAGCCAAGTATCCACGGCGTCGAGAGCCGCAAGCGATGTTGGTGGCGAATCGGCCTTCGACTCGTGACGCACGCACTGACTCGCCCAAGCGATCGCGTCACGTTTGGGGAGCGCTTGTGCAAGGAACTTCACCGCTTCGCTCCACAACCCACGCTCTGCAAGTGATTCCAGGAACTCGACTGCAGTGACTCCGTCCTGAAGGCATCTCAGCGCCTCTTCGTCAGGCTCGTATCGCTGACAGATCTCAGCAGCCATTGGAAACGTAATCTTTGGCAGGGGACCAAGGGGCATAAATGAAACCTTCAATGCACTCCGACTGTACGCAGGAGTCTGGGGAGTGGGACCTTGTTTTCGTCGCGAGATCGTATTCCGTCGTTGTTCCCGTTTCGAGCGCATCGGTCATTCCCTTCGATCAATTAATCATCGTGATGGCACCTTTAACCGTCGTCATTGCTGAACCTTGGACCGATGTCATCAGTCCCTTGACTTCCGTCTGAACTTGTCCCTCGATCTTCACCATCATCCCTTTGATGGTAACTCCCATCTGATCGACCTTGATGCTGCTTGAGCCGACTTTCAGTTCGATGGACTGCATCGCTTCCGTGGCGCTTTTGCCCAGATTCAGTTTGGTGGTCTGATTGCCCATCTTGATCGTCAATGTGTCATTGCCCATGTCGATCTTGACGTCACGATTACCCATCTTGATCTGATGCGTGTCGTTGCCGGTGTCTACATTGACGGTGCGGTTCCCCTTTTTGACCGTCACCATTTCATTGCCGGTCTCGACCGTTTCGGTGCGGTCCTTGTAGACCGTGATCGTCTGGCTTCCTTCGGAGGCTTGTGAACATCCGACTTTGAGTTCCTGGTTGTTGAAGATCTCGATCGACTGGTTTCCCTTGTCTTTCTTCTCGAAACCAACCTTTCGAGACTCATTGTTTTCGATCACGCCATCGAAATCTTTCTCGGCATGGACGTAGATCTGCTCGGCGTCTTTCTTGTCTTCAAAGCGCAGTTCGTTGAAGTTGGTGGCGCTCGCTTGTTTGCTGCTGCGCGACTTGAGGCCGCTTTGAGTCTTGTTGTCGGGGAGCTTGTACGGCGGCATTTGCTCATAGTTGTAAACGCTACCCACCACGACGGGCTGATCCGGATCGCCTTCCTCGAAGGCGACGACGACTTCTTGACCAATCCGTGGAATATGAATCATGCCCCATTGTTTGCCGGCCCACGGAGTGGCCACTCGGACCCAGCAGGAACTTTTCTCGTTGTTGCTACCGACACGGTCCCAGTGGAATTGGACTTTGATGCGGCCGTATTTGTCAGGCCAGATTTCTTCACCGGGGGGGCCGACGACGACAGCGGTTTGAGTGCCGTGGATGACTGGCTTGGGAGTGATTCGCGCGGGGCGGAACGGAAGCGCGAACGGCATGCAGGTGAATTGGTTCGTGTAGTGGAAGTCGCCTGAACTGTCGGAGCGAAACGCATCGAAGACCGCCGAGTGGCTGACGCTGGTAATGACGTATTGGCCGTCGGCGTTGTAATGGCGGTCGAGCGTGAATTTATGGCCGCTGACCAGTTGCCGACAGGTGCTCGCGCCTTGAATAACGATGCTGGCGGCGGCTTCTTCTTCCATGCGGAGGCCGACTGTGCGTTTGTTGTCCTGAAAGATCTTTTGCAGATCGGCGGCTTGGTCCCCACCGCCGGGATTCACGCCGTCAAAGCGCTGAGCGTACTCGCCGGGATAGTCGTACAACTCCAGGTTGTCGTTGCCGCCGACCTTTAGCTTGTGAGTGACCTTGCCGACCGACACGGAATCTTGAATCGTCTTCTCGGCTTCCAGGTGCTTGTGAGGCAATTCGAAGGTGTGATCCCAGAGCAAGTACTTGCCAGAGCGAAGCTCTTGCAGCTTGTGCCAATCGTAGATGCGGTCTTCGGGCCGGTTGCCACCGGTGACCGTCTCGTAGATTTGCTTGCTGCCGTCTGGCACGTCGGAGTGGCTTTGCGGCGTGTTCGCGACGACCAACTTGTGGCTACCATCGGAGTGTTTGAAGAAGAAATAAATGCCTTCTTCTTCCATCAATCGGCAGGCGAAGTTGAAATCAGTTTCGCGGTATTGGACGCAGTAGTCCCGCTTCTCGAAGGTGCCTTGCAGTTCAAACGCGGCGTCGTAGCCGTCCAAAACTTTCTTGAGAATGTCTGGCACCGACATCTGCTGAAAGATGCGGCTCTGTGCCTTGCGCGAAGCGAGCCAAAACTTCGGAACGATTTCGAGGTGGTACGTCGTGAACTC
>Ga0194128_10007551_pt1 | contig 14173 bp, 17 predicted proteins | sample TA2KigCa65mmetaG_FD_148650 | JGI IMG/M metagenome (GOLD analysis project Ga0194128, IMG submission 148650) | Freshwater microbial communities from Lake Tanganyika, Tanzania - TA2015037 Kigoma Deep Cast 65m | ecosystem: Environmental > Aquatic > Freshwater > Lake | place: Tanzania: Lake...
CCACCTGCGGCGCGGCAGGGGCCTGCGGCGCCGTCTGCGCCGAGGCGACCGCCGCCATGAGGATCAGGGCGACCGCCGTGCCGACCGTCAACAGCCTCATGGCAGCACCTCCACCGCCCGCGGGCCGGTGATGCGCGCCTTGAGCGGCCGCCGGCCGGCGGGCGTCAGCACGCGGATGACGTCGCCGACGTGGCCGGTGCCGGACGCGATCGTGACCAGGTGCACTTCGACGCGCCCGACGCGCACCGTCGCGGTCACCTCGTCGCCCGTCTGGACGACCGGCGGCACCGTGACGACCGTCGCGGTCAGCGGCTCGCCGGCGCGAATCGTCCGGCGCGCCTTCAGCCCGACCACTTCGGACAGCTCGGGCAGCCGCTTGAACGGCACGTCCTCGAGCGGTCCGGTCACGACCTCGATATCGGCGGCGCCGATCACGGCGTCCCGCTCGATGACCCGCGCGGCCCGCGCGTGCCGCGCCTGCACCTCGACGGTGGCGACCGCGGTGCCCTTGCGCACCCCGCCGGCGGTCAGCACGAACCGGATCGGATGCCGCGCGCGCGCCGCCGGATCGGGCACCGCCCGGAGCACCGGCTCGGCCTCGACGTCGCTCCGCAGCACGGTCACGAGCACCGAGACGTTGCCGCCCATCCGCTCGAGGATGGCGCGCTCGATGGCGTCGTGCGGCGTGATGGCGACGACCGCGCCGAAGGCGCTGCCGACGGGACCCAGTACGGCGGCGAGCACGGCCGCCGCGAGAAACACGGGAACGGAACGTGTGTGTGACATCATGGCCTACGAAAGGTTGTTGACCTGCTGGAGCATCTCGTCGGCGGCGCGGATGATCCGCGAATTCGCCTCGTATGCGCGCTGGCCGAAAATCATGTTCACCATCTCCTCGACAACGCTCACGTTCGAGTCCTCGAGGAAGCCCTGCGCGATCGTGCCCAGGCCGTCGCTGCCGGGCGTGCCGGTCGTCGGCTCGCCCGACGCCGTCGTCGCGACGAAGATGTTGCCGCCGCGCGCCTCGAGCCCGGCCGGGTTCTGGAACGTCGCCAGCTCGAGCGTCCCCACCTGCTGCGGTCCCTGGCCCGGGACGGTGGCCGACACGATGCCATCCTTCGAGACGCTGATCGTCGTGGTATTCGGGGGAATGCTGATCTGCGGCGACACCTGGATGCCCTCAGGGGTGACGAGCTGCCCCTGCCCGTTCAGGTGCAGGCTGCCGGCGCGGGTGTAACCCGTCTCGCCGCCGGGCAGCGTCACCTGGAAGAACCCGATCCCCTCGATGGCGAGGTCGAGCGGGTTGTTCGTGTTGCGCAGGTTGCCGGCGCTGAAGTTGCGCGCCGTCGCGACCGCCCGCGTGCCGAGCCCGGCGTCCAGCCCCATTGGCGCCTCCGCCTCCTGCGAGGTCGACGTGCCCGCGCTCTTGATCTGCTGGTAGACGAGATCCTCGAACTCCACGCGGCTCTTCTTGAACCCCGTGGTGTTCACGTTGGCCAGGTTGTGCGCCACGTTGTCGATGTTGGCCTGCTGGGCGTTCATCCCGCTGGCGGCCGTATAGAGGGCTCGAATCACTGCGTCTCCTCCGTCCGGCTCAAGCCGGACCCTACGTACGACGATTACCTTCGTGCCAGCTCCGCGATGGCGCGCCCGTCGAGATCGTTGGTCAGGGTCGAGGCACCCCGCTGCAGCGACTCGAAGCCGCGCGACACCTCGGTCAGCTTGGCCATCACGTCGACGACCGACGCGTTCGACTGCTCGAGCGCGCCGCCGAACAGCGTGCCGGCCGCCGGTCTCGGAGTGGCGCCGGCGATGGCCAGGAAGCGCGCGCCCGATTCGCGCACGAGATCGGCCTCGCGCTCGAACTCGACGATCTGGATCTTGCCGAGGACGGCGGCGCCCGCCTTGACGGTGCCGTCCTGGCCGATCGTGATCGGGCCGGCGGCGAGCTTGATCTCGCCGTCTTCGCCGAGCACCGGCTCGCCGCGGGTGGTCGTGAGCACGCCATCCGCACGCCGCGTGAACGAACCGTTCCGCGTATAGCGGGGACCCGCCGGCGTCTCGACGACGAAGAAGCCGGAGCCGTCGATGGCCACGTCCAGGTCGCGCCCGGTCGTGACGATCGAGCCGGGGCGGAAGTCGATCCGGGGCTGGCCGGGCACGACGTCGACCGCCGATTCGAGTGCGGTCGCAAACTCGGTCCGTGCCGACACCCGCGTCGCCGCGCGCTCTGTCTTGTAGCCGGCAGTGCTGACGTTCGCGAGGTCGGCGGCCAGGCGGTCGAGCTCTTCGAGCCGCGCCCGCATGCCGGTCATCGCGCTATACGATCCGCCGGACATTGCCCCTCTCCTTCGACTCGGCCTCGCTGGCCACGCGCGCAGTCCGCTCGTGTGGGCGGTTCACCAGCAGGTCGGAGACGTGCGCCGGCCCCTCCAGGCGCACCCAGGTATAGCGATCGCAGTTGGCGCTGCGCATTGTCACCGCGCGGCCGGCGACCGCCCTGTCCGCGACGCGCGCGGCCGCTGCCTCCACGCCGGCGACGGTGATCGCCTCGCCGAACTGCTCGGTCGCGCGCACCGGCCGGTACGCGTGCAGCGCGTCCAGCAGCGCGCCGTCATCGACGATGTATGGCTCGGCCGTCCAGCCCGTGAGCTTCAGCAGCGCGCGCATCGCGGTGCGCGGCACGGGCGCGCTGCAGACCACGCGCAGCTTCTTCTGCGCCTCGTCCACCTCGAAGGGCACCAGGCCAAGGGCGCGCACGGTTTCGGCCGGCAGCCAGGCCGGGCCGCGCATCACCCGGCCGACGTCGAACGTCGGCAGGTAGCTGACGCCGCCCTGGGCCGCGAGCGCCCGCAAGATCGCGTCAGCGGGAACCAGGTCGCGGCGCCGCAGCTCGGTGCCCAGGCGCAGGCCCGACTCGCGCTGCGACTCCAGCGCCGAACTGAGGTTCTCCTCGGAGATCACGCCGAGATGGCGGAGCAGCACCCCGAGCTTCAATTGCGGCAGCGCGTTGGCCGGCGCGGCGGGGATGGCCGGCGCGTCGAGCCCTTCGCGAGCGGCGTGCTCGACGCAGGCGCGCGAGCAGTACCACCGGCCGTTGAAACGAATCCCAGACGCCCAGCGCGGGGCCAGGATCTCCGGACGCCACCGGCCGCAGCCCGGGTCAGCGCAGCGCGGCATGGCGAACGCGCTCCTTTCCGGCCTTATCAAGCTGGAGATGCAGCCGCACCTCCCCCTCCGACATTTCCTCTCTCGCGGCAATATCGCGGACGGTCTGGCCGCGGCGAGCGGCACCGGCGATTCGGCGCCGACCGACGGCGCCGGCGCGGGGACTCGCGCCGTCAGCCACCGCCGCCAGTCGGCCAATCTCGGTCGCCGTATCGCGCAGCGCCCCCTCGGTCGCGTCGGTCAGCAGCGACACGCCGGCGTACAGGTGCGCGATCCGCTCGTCGAGCCGTTCGATCGCCGCCCGTTGCTGGAGGTGCGACCAGATGACGGCGCCCAGCACCAGTGCCGCCGAAATGATGGCCCCGAGAACCACATAGATCGTCACGTTTCTACCTCCACCGGCCGGGCGCCCTCACCGGGCCGCCCAGCCCTTGCTGAGCGCGGGCTGCGCCGCTCGCGGAACGGGTTCGTCATCACCTCGACAATGCGGACGCCGTAGTTGCCGCCGACGACGACCACTTCGCCGCGAGCCACGACTCGATCACCGACGACCACGTCCACCGGTTCGTCGGGAGAGCGGCCGAGCTCGATCATCGATCCCGGCCCCAGCTTGGTGAGCGCGCGCACGGGCAGCTCGGTGCGGCCGAACCGGACAACCACCGGTAGGTCAATCCCAAGGATGACGCCAATGCGTCCCGCTGGGTGGCCGTCCACCGGCGCGCCGGCGGCGGCCGGCACCATCTCGCGTGTGCCGCCGGGCGCCTCGTGCATCGTCGGTTCCACGTTCCCGTCCACTGCCCCCTCCCGCCTTTGCGCTCACGCGGCGGCGGGCACGCCCGCCATGCCGTCCGCGCTGCTGATCTGCTCGATCACGATCGCGACCCCTCTCTCACTCGTCGTCAGCCGCCCCGTGAACCGCCGTACGTCGCCGACGTGCACGTCGATGGGATCGGCCGCCGAACGGCCCAGCGCGATCACGTCGCCCTCCCGCAACGCGAGCAGTTCGTGCGCCTCGAATCGCGTCTCCAGGAGCGCCGTCACCGTCAGCGGCACCCGGCCGATGTTCGCCTGCAGGTGGGCGACCTCCAGAGGCGTCAGCGCGGTCCGGGTCCGGTGCCAGCCCTGGGCGACCTTCTCCTCCAGCGACTCAATCGCGGCCGGAATACACAGGCGCAGTGCGCCACGGCGGTCGCCGATCTTGATGTCGAAGGCGAGCGCGATGACGACTTCGTTCGGCCCCGTGACCTGCAGCATCTGCGGGCGTGTCTCCCGGCCATGGATGCGGAACTGCACCTCGCCAATCGTCCGCCACGTCTCGTTCAGGTGCTCGAGCAGCAGGCGCACCACGGCATCGAGGACGTTTTGCTCGATCTCCGTGAGCGCGCGGCTCGGCGGTGCGGCCTGTCCGCCGCCGCCCAGCATGCGGTCGACCATCGTAAAGGCGATCGACGGGTTGATTTCCAGGGCCCCGAGGCCGTCGATCGGCGCCATGCTGATCGCGTAGAACGCCGTAGGATCGGGCAACGACATGAGGAATTCGCCGTACGTGAATTGTTCCACGGCGCCGATGCTGACCTCGGTCATCGCGCGGAGGAACACCGACAGCGAGGTCGACACGTTCACCGCGAACCGGTCGTGCAGGAAGTTCAGCGCTCGGAGCTGCTCCTTGGAGACCCGATCCGGCCTCCGGAAGTTGTAGGGCGCAGATGCGGCATTGCCTTGCCGCAGCCAATCCCGCTGGCCGCCGGTCGACATCATCAGGGCGTCGAGCTCATCCTGTGACAGGGTCGTCTTCATGCCGCCCTCTTCTCCACCGGCTCCCCGGCACCGCCGGCCAGCGACACACGCAGCCACGTCCGCAGGCGCGAGACCGCCAGCGACCGCAGCTGGGATACCCGCGATTCGCCCACACCAATGACGGCGCCGATCTCCGCCAGCGTGAGCCCTTCGTCATAGTAGAGCGCGAGAATCTGCCGCTCGCGCTCGGGCAGCCGTTCGATGGCGCGCGCGAGGTGCTGCCGCAGCTCCTTGCGCTCGAGCTGGTGCGCCGCCCCGTCGTCGGGATCGATGCAGACCTCGATGCGCGGCAAGCCGTCCTCCGACGGCGCGTCGAGCGACCGCATCGCGGCCAGGTCGAGGCTCCGGAGCTGCTCGAGGGCTCGGTCGTAGTCGGCGGGCGAGAGCGAGAGCTCCGCGGCGATCTCGGTTTCGGTCGGCTCGCGATCGAGCCGGCGCCGCAGCGCGCCGATGGCGCCGTCGACGTCGCGGCGCAGCCGCCGCAGCGAACGCGGCGCCCAGTCGAGCTCGCGGAGCGAGTCGAGCATCGCGCCCTGCACACGCCGCCGCGCGAAGGCATCGAATGGCACGCCGCGGGTCGGCTTGTACCGGTTGGCGGCGTCGATCAGGCCAACGACGCCGGCCCCGATCAGATCTGCCACCTGCACTTCGGACGGAAGTCGTTTTGCGAGCCGCTGGGCCAGCGCCTTCACGAGCGGCACGTGCTCGACGACCAGCCGGTCCCGCGCCTCCAGGGCCCGCGCGGTGCGCGGGGCGCCGGCGGACGCGCGGCGGGCGGCGGTGGCTTTGCTCGACACTAGGCCCACGACGTGGCCCTCCCCTTCGACGTGCCGTCACCGGAGACCCACGCCGCAATCGCGGGAGGCGTCGCTCGCTCGAGATCCTCCGGCACGTTCTGCCCAGTCCCCAGGTAGGAAATCGGCAGGCCGCGGTCACGCAGCACGGGCATGAGCCGCGCCAGCGACTGGACTTCATCCAGCTTGGTGACGACGACACGGGACGGACACGCCTCCTCGAAGCGGTCGAAGACCCGCCGCGCCACATCGCTCGGCGTGGCGGCGGCGAGCACGAGATGGCTTCGGACGTCGGGCCTCGACGCCAGCAGACGCAGCATATTGCGCGAGGCTTCATCAGCCGCCGACCGCCCCGCCGTGTCCACGAGCAGCGGACGCCTGCCGTGATCGAGCGCCGCAGCGAGTTCGTAGGGTGTGCGCGCGACCATCAGCGGCGCGCCGATGATGTCCGCGAACAAGCGCAACTGCTCGACGGCGCCGACGCGGAACCCGTCGGCGGCCACGAGTCCGAGCGCGGTACCGCGGCGGGCGCGCTCCTGGGCCGCGATCTTCGCAATCGTCGTCGTCTTTCCGGCGCCGGGGGGACCGATGAACACCTCGACGGGCGCGTACTTCCGGTCGTCGGCCGCCAGGGGCGCCAGCGTCTCGGCCATCGTGCGACGCAAATCGTCGACGGTGGCGCCGCGACGGCTCCGAGCCGGGTGTGCCTCGGCAATCTGCTGCGCCAGCTCCCGGTCTAGACCTGTCGCCTCCAGGCGCGCCGTGATCGCTCGCACGGCATCGCCGAGTCGCCGCCGTGTGAGGCTATCCGGGCGTCGGGACTCCGGCAGCCTGGGTCGATTTACCGCCGCTGTGATCTCCACGATCCGGCCCCCGCACCACCCCCGCAGGCCGGGGGCGCGCACCACCCGCGTCGAGATCAGGATGGCTTCGGACCCCAGGTTCTCGCGGACGGCCCGCAACGCCTCCTGCACGGTTTCGCCCCGATATCGTTGTAATTGCATCTCAGTCGAGGGTCGCCACTGGGACGACCTGAACGTGCGGCGGCACTTCGGTGTGGGACAGCACCCCGAGGTGCGGCAGCACCCTGGCGAAGAGCCGCCACAGGTGCGGCCTCAGCGCCGGTGAGCACAGCAGCACGGGCTGTGCCATCGCCTGTTCGACGGCCCGGGCAATCCGGGCGGCAATGTGCTGGGCCTGCTGCGGCTCGAGGGCCAGGATCGCCCCCTGTTCGGTCTTCACCAGCGAGGCCAGCAGCTTCTCCTCGAAGGCGGGCTGGACGCCGATGACCGTCAGCTCGCCCTTGTCGTTCTGATAGGGCCGGCAGATGGCGCGCCCCATGGCGCTGCGGACGGCCTCGGTCATCGCATCGGGATCCTTGGTCACCGCGGCGGCGTCGGCCAGCGCCTCGAGGATCGTCACCAGATCGCGGATGGGCACGCGCTCCCGCAGTAGCTGCCGGAGCACGCGCTGCACCTCGCCGACGGAGACGAGCTTCGGCACCAGCTCCTCCACCAGCTTCGGGGAGCTCTGCGAGACGTGATCGAGCATCTCCTTCACCTGCTGCCGGCTGAGGAGATCGGGGAGGAAGGTGCGGATCGTCTCGGAGAGATGCGTCGACAGGGCCGTCGTCGGATCCACGACCGTGTAGCCCGCCGCCGTGGCCGCATCGCGCTGCTCCTGGGCGATCCAGGTCGCCGGCAGGCCGAAGGCCGGCTCCTGCGTGTGCACGCCCTCGAGGCGGTCGCCGGCCGTGCCCGGGTTGATGGCGAGCAGGCGCTCGGTGTACAGCTCGCCGCGCGCCACCTCGACGCCTTTGATGAGAATCGTGTAGCCGCGCGGGCCGAGCTGCAGGTTGTCGGCGATGCGGACCGCCGCCACGACCACGCCGGTCTCGTTGGCCACCTGGCGGCGAATCGCCCGGACGCGGGCCAGGAGCGTGCCGCCCTGCTTCTCGTCGACCAGCGAGACGAGCGCGTAGCCCACCTCCACGCTGATCGGGTCGACGCCCGTCGCCGGCTCGGTGACCTCGCTGGCGGCGGCGGCCGGCGCCTCCGCCTCGACCGCCTCTTCGGGCTGCTCGCGGACGGCGTAGGCCGCCGCGGCCAGCACCGCGGCCACGCTGAGGAACGCCACCTTCGGCAGCCCGGGAATGAGGGCCAGCAGGACGAGCACGGCCGCGCCGACCGCCAGCGGACGCGGGCGCGCGAAGAGCTGCAGCGCCACCTCCTCGCCGAGGTGCGATTCGGCGGCGGCGCGCGTGGTGATGAGACCGCCCGCCATCGACACCAGGAGGGCGGGGATGGCCGTGACGAGGCCTTCGCCGACCGTCAGGATGGTGTAGGTCCGCGCGGCCTCGGCGAAGGGCATCCCGTGCTGCATCACGCCGATGATGAGCCCCGCGACGATGTTCACGCCGGTGATGAGCACGGCCGCGAGCGCGTCGCGCTGGGTGAACCGGATCGCGCCGTCCATCGCGCCGTAGAAGTCGGCCTCCCGCCGGACGCGCTCGCGGCGCGCGCGCGCTTCCTTCTCGTCGATCACGCCGGCGTTCAGATCGGCGTCGATCGCCATCTGGCGGCCCGGCATCGCATCGAGCGTGAACCGGGCGGTGACCTCGGAGATGCGGACCGCGCCGTGGTTGATGACGATGTACTGAATGGCGACCAGGACGAGGAACACCACGACGCCGACGACGAAGTTGCCGCCGACGACGAACTGCCCGAACGCCATGATGACGTGGCCCGCCGCGTCGATGCCATCCTGCCCGTGCATCAGCACCAGACGGGTGGACGCGACGTTCAACGACAGCCGCAGCAGCGTGAGCAGCAGGAGCAGCGAGGGAAAGACCGAGAACTCCACCGGCTGCCGCACGTAGATGGCGGTCAGCAGCAGGACGACGGCCAGGCCGATGTCGATCGACAGCAGCAGGTCGAGCAGCAGCGGCGGCAGCGGCACGATCATCAGCAGCACGACCGCGACGACGGCCGCCGGCGCCAGCAGGTGGCTGATTTTCGCGGGCTTTCGATGCGTCGACATCAGATCTCCCCGTTAGAGCGCCAGCTGCTTGAGGCGGATGAGCTGCGCGAGCACCTCGGCCACCGCCGTGAACAGGCCGGCCGGGATCGTCTCGCCCACCTCCGCCGACTTGAACAGCATCTGCGCGAGCGGCTTGTTCTCGACGATCGGGATGCCGTGCTCGCGCGCCTTCTCCCTGATCCGCGCCGCGATGTGATCGCGCCCCTTGGCGCGCACCACGGGCGCCGCCATGGCGCCACGGCGATACTCGAGCGCGACGGCGAAGTGCGTCGGGTTGGTGATGACGACCGTGGCGCGGGCCACGTCGTTGATCATCCGGCGGCGCGCCATGTCGCGCTGGATCGCGCGGATCCGCCCCCGGACCTCGGCGCTGCCTTCCTGCTGCCGCGACTCGTCGCGCACCTCCTGCTTGGTCATGCGCAACGACGACATGAGGCGGTACCGCTGGAGGCCGTAGTCGGCGAGCGCGAGCGCACCCAGCCCCCAGGCAATCTTCCAGAGAAACGACTCCGCGTGGCTCCAGCCGAGCGCCGCGGCGCTGACCGGCGTCATCCACGGCATCCCGGGCGCATCCGCCAGCATCGACTCGACGGTCTGCCAGCCGAACCACGCGATGACCGCCACGGCCGCCATCGTCTTCAGCGTGTCCGCACCCGACTGCAGGAAGCCGAAGCGCTTGAGGCCGGTCACCGGGTTCAGCCGCGTCCAGTCGACCTGGACACGCTCGGCCGAGAACGTCCAGCCGCCCTGCGCCCCCTGCACCGCGACGCCCGCAGCCATCGTGGCGAGCGCGATCGGCCCGACGAACACGACCGTCGTGGTGACGACCGCGGCCATCAGCCCCTGGAGATCGCCGACGGTGATCGAGCGCAGCGGGTCGTCCCCGAGATGCGCCAGATCGCGGGCCAGCCGCTCGCCGAGGCCGTCGACCAGCGCCGCGCCGAGCTGCGCCGCGGCGATCGCCGTCGCCACCGTCGCCGCCGCCACCGCGAGATCGCGGCTCCGCGCGACCTGGCCTTTCTTGTGTGCGTCCCGCAGCTTCTTGGCTGTCGGTTTTTCTGTCTTTTCCTGTGATGACATTGGCTACCTGAAGGCCGTGGCCGCGCCGGCGGCCAGCACCATGGCCCGCTCGACGAGCGAGTTCGTCACGGCCGGGATGGTCGGCACCAGCGCCGCCACCAGCAGCAGCCCGACGATGAGGCGAAGCGGAAAGCCGATCACCATGAAGCTGAGCGACGGCGACGAACGCGCGATCAGCCCCACGGCCAGCTCCACCATGAGGATCACGATCACCACCGGCGCCGCGATGCGCACGCCCACGATGAACACGAGACCGAGGATGTCGCGCACCGACCCGACCAGCGACGCGTCAATCGCATTCCCAGGCCCGATCGGGAGCGCGGCGTACGACGCGCTCAGGGCGCGCAGCACCTCGTGGTGGCCGTTGATGGCCAGGAACCCGATCGTGGCGATCGACCCGTACAGCGTCGCCAGCATCGTGTTGCGGACGCCGCTCTGCGGATCGATCGTGGCGCCGTACGAGAACCCGATCTGAAAGCCGGCGAGGTGACCCGCCAGCTCGGCTCCCGCGACGAGGGCGCGCACGACGAAGGCGAGGCAGAGGCCGATGGCGACTTCACGCAGAACCACGCCGCCGAGCGGGAACGCCCCCACCACGGACGGGACCGCGACCGACGGGGCCAGGGCGAGCGCCAGCAGCACCGTCAGCCCGACCTTCACCGGCGTCGGCGCATAGAGACCGCCCATGCCGGGCGTGATCATGACGACCATGCCGGGCCGAACGAGCAGCAGTCCGAACGTCGCGACCACGTTGAAGTCCATGTCATCGCCCCGACGTGCGGGTCACCGGATGTACTCCGGCAAGCGCCGAATCAGCTCCCCCGAGAAGCCGGTCACGACCCGGAGCATCCAGGGGAAGGTCAGCGCGAAGACGCCGAAGATCGCCGCGGCCCGCGGCAGGAACGACAGCACGTTGTCCTGAATCGAGGTAACCGTCTGGAAGATGCTGACGAGCACGCCCGCAGCCAGCCCGGCCACGAGCATCGGCAGGCTGACGAGGATCGCGGTCTCCAGCGCCTGACGCACGATGCCGACGACGAGGGCTTCGGGCATGGCTAGGCGAAGCTCCTGACAATCGAGCCGACGAGCAGGTTCCAGCCGTCGATCATCACGAAGAGCAGGATCTTGAACGGCAGCGACACCATCGCCGGCGGCAGCTGCAGCATGCCCATCGACAGCAGCGTGGTCGAGACGACCAAGTCGATGAGCAGGAACGGGACGAACAGGAAGAACCCCATCTGGAACCCGGTCTTGAGCTCGGAGATGACGTACGCGGGGATGACCACCGTCATCGGCAGCTCGTCGGCCGACTCGGGCTTCGGCACCCGGCCGAGCTCCATGAAGAGCGCGAGATCGGCCTCGCGCGTCTGCCTGAGCATGAAGCGCCGGAGGGGCGGGGCGCCCGACGAGAGCGCCTCGCTCATCGTGATGCGGCCGGCCAGCGCCGGCTCCACGGCCACCGTGTTGATCTGCTGCGCCACCGGGGCCATGATGAACATCGTCAGGAAGAGGGAGAGGCCGATCAGGATCTGGTTGGACGGCATCTCCTGCGTGCCGAGCGCCTGACGCAGGAAGTGAAAGACGATCGCGATCCGCGTGAAGGAGGTCATCGTGACGAGGATCGCCGGCAGAAACGAGATCAGCGTCAGCAGCAGGACGATCTGCAGCGGCGCCGAGACGGCTCCGATGCCGTCGATCGTGACGTCGAGGTTCGGGTTCATGCCCGGGGTTCGTCCAGGTACCGCTCGAGGGGCTGCGGCGGACGCAGCTCGGTCACCATGGAGATCTGCCCGGGCGTGAGGCCGAGCAGGAGCCGACGCCCTTCGACGGCCACGATCACCAACGAGCGTCGCTCGCCGAGCGGCACGGCGGTCTCGACCGCGATCGGCCGTGGCCCCCGGCGCAGCGCGTCGAACGTCCCGCGGCGCAGCAGCCAGGCGAGTCCGGCCGCCAGGCCGAGCACCACGAGGACGGCGGCGAGGTTCTGCACCGTGATCATCGTCACTCCCCGATCTCGCTGCTCGGCGGCGGCAGGATTTCGGTGATCCGGACTGCGGTACTGTCTTCGACGACCATCACCTCGCCCCGCGCTAGCGTGACGCCGTTCACAACGACGTGGATGTCCTCGCCGGCCGCCTGCGCGAGCGGGACAATAGAATCAGGCTGCAGATGTAGACAGTCGTGGACCGACATCGAGGCGTCGCCGAGGACGACATCGACCGCGCACACGACGTCGTGCAGCGGCCGCAGCGCCGCGGCGCTCGCCGGCTCAGAACTGGACGATGAATTCGGAGAAGAGAACATCAGCGACATGGAGTCCTTCAATGGCGCCGGCGGCGCCTTCCGCGATCGCCTTCTTCAATTCAGTCTTGCCGTCGGGTGTGATGAGACGATCGGCGCTCTGCTGTGTGAGGAGCTCCAGAATCGTGGAGCGCACGCGCATCTTCACGAGCTCGTTCTCGCCGAGCTCCCGCGCGTGCGCCGCGTCCTCGACGATCAGCGACAGCGTCACCCGCAGGAACCGGGTGCCCCCGGGATCGGCCAGATTGACGACGAACGAATCGAGCGCGACGGCCGCGCCCGCCGCCTTCGGCGCGGGCTTCGGCTTCGCGGCGGCCGGCGCATCGCCGGCCGTCGACCCCGCGAGCATCCAGTACGCCGCGCCGCCGCCGCCCAGGAGCAGAACCAGTACGGCCGTGGCGATGAGCACGAGTCCGCGGCGGCCGCGCGGGGCCTTGGGGGCCTCGTCAGGCGCCGCCGCAGAAGCGGACGGAGAAGCAGTGTTTGACATGGTGTCGTCGGCGGAACGACCGCGCACTCCACGCGCGCTGTCCAGCCGTCACCCAGGTCAGCAAGGCGGGTGCCCGCCTCTTTCCGCCGTTTTCCGCCAGAATTCGCGGATGCGGCCCCGCCGCCGTCCGGCGGACCGACAAGTGCGCCGGTCGGCCGGCAGTAGCCGGTAGCCGGTCGCAGGAACGAGGTCAGGAACCCCGACCGGCTACCACCTACCGGCTTACGAGCCAGCTACACCGTGATCTCGAACCGCTGGCCCGTCAGCTCGGGCGTCCGGTATCGCGCCGGCGGCGACTGCCGGCCGTCGCGGCGCTGCTCCTGCCGGTCGCGCTGCACGACGAACCGTTCCAGCGTGAGCCCCTGTTGCGCCAGCCCGCTGCGCATCCTGCCCTCCTGCGCCTCGAGCCATTGCTGCACGGCGGCCGACTCGGCGTGCACGACCGCCGCCACGTGTCCGCGTTCGACACGCACGGAGATCGTCACCTCGCCGAGATGCTCCGGATGGAGCTTCACGGTCGCCTCGGGCACACCCTGCCGCCACTGCACCCGCATGCTCTCGACCAGCCGAGCCGCGTTCTCGTTCGACTGGCTGGGTGTCATTGGCGCGTCGGCCGTCGGCGCCTGGACCGTCAACCGCGCGATCATCTCCGCCGGCGGCACGCCAGCGACAACCGTGGCAGCTGCCAGGCCGACCTGCTGCGGCGTCGAGACGACCTCGAGGGGCGTCTGCGCTGCCGTCTGCCGGGCGTCGCGGTTCGGGGACCCACCGCTGTCCTGCGGCGGATGGTCCGCGGCTGCGATGCGATCGGCTGCCGCGGCCAGCTCGCCAAATGCCGACGTGCTGGGCGGTCTGATCGCCTCGGCCCGTGCGCTTGCCTGGCTCCGACCACCCGGCAGCGGCACGTCGGCGGCGACTGCAGCCGCGTCTGCGGCCTGTGAGGCGACCGCGTGCGCCTCCCCAACCGCGGATGGCGTCGAAGGGGCATGCGGCGCCGACTGCGTGGGCAGCGGCTCCAGGGACATGGCGCTTCGCAGAAACGCCTGCGCCTGGACCGGCGGCCGCGCCATCGCGTGCTCCGGCGGCCCAACTTGCGCAATCGTCTCCTGCGGCTGGAGCGGCGCCTGCGCCTGGAGCGGCGTCTGCACGTGCGCCTGGGGCGGCGCCTGCGGGACCGCCTGCGGCTCGCCCTGGAGCTGTCCAGTCGCGGATGGTGACACCGCGGCCTGCGGCAGCGGGATCGTCTGCTCCGGAGCGGCGGCCGGCCGCGCGATCGGCCGTGCTGTCGCGGGACCCGCCGGTGACGGTGCCGACGAGGCCACCGGCGCGTCGGCCATCGCCCGCGGGACCTCGATACCCGGTCCGCCGGCGAGCGGACGTCCGTGACCGCCGTCAGCCGTTGCCGCAGCGCCGGTCCCCGGTGCGCGGCCATGTGGGCGCGACGGACGCGGCACATCGACCCCTGTCGGCGTGACCGGCACGTCGGCGTGCGTGGCGGCGTCGC
>Ga0194128_10007553_pt1 | contig 14169 bp, 11 predicted proteins | sample TA2KigCa65mmetaG_FD_148650 | JGI IMG/M metagenome (GOLD analysis project Ga0194128, IMG submission 148650) | Freshwater microbial communities from Lake Tanganyika, Tanzania - TA2015037 Kigoma Deep Cast 65m | ecosystem: Environmental > Aquatic > Freshwater > Lake | place: Tanzania: Lake...
TGAACCGTTTCATCAACTTCTATAACACCGTCAAACCACACAAGGCTTTGAATAATTCAACTCCTTATGAAATACTCTACCAATATTTTAATCAACCACTCTGTAAACAACCCTGAGATTTCTTACATGTGAAGAAATATGTTTTAATTAATCGACATGCGGCTAAGTAAAGGATTAATAGGTTTGTTTTGTCTAACTGAAGTAGAATTAATGAATCTGCGGTTATTTAAAGGCGACGATGACTGCGTACTCTTCCTTCATGGTATGAATTAACTGAATTTTTACGACGATATGTTATCGATTCGCGCTTTATTAATCCTATTAATCACGGCTTTGTTGACGGCTTGCGCCGATTTGTGTGGACCCCAGCCGCCTGCTCCTGTTTATGGCGGTAATTACCCGTCTTACCCAACCGTACCAACTCCGCCGCCTGCGCCTGAGCCGCCGGTCACGGAAACCCGTCCCCTGGAAGGTTATAACAGGCCGCCGGATATGGTGGAAATAAAACCGGATTTGCCGCCGCCGGTTGAACCGCAAATCATACCGCCCGACCAATCAAGCCTGCCGGACGATCCGTTTGCCGCCGAACAGCCGACGGATACTGCGCCGCCGGAGACCGAAGCGCCGGTTGAGGCGGTCAAGCCGGTTGAAAATATGCCGCCGCCGGTTGCCGAAACGCCGAAAGAGCCTGAAAAATTAAAGCCTTTGGATACCTTTGCGCCGCAATCCCCGGCGGTAGGTTCGCTGGTTATGGCGGCCAATGAAGAAAGTCAGGGCGGAAATCTGGATTCGGCGGTGTCTTCTATCGAGCGGGCCATTCGCATCGAGCCGAGGAATGCCACCTTGTATTACAAGTTGGCGTTATTGCGGTTACAGCAATCCAAGCCCCGGCTGGCGGAAGATATAGCCAGAAAAGCCGCTTTACTGGCAGTTAACGATACCAACTTAAAAAAACACAGCTGGTTGCTGGTGGCGAAAGCCAGGGAACAGCAAAGCAACCCGGAAGGCGCAAAAAAAGCGAAAGCAGAAGCCGATAAGTATTAATTATAACAGCTGATTATTACGCTATTTCGACTTCTCCGGAATGATGGCTGTTCTGGAACTAAGGCTTAAATAACAAATTCTCACGGCGATGAGAAAAATCATTAATCAATTAATTCCAATCCTTCTACTCGCCCTGTATCCGGTCGTTAATCAGGCCGAATTGGATACCCGAATCGTTTTGCCCGATATGGGCGATTCATCCGGTGCTATTATTTCGCCCGCCGAAGAAAAAGAATTGGGTGAAGCGTTTTTTCGCAGCTTGCATGCCGAAGTCACTATTAATCAGGATGCGGAAGTTCAGGAATACATTGAAAATATAGGCCATAAACTCTCCTCCAACAGCGACAACCCCAGTTTGCCATTCCATTTTTTTGTGGTGATGGAAAATGATGTCAATGCGTTTGCCGGCCCCGGCGGTTACATTGGCGTAAACTCAGGATTAATTACCTTAACGGAAGCCGAAAGCGAGCTGGCGTCTGTTATGGCGCACGAAATTGCGCACGTTACCCAGCGGCATTTATACCGCGCCGCAGAGGCAGCCGGACGTCTATCGGTACCGACCATGGCAGGCATGCTGGCAGCCATATTAATCGGCTCGCAAGCCCCGGCTTTAGGGCAGGCGGCTATCATGGCGGTCATGGGTAGTAATGTACAGTTCCAAATCGATTTTACCCGCGAGAACGAAATGGAAGCGGACCGTGTCGGGATGCAGACATTGCAGGAAGCAAAGTACGATCCGCGCAGTATGCCGACATTTTTCGAGCGTCTGCAACAATCGAGCCGGTATTACGGCAAGGATATTCCCGATTTTTTACGGACGCACCCGGTAACCTCATCGCGTATTTCAGACACGCGCGGCAGAGCGGAAAATTATCCTTATAAGCAATATACCGATTCGTTGAGTTATCAATTAATCAAAACGAAACTACAGGTTCTGGCAAGCAAAGATCTGGCCGGTGCGGCGAAATTATTCAAAACCAAACAAGCTCAGGGGACGGCGGAACAACGCACCGTTGCCAAGTACGGCATGGGATTGTTGGCGCTCAAGGCGCAAAAATACAGCGAAGCTGAAGCCGTATTCCAGGAGTTGACCAAACAATTTCCTGCGCAGTCGCATTACGCCACCGCATTGGCGCGCACGGCGCTGGAAGCGAAAAATTACCGCCTAGCCTTGAGCAGATACCAGAAATTAACCGAACAATATCCCGATAATGAAGCCATAAAGCTGGAATACATTACCACGCTGGTGCGGGCGGGCGAACCGAAACTGGCGCAACAAAATTTAGCAAGCCTAACGTACAAAGCGCAAAAGATGCCGGTTTACTACGAATTATTGGCGCAGGTTTATAACGAGCTGAAGCAACCGGCGGAATCGCACCGCTATTTGGCGGAGTATTATTACGCAATGGGACAACTGCAGGATGCAATCTTTCAGATACGATTAGCGCAGCAATCGAAGGGATTAACACCGCAATTGATAGCCATTTTGAGGTATCGCCATGACTTCTTTTTGAATGAACAATTTGAAGCTAGAAGAGAGCGTTAATATCCCTTTTTTCCTGAACCTGAGCTTAACAAAGTCGAGAAAATGACAGCATAATCTTACAAATCCATACAGATTTCGATTACAAATTATTTGTAACTTATTGTTAATAAATATAAAAAAAATAAGGCCATTAATTTTCAAAAAAATATGGTTTTTTTGTTGGACAAACGCATTTTTTTAGTTATAAAATACCTCCAGCTTTTCGGAGCGATGCCGATTTTAGTATCGGTATAGAGGGGGCATAGCCTTATGGGCTATTGATATATAACAATAATAAAAAAAGTAATTCTGCTTGAGTTAAGTTGTACAGGAGACACACAGTACAGCGAAATAACAACAACAATAAGACTCAATATGCCCGCTTTATGCGGGCTTTTTGTTGCCTGTCGCTCTACAAGACTCCCGAAAAGGGATTAGAAACGGCTTACAAACTTAATCTTATTCCTACCCATCCTGCCCTGGGCGCGCCTGGGGATACGAAGCGTGGGTTGTTAAAGTTGTCTCCTAAAACTTCGGACGGATCGCCGATAAGTCCAAAGGTGTTGTAGCGCACGTCGAAAATATTATCCAATTTGCCGAAAAGGCTAAAATTCTTTGTGACCTTGTATTCCGCAGTGGCATTGAACAACCAATAACCGGACAAAGGCTTCAAGATATTCGCTTCATCGCCCCGAAAAAAACGGTTGCCGCTGTAGGCGCCATTAATGCCTAAAAACAGTTTTTGCCATAAATCCACACCTAAGGACGCCTTAAAGATATGTTCCGGCAGGCCAGGAATGCGGTCGCCGCGCTGTACCGTGGCGCGTTGTTCCAGGTTGAGCGGGTTTTGGATGTCGAAACTGTCCAGGAAACGGGCATTAAGGTACGTATAGTTGGTCGCAAAATGCCAGTCGTCGATCTCGCTAAACAATTGCGGATAGTTAATGCTGGTCGCCAGCTCTACACCGTGCCGCCGGGTTTGCCCGACATTGCTAAAAAATCCTTCGCTCACACTATCCCCGCCACGATTAAAGATAATGTCGTCGTGATTAATGGTATGGAAATAACCGGCGTTCCACTTAAACATGTCCCTGCCCATCAGCTTATTGAAATCACCGCGTAAGCCTGCCTCATAAGTTTTGGCGACGACTTGTTTTAACGGCGGATCGGCCAGAAAAGCGTTGGGCAAGCGGCATGGGTCTTTCGGATCGGCGCAGCTCAATTCCATTGGTGTTGGTACTCGGGACGATTCGCTGTAACCACCATAAATATTGAGGTTATCCAGTACTTGGTAGGTTAAGCCACCAGAAGGATTAAAGCGGTCAAAACTGTGTTCGCCACTTAGTTTGTCTGGCCCGTTGTCAATAAAGCGGTTGTCCAGTTTCAAGTTGACGTGATTGTAACGACTGGCAACAGTTGCCGTCAGCTTGTCGGTGATGTCGAAAGTTTCACTGAAATAAATGCCGAACGTTTCTGTGCTGGTGTTGACGCGCACCTTATTTTCACGAGTGAAAATTCCACTGCCAATTGTGCCGCGGTCATCCGTTAATCTTGCCAGTTCGGTATCAGAACCGAAATGTACACTGGCATAATCGTAAGTAGCGCCAATGATCAAATGGTTTTCATGGCCGAACAAAGCCTGGTTGAATGCGGCTTGCACATTGCCGCCGCGTCCACGCATGAAAGTGGCGCTGGTGTTATTGGTCGCGCCTTCAACATTATCTCCGGCGGCGATAGGGTTATTATTAATATCTTCTGCAACTTCACCTTCTTCGTCGCAAACTAGGGATGGGTTAGTTGCACATTCATCAAAATCGCTGTCGTCGCCATTAAAGGTCTTGATCCGGTTTTGCCGGAAATAGGCGTTGCCGCTGAGTTCGATATCATCAGTCAAGGCGTAACTCCCTTCCAATTCCGAAAAGAACAAACGATTGGTGCTGATGTCGGGATGGGTGAAGACCGATTTGCGGTTAAGCGCCTGTAACTGCACCGGGATTGCGCCGTTGCCGCGCAGTTGGTTGTCGGTGGCGGCCAGCGTTAAATCCAATGTTCCCTTGTCACCACGCCAACTTAAGGTGCCGAACACTTGGTCGGCCTTGCTGGGTGAAAACGGCCGCCAGCCTTTTTCATCGAAGTGATGCAGATCGATGAAATAACCGAGTTCGCCATTATTCCAGCCTGAAGTTAGCTCTTCCGAATGCCGGTCCCAAGAGCCGCCGTAGGCCTCGAATTGATGTCCCGGCGCAGAAAAGCCGGTTTTGGTGCGCACAGCAATTGCACCGCCCAGCGTATTTAGACCGTAAACTGGATTGGAGCCGGGATGCAGAGCCATGGTGTCGATAGCGCCTTGCGGGACTAAATCCCAATTCACGCTGTCGCCGAAAGGTTCGTTAAAGCGCACACCGTTAACATAAGTGGATAAGCCTTGCGGTAGGCCGAGCAGGTGCGAGGCGACAAAGCCCCGGTAGTAAATATCCGGCTGTAAGGGGTTATTCTGCGCCTCGTTCACACTCACACTGCCCAGGTAGCGGTTCATGTATTCGGACAGAGATGTGGTTTTGGCGTCGCTTAGCTGCTCGGAATTCACAGTCTGCACATTGGCGGCGATCTTCTCCGCGGGTAAATTGCTGCCCGACAAGGGCGTTACGCCGATAACTTCGACCGCATCCAATTCAACCGTATTCTGTTCTTCGGCGTATATGGGCGTATTAATTAATAGCAAACAGAGGGCAGTTAGCTTTTTATAGTTATTGTTCATGATTTAATCGAAAATACGAAGAAAGCAAAATGGTTGCAGTCTAGCTAAAAAAAAGTTAGATAAGAATGACTAGGATAAAAAAAGGAAAATTTCCCGAACTAACGGTTGCCGGATTAATCATTGATAAATCAGGACAAAGTCGTTGCATTTTTATTGCCGAACAGCCGGATTCTAGGATTAATGCTCTTTAACCTATATAATTTACGATTGAAAATTTAAACGATTGCCAGCAACGTGAATATCAAAACCTATATGACTGATCTGGGTATGCAAGCCCGCAAAGCCGGACGCGCAATCAGCCGTGCCGAAACCAGTCAAAAAAATCAGGCACTATTAATCATTGCCGAAAAAATTGAGCAAAACGCAAACCAGTTAATCGCAGAGAACAGCAAAGATTTGGCGGCAGGCAAAGCCAATGGCTTGGATGCGGCCATGCTGGATCGTTTGGCGATTACCCCAAAAAGCATTAAGGCCATGGTTGACGGCTTGAAAGAAGTCGCGGCTTTGCCCGATCCGGTTGGGGAAATTTCTGATTTAAAATTTCGCCCCAGTGGTATTCAGGTCGGGCAAATGCGAGTGCCTTTGGGGGTAATCGGCATTATTTACGAATCACGCCCGAACGTAACGGTGGATGCCGCTGCTTTGTGTTTGAAGTCGGGCAATGCTTGTATATTGCGCGGCGGTTCTGAATCCATTCATTCCAATCAGGCGATTGCCGCCTGCATTACCCAGGGATTAACCGAAGCCGGTTTGCCTGCGGAGGCGGTGCAGGTTATTGCAACTGCTGATCGTGCCGCCGTGGGTGAATTAATCACGATGAGCCAATATGTCGATGTGATTGTGCCGCGGGGTGGGAAAAGCCTAATTGAGCGAATTTCAAAAGAAGCAACCATTCCGGTTATCAAGCACCTTGACGGTATTTGCCATGTTTATATCGATGACGATGCCGATCTCGACAAGGCGGTTACTATTGCCATGAACGCCAAAACTCAGCGTTATGGTGTCTGTAACGCCATGGAAACCTTGCTGGTGGCCGAATCGGTTGCTGCCGAGGTGTTGCCTTTGTTGGCTGATAAATACGGCGAGAAGGGTGTTGAACTGCGCGGTTGCCCCAAAACCTGCTCATTAATCCCATCGAGCATCCGGGCAACGGAAGAAGACTGGCGCACCGAATACTTAGCGCCGGTACTTGCGATAAAAATTATTAATGGTCTGGATGAGGCGATCGAGCATATTAATCAATACGGATCATTGCATACCGACGCGATTGTGACGGAAAACTACAGCAAAGCCCGCCGTTTTTTACGTGAAGTGGATTCAAGCTCGGTCATGGTGAATGCCTCTACGCGGTTTGCCGACGGTTTTGAGTACGGTTTGGGCGCGGAAATCGGCATCAGCACCGATAAGCTGCATGCGCGCGGTCCGGTTGGATTGACAGGTTTAACGTCGCTTAAATTTATCGTGCTGGGCGACGGACATATAAGACAATAACTTTCCATAGGTGCAGTCTAACCAAGGTAAAATTGTTGTTTAAGCTCAGTTGAATTGAATTAATAAAAACATTATCCCCTAACGCGCAAATATGCAGATTTATAACGCAATATTAGCTTTACGTATTAGACTGTAGTTAATGATCGGCATTTTCGGCGGCACTTTTGATCCAATCCACTACGGTCATTTGCGCTCGGCGCTGGAGGTATCGGAAATCTTCGGCCTTGATGAAGTCAGGTTAATACCCAGCGCGCAACCGCCGCATCGGGATTTGCCGGTGGCCTCTGCCGTAATGCGTTTACACATGCTGGAATTGGCTATTATTAATCAACCGCAATTTGTTATCGACCAGCGTGAACTGAATCGGCAGGGCAAATCTTATATGGTTGATACCTTGTCAAGTCTGCGGGACGAACTGTCGCAGCAACCTTTGCTGCTGTTCATCGGCAGCGACGCTTTTAACAAATTGACCAGCTGGCATCAATGGCAACGGTTATTCGATTACGCCCATATTGCGGTATTAACCAGACCGGGGTATGTTATTAATGAGCTTGATCCTTTCTTTACCCAAAGACAAACCGGAGACCGGCGGCAATTAAGTCGGCAAATATCCGGACTTTTATTTTTTCAGCCGATTACCCAATTGGATATTTCGGCCACAAACATTCGGCAGATTGTCGCGGCAGGTCGCAATCCGCGCTTTTTATTGCCCGATGCTGTCATAAGCTATATTAATGAACAACAACTCTATCAAAACACCTAACCGGCAATTGTGTTTTCTCTTGTTAATATTGCACTAACAATGCGTAACAGCATTCATTCACGTTTTGCAAATTACGCAGTTAATCAATAGCCCGTCAGTATTTACTGTAATAGGAATCAGTATGCAACCAGAACAACTGTTAAAACTTGTACTACAAGAGCTGGAAGACCGCAAAGGCCAGCAAATCACTACGTTAGATGTGCGGGATAAAACCAGCTTTACCGATTACATGGTTGTGGTTACCGGGACATCGGGCCGGCATTTACAAACGCTTTGCGATTACGTTGCAGAAAAAGCTGGTGAGAATGGAGTAGAACCATTAGGCATCGAAGGCGGTCCGGGCGCTGACTGGATTCTGCTGGATTTAGGCGACGTAATCGTGCATGCAATGTCCGCCCAGGCGCGCGAACATTATCAGCTTGAAAAACTATGGGCGGTCAGTTTGCCCAAAGATATGGAAAAACAAGCTGGTTAATATATTTATCATTAATAACTTAGGATTCTGGATTAATAAATGGAGCAATTAATGCACAAAGTTACGCTGATTAAAGGCGATGGGGTTGGTCCGTCGATCATGGACGAGGCCGTAAAAGTTATCGACGCGTCCGGCACGAAGATCGAGTGGGAAGAAGCGTTCGCCGGGATGTCGGCATTCGAGAAATTCGAAACCCCATTGCCTTCCGAAACCATGATTTCCTTCGATAAAACCCGGGTTGCCTTTAAAGGGCCATTAACTACTGTGGTCGGCGGCGGCTTTCGTAGCATTAATGTTGCGCTCCGTCAGCAGTATGAGTTGTATGCGAACGTCCGCCCAGCCAATAACTGGGATGGCATCAAAACCCGCTTTGATAATGTCGATATCGTCATAGTTCGGGAAAATACCGAAGGTTTGTATTCCGGCCTGGAACATTATTTAACGGCGAAGAAGGACATCGCCGAAAGCTTGGCTGTGGTGACCCGCGCCGGTTCGCAGCGCGTGATCGAATATGCGTTTAAGTATGCCCGCGACAACCAGCGCAAGAAAGTGACGGTTTGTCATAAGGCCAACATCCTCAAATACACCCAGGGCTTATTCTTGGATGTCGCACGGGAAACGGCGACGAAATACCTTGACATCCAGTTCGACGAAAAAATCGTCGATGCCGCCTGTATGCACATGGTCATGAAGCCGGAGCAATTCGATGTCGTGGTAACGACCAATATGTTCGGCGATATTTTGTCCGACTTGACTGCCGGTTTGGTGGGCGGTTTGGGATTAATACCCGGAGCCAATATTGGAGACAATGCTGCACTGTTTGAGGCCGTGCACGGCAGTGCGCCGGACATTGCCGGGAAAAATCTCGCCAACCCGACCGCCGTCATCATGGCAGGGGTAATGATGCTGAATCATCTGGGCGAATTCGACGCCGCCAAACGCATCGACACCGCCATTAAAAAAGTGGTAAAAGAAGGTAAATACGTCACGCCCGATTTGAACCCGGACTCAAAATACGGCACTAAAGAAATGGGCGATGCGATTGTGGGGGCGATGGTATAACACGATTTTCTGGGAAAAGCTTCGCGGTCAGTATCTCATCCCCGTTCATAGTTCGATAGGCTTTTATGCCCTTTGAAGACAACACCACGAACGGATGTAAAAATGCCGGTATTTAAAATGAACCGTTCGCACTGAGCTTGTCGAAGTGCGGACAACCGATTTGATAGCAGGAGCAAAAATTATGTGCAAAATCAGTTTTTGGCCGTCAGTTTTAGGAATATCTCTATTGCTGTTCAATCCGAATCTCCACGCCGAAATCCTTTCCGAAACCATTAATTACGAAGTCGCAGGCCAGCCGTTTGAAGGTACGCTAAGCTACGATGACAGCATCAAGGGCAAGCGCCCCGGTGTGCTGGTGGTGCATGAATGGTGGGGGCATAACGCCTACGCAAAAAAGCGTACCGTGATGCTTGCAAAGCTAGGCTATACCGCTTTTGCTTTGGACATGTATGGAAAGGGCAAGGTTGCCGATCACCCGAAGGATGCGCAAACCTATATGGATGCAGCATTAGCAGACATGAAAGGCTCTGAAGCCCGCTTTAATGCCGCGCTTAAACTGCTGGAAAACCAGCCGACAGTTGAAGCCGAAAAAATTGCCGCCATCGGTTATTGCTTCGGTGGGGGCATGGTCTTGTACATGGCAAAAGTCAACCCCGAACTGGCCGGTGTGGTTGGTTATCACGGCGCTTTAGGAATTGCCGATAAGGCCAAACCGACCGCAACGCCCATCAAAACTAAAATCCTGGTCTTCAACGGTGCCGCCGATCCTTTCGTTACCAAAGAACAAATCGACACCTTTGAAAAGGATATGAAGACAAACGGCGCGGACTACGAATTCATCAACTACCCCGGCATCCAACACAGCTTCACCAATCCGGATGCAACGGATTTCGGTAAACGCTTCAATATGCCGCCATTGGTGTATGACGAAAAGGCGGATAAGGATTCGTGGGAGAAGACGCAGGGGTTTTTTAAGAAGATATTCAAGTAAAGAACACAGCAGCGGAAACACCGAAACGCTGCGAAAGGGCTTGGATTTGCCGCGCGTTTAATTGCCGCTTGCCGTTTAATACTTCCGAAACCACGCCTTGACTGCCGATTTCCGGTAAATCACTTTGTTTAAGTTGATGTTCTGCCATTAAAAAAACCAGGACATCTTGCGGCGATGCGGCGGGAATTGGAACATGGCTTTGCTCATAGCTGGAGACAGCAATGCCGACGATGTCCAGAAGCGAAGCCAATGGATGGTCTTCGTTTTCGCCCACTTCGTCGATGAGTTCGTTTAACAGTTCAACACGCGCTTGGTATTCGGCTTCGGTATAAGGCACGGAAACCAGCGGAGCCAAGGGTTGCCAGCTATCTTTCATCGTTTGTAATGTGCTGTTCATGTGAAGTCTCCACTTCTAGGTTCCTGGTGCGCCAGGTCGGTTAGTCATCTAGACTCTTAGATTGATAACAATAAATAGTAATGCCTTGTATTAAAGAAAAGCATTCATTTTTATACTATGAATAAAGTGCTTTAAATAACTTGTTTACGTTAAGTCTTCCATTTGTCTTTATTGTAGTCTTCATGCCTTAAGATGTCGCGTATGTACAGTTTGTTCCGGTTATAATGGATGGCAGCGATAAGCCGATATTTGTTCCCGTGAATGTTGAACACCGTCAAGGAAACGCCCTTGTCATTTTTGACGACATCAGCACTGGGGGACAAGGTTTTCAATTCATTGTAATTGGCGAAATTATGCTTGCTGACCAATTGAAACCAAGCGTTAAGGGACGTTCCCGAGTCGGGATGTTGTTTGACAAAAGAGCGGATTCTGGCATAGGAAATGATATGGGTCATAAGACTTCCTTAATTTTTGTAAGTGGTTAATTTTCATTTATATCTCCAAATTACCGTTATGTTTTTAAGTAACCCTAAGACCAATATATCTCACAATGAGATATATTGCAAATGTTTTTGATCTGACTAATTTTTTTATTAACCAACTTTTAGTTAAACCTTTAACGGTTAACAAAATCTTAAGTTATATTAGCCACTTTATATCTGTAACTTCCGAAGTTTTATTATGTTAAACGAATACCGTAAACACGCCACCGAACGTGCCGCCGAAGGCATTCCCCCTAAACCGCTGGATGCGGCGCAAACCGCCGCACTGGTGGAGTTAATTAAGCATCCGCTAGACGGGGACGACTGCATGGATGCAGGAGGTAGGGCAACGCTGGGAGCAGTTGCCGAAGAGGCGTTTATCCTCGACTTGCTAGTCAACCGAATTCCGGCAGGCGTGGATGAAGCTGCTTATGTGAAGGCGGGATTCCTGGCGGCGGTGGCGAAGGGCGAGGCGACTTCTCCGATTTTATCACTGGAACGCGCTACGGAACTGCTGGGGACGATGCTCGGCGGTTACAATGTCGCGCCGTTGGTTGAATTGCTCGATCATCCAACAAACGCGCCGATTGCGGCAAAAGCCTTGTCGCATACCTTATTGATCTTCGATGCCTTCCACGATGTGCAGGAGAAGGCCGAGGCGGACAATACTTACGCGAAGCAGGTTATCCAGTCCTGGGCGGATGCGGAGTGGTTCACCGCCAAACCGGAGGTGCCGCATAAGTTGACGGTGACGGTGTTTAAAGTCCCCGGCGAAACCAATACCGACGACCTGTCGCCCGCGCCGGATGCATGGTCGCGCCCTGACATTCCGCTGCACGGCAAGGCCATGCTGAAAATGCCGCGCGACGGCATTACCGATGCGCTGGCGCAAATTGAGGAGCAAAAACAGAAAGGCTTCCCGCTGGCTTATGTGGGTGATGTGGTCGGCACCGGCTCGTCGCGTAAGTCGGCCACCAACTCCGTGCTGTGGCACATGGGCAGCGACATCCCTTTTATCCCCAACAAGCGCGAAGGTGGCGTGTGCATCGGCGGCAAGATTGCGCCGATTTTTTTCAACACCATGGAAGATTCCGGCGCGCTGCCGATTGAATGCGATGTCACTCAGATGAGCATGGGCGATGTCATCGACATTTATCCGCATGAGGGCGTGATTAAGCGGCATAATTCGGATGAAGTTATCTGTACATTTGAATTGAAGACCGAGGTATTGCTGGATGAAGTCCGCGCCAATGGGCGGATTCCATTAATCATTGGCCGTGGCTTGACCGAACGTGCGCGAAAGGCCTTGGGTTTAAGCGCGTCAACTGTGTTTAAAAAGTCGGGGGAAGTCGCCGCCAGTTCCAAGGGCTTTACGCTGGCACAGAAAATGGTCGGCAAGGCCTGCGGCGTAGCGGGCATAAGGCCACATGCTTATTGCGAACCTTATATGACTACCGTTGGCTCGCAAGACACCACCGGCCCGATGACCCGCGACGAGTTGAAAGACTTGGCCTGTCTGGGCTTTTCCGCCGATTTGGTCATGCAGTCATTCTGCCACACCGCCGCTTATCCCAAGCCAGTCGATATTCAAATGCACCATAGCTTGCCGGACTTCATAATGAACCGGGGCGGTGTTTCTTTAAGGCCGGGTGATGGCATCATTCATTCCTGGCTGAACCGTATGTTGCTGCCCGATACTGTCGGCACGGGCGGCGATTCGCATACTCGCTTCCCAATCGGCATCAGCTTTCCGGCGGGTTCTGGTCTGGTGGCGTTTGCCGCCGCAACAGGCGTAATGCCGCTGGACATGCCGGAATCCGTACTGGTGCGCTTTAAAGGCACGATGCAGCCAGGGATTACCCTGCGCGATCTGGTTAACGCCATTCCGTATTACGCCATGAAACGCGGCTTATTGACACTGGACAAAAAAGGCAAGAAGAACGTGTATTCCGGCCGCATCATGGAAATCGAAGGTTTGCCGGATTTAAAGGTAGAGCAGGCGTTTGAATTGTCTGATGCGTCGGCGGAACGTTCGGCCGGCGGCTGTACCATCAAGCTGAACAAAGAACCGATCATCGAATACATTACCTCTAACATTACCTTATTAAAGTGGATGATCGCGCAAGGCTACGGCGATGTGCGTACCATCGAACGGCGCATCAAGAACATGGAGGCTTGGCTGGCGAATCCGGTATTAATGGAGCCGGATGCCGATGCCGAGTATTATGAAATCATCGACATTAACATGGACGAAATCACCGAGCCCTTGCTGGCCTGCCCGAACGACCCGGACGACATCAAGCCCTTATCCGAAGTCGCGGGGACAAAGATTGACGAAGTGTTCCTGGGTTCGTGCATGACCAACATCGGCCACTTCCGCGCGGCAGGTAAGTTGTTGGATAAGCATAAAGGCGAATTGCCGACCACGCTTTGGGTCGCGCCGCCGACCAAGATGGACCAAAACCAGTTGCTGGAAGAAGGTTACTACGGCAGCTTCGGCAAGGCGGGCGCACGGATGGAAATGCCCGGCTGCTCGTTGTGCATGGGCAATCAGGCGCGAGTGAAAGAAAATTCGACCGTTGTATCTACTTCTACCCGCAACTTCCCCAACCGGCTGGGCAATGGCGCTAACGTGTTCCTATCCTCGGCCGAACTGGCGGCGGTGTGCTCGTTACTGGGTAAAATACCGACGCTGGATGAGTACATGCAATACGCCAAGACGATTGGCGAAACGGCGGACGATACCTACCGTTACTTAAACTTTAATCGAATGGAGTGTCAAACGGCTTTGAAAAGTTTCCACTAAAGAGTGCCGAATAGTTTCCAGCCAAACTGTAAGGTTATAGGTTTTCTACCGCCTTTTTGCGTTGCTTAAATCGATAGGAATCGTTGCCGGTTTCCAGGATGTCGCAATGATGGGTAATCCTGTCGAGTAGTGCGGTGGTCATCTTGGCGTCACCGAACACTTGCACCCATTCCGCAAAATTCAGATTGGTGGTGATGATCAGGGACGTTTTCTCATACAGGTGGCTAATCAGATGGAATAGCAAGGCGCCACCCGATGCAGGAAACGGCAGATACCCCAATTCATCGAGGATAACGGCATCCATGGCGGTGAGTTGCTTGGCCATGTTGCCGGCTTTACCCTGCTGTTTTTCCTTGTCCAGCTGATTGACCAGGT
>Ga0194128_10007557_pt1 | contig 14168 bp, 18 predicted proteins | sample TA2KigCa65mmetaG_FD_148650 | JGI IMG/M metagenome (GOLD analysis project Ga0194128, IMG submission 148650) | Freshwater microbial communities from Lake Tanganyika, Tanzania - TA2015037 Kigoma Deep Cast 65m | ecosystem: Environmental > Aquatic > Freshwater > Lake | place: Tanzania: Lake...
ATCCTCTACCCGTCAGAGAGCTTAATGCTTGAGAAAATTTATCTAAAATTGAACTAAAACGATCTAATAAATTACCAGGTATTGTTCCTTCTTCCATTGGTGCCGCTTCAACACCGCCACCGACATCTGCCATCGCACTTGTCACTTGAGTCCCTGCAGTCACAGCACCAGCAAGACCCGCTCCTGCAACTGCCATTTTCAATAACCCACCAGTTCTGCCTCCAGGCATAGACCTTCTTAATGGGCCCCCTGGAACATTAATATCTAAATTTAATCCTCCTGCTCCGCCCGTTGCTGTAGGTAAATTCGAAAGTTGTTTGACTATTCTTACGATAGTTTGACGAATTATTTTTGCCACATCAAATGTTTCGGCAAAAACACTCTGTAATGCTCTTAAATTATCTCCAAGAGTTTTTACATTTTTTCTATTTCCTAAGAATTGAATGTATCCAATTGCAGATTGATAAGCCTGTAAAAAGTTTTGTAAGATCGAATTTGGTTTAGCAGCGTCAATTTGATCTACTCTTGACTTATAATCAGTTTCTAAATTCCTAAGACTTCCACTAACTAATTGAGTTACATTTTGATTTATGGATTGTACTCTTGTTTCTACATTATTCAAAATATTTGTAGAAAGAGTGCTAATTATTGCATTTAAGTCTGGTGGTTTCGCAGCAACTGCGGTCGCACCTCTTTGGAATCCTACAATTTTATTTGCAGCATTTGCAACAACTCCCCTACCTAACGGGGATCCACCAGTAATAAAATTTTGAGCACCCTCAGCAGTAGCCGCTCTCTCTTTTACAATTACATTTGGGTTAAGTGGGGAACTAACTGCCACGGTTTGCTGCCTGTTGTGCCTTTAAGTTTTCTTCTTCAATATGTTGTTTCAATAGGGCAAGATAGATTTCTCTTTCCCAAGGTATTAAATTTTCAATCTCAGTCAAAGAATATTTATGGAACTGCATGAGAGCAAAGTTGATTCTAAAATATGACTCAAGATCAATATGAGCCATGATTAGCCGAAAAAACTTGTTAACCCTTCTAATGTTACAGTATTTTCTACATTGGTCTTTGGATTAACAACTTTTATAGTGTGAGATAATTTGGGCATGGTTTCAAAAAATTTTTCAATCTTTTTGAATTGATCAGCGTTCATACTTTCGATAAACTCAATGAGTTCTTTCTTAGTACAATCTGCAGCAGCCCAAGCTTCTTCCTCCGTAAAAATAGATTCAATACAAGATGAAATAATATCAAAAGATTTTTCAATAGTTGATATGGATTCTTGAGTTGTAAAATCAAAATTATTTTTGATAAATTGATCTAGTGAAGGATACTTCATTTTGATCATAATTTGATCATCTATTTTTATATCTGTAGTGTGATCTTCATTTTTTTGTACCTTGACTTCATCCACATAGACTTTGACGGGAACTTCCGTGGTTCCATCGTCCGAACAAGTTACAACTAAATCTATGGCTTCTCCAACAGATTTTCCTCGAACATTTAGAAAGATGTATTCGATATCAAAAGATGGAAGGTCTTCAACCTTAACTCCCTTTGTAAGAATACAGTCTTTGAGAACTGACTTGATTGCAAGAGTAATCTGTTTTACTTCTTGGCTCTCCAGAGCTAGAATTAAAACTTTTTCTTCTTTAACTAGAAATGGTCTGTACTTAACAAATTTTCCAGTTGATGGTAATTCCAACTCATATGTTGGTGTAGAAATTTTAGGTAATGGCATATAATAATGTAATCAGTTAAATTTATTTATGGCAGTGGTCTGAAGTTAGCAGGGAGGTCGATTCCAGAGGCAACTCCATATGTTGGATTGGTGAATGGGGTTATATCTGTACCTTGTCCCCAAGTAACTGCAGGAACTGCAAGAGAAATTTGTTGTCCTTCTTCGGTTGTTCTGGTGTTTTCTGCTCGTGTATATGAATTAGATCCTGTACCAAAATGATTTAGGATTACATAACGATCATATGTAAAGGTAACACTTGTTTTTGTAATTGTACTACCATCATATGATAACGGTAGCGCAGTTAACTGAGTTGGAAATGCATTAATAAATTTATAAGTTAACATTGATGGCGTTTGCTTCACATCTCTAGTATTAGGATCGATAAATGTATCCCTTTCAAATTTTGTGATGGCTATGTCTCTTTTATATGTTTCTGGATATCTAAATCTAAAAAATTGACTCTTTTTAAATTGACCTACACCGCCTCTTGGATTTGCTCTGTCAAGTCGTACACTCCGACCTGCACGGTCTGTATTATATAATGGATTTATGAAATTAATCCATTCCTCAAATAAACGAATGATTCCATATTCAGCATCGACATAAAATGTCATCGAAACTTCTGGAAAATCTCTTCTAATTGGAAATCTTTCAACAACTCCTTGTCTACTTCCAATTTCTTCCGCCATCGATAATGAAACTCCAGGCAAAGAAGTTTCATTGCACATAAATTCATAACGAAGTGCATTTAAATATGTGGATCCCCCGCCTCCAGGTATGAGTCCCCCTAAAACTCCAGCAGTAACTAGCCAAGCATTTATATCTCTATCAGGAAGTCCATCACCGGTTGAAAAAGTATCTCCAAGATATAAAGTAACTTTAAACTGACTTGTAACAGATAGTTCACCAAATAAATCTCTTACACTGGGGAGAGCAGAACGATCATCATTTGTTCCCCTAGGGGTAGTCATCCTGACATAGATAGGATCTACTCTATATTCATTTCGAGGAAAATCTGGCCTGAACGGTTCAGCCATCTATAAATATTTCTTAAGGACTTATAGTATGTATATGAGTTATAAGGGTAAATATAGACCGGAAAATCCCAAAAAATATAGAGGCGACCCAACAAATATTGTCTATCGTTCTCTCTGGGAAAGAAAGTTTATGAGGTATTGTGATCTAAATGAAAATGTAAATCAATGGCAATCTGAAGAATTTTGGATTCCTTACAAAAATCCATTAGACAACAAAGTACACAGATATTTTCCAGATTTTTTTGTAAAGTATAAAGACAAAGGCGGAAATACACGAACAGTGGTAATAGAAATTAAACCCAAAAAAGAACTACAAATGCCAGAACAAAATCCAAAAAGAAGAACAAAGGCATGGGCTTATAAGGTACAGACTTGGGTAAAGAATCAAGCAAAGTGGAAAGCTGCAAGAGAATTTTGTGCAGATCGTAATTATGAATTCCGAATCATGACTGAGGAGGATTTAGGAGTATGAAAGATATACCATATGAAAAGAATAAAGGTATTGGTGACACTATCTTAAAAGAAGCAGGGAAGAAGAATCGTAGCGGTGATTGGTACACTGGAAAACTTAGACAAGCATTAAGCGAATTTCAAGAAAAAGATACTGACTTACAAGATACTGGAGGAATAGAAGTAGGAAGATTATACTTTTTTACATACGGTGCAAATAGTCCAAAACTATCATTCTTTGATAGACAACCATTATCATATGTTACTGAAATAAATTATAATCAGGGATATTTCATTGGCATTAACCTTCATTATGTTGGAAGACAATATAGAGAGGGCCTTGCAAAAAGCCTAATAAATAAGTCAGATACTGTAGGTGTGCCTCGTAATACCATTCATCGTTACTTTTTTTCTGGAGTTGGTGGAGGATTTTTAAGAGTCCCAGAAAAAGATTGGCCCTCCGTTGCATTATTGCCCACTGAGAAGTTTGTTGATATGAGAGGTCAACCTTTCCCCAATCACAGAGCCTGGAGTAAATCTTAAGTGGCATACGCAACGATTAGTCCCAATTTTACCATTTTAAATGGAGTAACCTATATTACACAATGGGATAAAACCAACGGTAATGGTAGAATTATTGCAGCAAATGCTCCTCCAGGAACTGCACCTGTTTATGAAAACGGATCATGGAATCAGGCAGCTGCAACTGCTGCAGGGTTTAATCCTACTCAACAACAGCAGTTTCACCAATCATTTGTTACGTCAATACAACGATCATACATCAACATTGGTGGAGTTAACTCGGGCGCAAAAATAGCACAATGGGCTTCTCAAAACTTTACTAATGGTCAACCTGGCCAAAGTACGGCGAATCCGCAACAGCCCGTACCTGGTGGCAATCAAGCCTTCAGTCCGAGTGGGAATATCGTGCAGCTCGTTACAGATGTTGTTACGGACTCTGGAAAATCCGCCATTGCAATTGGACAAAATGATAAGTATTTTGGTCAACCAATAAACGAAGCAAGATTATTTAGAAATTTTGTTATGAAATATCCCTCTGATTTGGATATGGAGGGACAAGATATTTTTGAGATAACACAATATGAATACAAAGCGCCGAAGGGAGGAGAAATTTTTGGAGGAAAGGTTATTGAATTTAACCAACAAAAGATATCAACAACTGCGTTTAATATTATTAGTAGAGGATTACAACTAGGATCTCCTATTGGGTTTGAATCACCCATAGGAACTGTATTTTTACCAATGCCAAATAGTGCTTCTGATAACAATAGTGTTGGTTGGGGTGAAGACACGATGGGTAATCTAAGCGCTGCTATAACCGCACAAACATTTGCAGACCCCGGAGGAAATATGGCCGCCGCCGGTCTTGGCGCGGCGGTTGGAAGTTTAATGGGGGCCGGAGGATCGGGTGCAGGCATTGCGATGCTGTTAAAAAATCTAGATGTAATTATGGCCCAAAGTGGTGGTAAAGTTCCAGAAGAGTTGAAAGCTCTGTTGGGCCCAGAATTGGTTTCTAGATTAGTAAAAATGCAAGGAATGGGTATTTCTGCAGAGTCAATTCTTGCGAGAGGCGCAGGTATTATTCCAAATTCAAATATGGAATTTTTATTTCAATCTCCTGCTTTAAGATCATTTTCTTTTACATATAGATTATCTCCTAGAAGTGCAAAAGAAGCTAAAATAGTTAGAAGAATTATAAGATTTTTTAAACAAGGAATGGCGGCTAAAAAGAAACTCGGAAAAGCAGGTGCTGCATCATTCTTTTTAGGCACTCCAAATGTTTTTAAATTATCATATAAAAATAGAGGAAACCCTATAACCGGTGTAAATAGATTTAAAATTTGTGCGTTAACAAATTTTAGTTGTAATTTTACTCCAGATGGTGTTTGGGCTGCATATGAAGCTGGTCAACCAGTATCCACAATAGTAAGTATGCAGTTTAATGAATTAGAACCAATTTATGATACAGATTATATGAATGAGATCGAAGATGGAAGAACTGATCTCCAGGGCGTTGACGACGAGGCAATAGGATACTAAAATGGCATACTTCAGAGAACTACCAGACTTACAAGTTTTAAACAGAACAAAAAATTTAGTATCCAATGATGAGACAGTCATTGTTAAAAACTTCTTTAAAAGAGCTAAACTGAGAGAAGATATTGGATCTGTAGTATCTGCGTTTGAATACTATCTCGTTATTGATAATGAACGACCAGATCAAATCGCAGAGAAAATATATGGAGACCCAGAATTAGACTGGGTTATATTAATGTGTAATAATATAACTAATGTACAAGATCAATGGCCATTAAATTTAGATTCTTTCAACAAATATCTTTTGGATAAATATGGATCCGAAGATGCTTTTGATGATGTTCATCACTACGAAACATTATCCTATAATGATTCATTTGGGAGAGAGATTTTTGTTGGAGGATTAATAGTTGACGAAGCATTTTATAATTCTCCAAAATATGTTGGCATCGGAACTACAGTCCCACCAGGAATAACTTTTCCGCCTATTTACATTCCTGGAATTACACCAACATTATCTCCAATTATTGGAGCCGGATATACTATTGCTTCAGTAAATATTATAAATCCAGGACTAGGATACAGTCTTGTTCCAACTGTTAATGTCTCTCCACCTGCAATTACATTAAATGCTTCTGCAATATGTACAACTTCTAATTTTAATGTGACAGGAATTACAACTTTTAATGGTGGTAGGGGATATAACACAGTTCCAGATATAACATTTTCTCCACCAATTCAATCTGTTCAATCTACAGCCACTTGCGAATTAGGCACAGGACTCAATATTGATAAAGTCACGACTATAACTAATTTAGTTGGGGGTATTGGTTATGGATTGACTGCACCCTCAGTAACATTTTCGTATTCACCTAGGATTGTTTTTGGTGTTTATAATAATCAATCCTTAATAACGGTTGGAAATGATGTAGAAGGATTTTATTTTAGATCGGATGGAACTAGATTATATTCAGCAAGTTTCACTGGATCAAACCAGATCAGACAATACAATTTAAGTGAAGGTTGGAATATATCTACTATTTCATTAGATTTTCAATTAGATGTTAGTGCTGATTTTGCTTATACTACTGGTGTTGAATTTAAACCAGACGGGACTCTAATGTATGTTACAGGAGGGATTGGATTTGATTATAAAATTGTTACCTACCAATTATCAACTGCATGGTCAATCAGTAGTGCTTCAAAGATAAATCAAATTACCATAGCATCGCCTGGTGGAATCAGACTTAAATCTGATGGCACCTCAGTGTTTATTTTAGATTTTTCAACTCCAGATACAATCAAAGAATTTACTCTTTCTACTCCATGGAATCTTCTCACAAGAAGTGGATCTGCAGTTCGTACTTTTAATATTGCATCTCCAACTGGAGATAACAATATCTTAGGATTCTCTTTCAATGATGAGGGAACAAAATTATTTGTTGCGAGTGAAGGCAGTTCTAGCATATACGAATTCAATTTAGACACTTGGGATATATCAACCGCTGTTCTAACTTATACATTCTTTGTTGGAGATAGGTTGATATCTCCGGCCGATATTTTTGTACAACCAAATAGAGATAAATTTGTTGTTGCTGGAGGATCATCGGATAGAGTTTTTGAATATAATAACACTTCTAATGCAAAAGGAATAACTGGGATTACAAATGGAAAAGTAACAAGCATCACCATCACCCAACCAGGTTCAGCTTATACTGTAGCTCCAAGCGTAACTATATCTTCTCCATATCCTGCAGTCACAGCTCAAGCAACTGCAATTCTTGGTTTACAAAAAGCTGTAACGACCAGATCATATGGAGTATCAAATAACGGAACGGGGAGTTACTTCTTTACCGGTGATGCTATAGGAAATAATCCAACTCTCACAGTAAATGCAGGAGATACTTTATCATTTAATTTAGTTTCTGTAGTTGACCATCCATTCTGGATTAAAAAAATCAATTCTACTGGTACTCTTAATTCCGTTACCACAGGCACAATAACAGGAACCAATGGAGCACAATCTGGAATTCTTAGTTGGAATACGAACGGAGTAACTCCAGGAACCTACTATTATAATTGTCAATTCCACGCAGCAATGAATGGAATAATTAATGTTCTCGAAAATCCTGTTGGAGTGGTAACTTCAATAACAATTACAAACCCTGGTTTTGGATATACTGTTACTCCTACGGTAGGAATTCAATCAGCTCCTGAATATAGACAAGCTGTAATCGGGGCCTCAATTTCACAAACTACTACGGGAATTTCTAGCTTTAAAATATTTGATGGCGGATTAAATTATGTTACTACCCCAACCATTACATTAACTCCACCAAATGAGTTATTAAATGTAGGAATTAACTCAACTTATTCGCAAGATTCAAGAACATGGAGATGGAATGGATCAGAATGGCAAGAAAAAGTTACAGAAGAATTCCAATACTTTGATCCAATATTAGCTTCCGTTATAAAAATTCCTGGATCAGTTTTATCGAGACCAATTACAAATTATGAATATGAAAATACCTTAAACGAAAATAAACGTAAACTTTTTATTATAAAACCCGCATACATATCTGTAATAATAACAGATCTTAGAAATATGATGTCTTACAATGAGGATGGTCCAAATTATATCACTGATAAATTGAAAAAAACTTATAATGAAAAAATAATGGGTATATAAAAAAGGAGGGGATTTACCCCTCCTTTGAACTATCAGGACTCAGCGAGTTTCTGGAAGTAACTCAGAGCATCATCAGCATCTTCATCATCCTCTTCCTGTGCAACAGGACGAGAGATCTCAAAGGAAGGAGTTGAACGCTTCGGTGTGGATTCACCACGACGCTCAGCTTCCCACTCTTCCTCTTCTGCAACCAGTTCAGGATCTTGATTCTTGGGTACACCACGAGTTCCCAGAACATACTCCAGACGCTTCTTCAGATCTTCATAAGACTTGAAGTTGGATGCAGCACTGAACTCATTCAAATCGTTGAGATTCTTGTAGATCTTTTCCAGTTTGGCATCATCATCTAGAAGTGCGGAAGGCTTATCAAACTCCGACTTGTCGTAGTTCCAGTAACCTTCAACCTTACGAATCTTCAGTTTGAAGTTAGCACCAGTCCAGAAGTCAAAAGGATTAATGGCTTCCTCATCCGCAAACTGCGGTTGCATTGCTTCCATGATCTTGTCATAGATTTTCTTACCGAACTTATAAAGGAACACACGACCTTCATTTTCGGGGTGGGTGGGATCGCTCACCACATAAACATTTGCGTAGTAAGAGAGTTTGCGTTTTTGTTTCCGAGCAACCTCTTTATCACGATCAGATCCAGAGTTCCACAGGACACGATTGTGTTCTGACACAGGATCTTTTTGTCCCATAGTCGTCAGACTATTTTCAATATACCAACCACCAGGGCCCTGGAATGCATGACTCCAGACTTGAGCCCAAGGAAGTTCACATCCCTCAGGTGCGGGGAGAAATCGCAGAACTGCATAACCATTTCCGGCTTTGTCTACTTCGGGTTTCCAGAAACGATCATCACCACCACTTTCTCCACTATTCAGTTTTTCGACTTGTTTGATCAGTTTTTCAGTCAGTGAACCAGCACGAGACTGTTTCTTAAGATCAGCAAAAGACATTTGTATTCTCCGTATTAGTTGTATTTGGCCTTTGGGACTACTTTATCTTACCTGATGGCAGAAGGGATGTCAAGCCCTAGATTATTTTTTATTGGTGGCTTTTGCGGCAGTGGTTTCTGGTGTGGTGCGGACATAAACTTTTTGTTTACCGAATTCCTTAGAGGTAATATTTGAGTTTCCAGAAACATCCCTTGTAGTTGAAAGAGAGAGGTCATAACTTGTATTTTTATTATAATCTCCCGCAGGTCCAAAGTTTCCAGTGTCTTGAACCGATGTTTTAGCGACTGGAGTAACTCCTGGTGCTCTAGTCATATCAAGCTTAGTTCCAAATGGTGTAGATGGTTTAGAACTTTTTTGAGACGCATAAGGGACTGCAACTAACTTTTGTTTGTCATCAAATTTATGTCCACTTGCAGTCAATGATCCAGGTGTATCTGCTTTACTATAAGAACTTACACTTACTGGTTTCCATCCATATCTTTTCTGTTCTTTGGGAGTATGATCTCTTTGAGTAAATTTACCAGTTGTTTTATCTAATACTCCTGGTTTATAATTTTTATACGCAAGAACTTGTGTATTTGGTTTTGGTTTTGGTTTTTGACCAAAAAGACCAAATAATTCTTGAACTTGATAAGCTTCTGAACAGAATTGATTGAAAGTTTTCATTAGTCTTTAGGCATTTCTTCTGGGTTTTCAATCTCAACTTCAAAAAGAAGTGGATGACACATCTCGTCAATTAAATAATTTGACCAACGATACATATCTTCTACTGTATATTCGTAATTATTTTCGGCTTCAATTTGTATGTATGGATCTTGTTGCATAATCAGAGGAATATCATCAAATGTGAAAGGAATTCCGTTGATGAAATACATGTCTACAATTTCACCATTGTGGTAACAATATGAGGAGGTGATTTTGTAGTGGTATGACATCTTACATATCTGCAATTTTATCCAGTCTTGTTAATGTTTCTTCCATTTCTGAAAATAAATCATTAATATTATTTCCCTTAAAACCAAGAAACTCTGCGGCTTCTTGAATTCTTTCTTTCATTTCTAATGCTTCGGGATCATCAGAAAGTGAGAGACGGAAGTATAAGTTCTTCTGTTTCTCCAGAAAAGTTCTCATGAGTTCCACATGTTCCTTTCTTTCGCCCCGATCCATGATTGGAGCTCTAAAAGTTTCTTGAATAATTTGTTGTTGAAGTTCTTCCATCTCTTTGATGGATTCCCTTACCATTTCGGATTGAAAAAATCCACTCACAATACGATCTCCTTTAGGGTTTGTGTATACTTTTCCTTATCAATATTTAGGAATGATTTGTATTTTTTAATGCGTAAGCTGACGGATTCCCACACTGGATCTAAGAGTTTTTTATCAAATTTTTTAGAGAAATTCAAGATTATATCTACAATTACTAAGGTTTCTATAGATATAGAATTCTGCAAATACTTCCTGAGAATTTCTGGATGAGATGATCCAGTAATCTCAAATAACTCATTGAAGTTATCTTTGCGAATGAAAACTTCAGCCTCTGTCTTGAAGAGATAGTAGAGACTTTGTGATCTTTTTAACCAGTTGGAATAATTTTGTTCACCTGACTCAATGATTTCACCGATCCAGAGTTTCGCAGGATCATCACATTCTACAAAATTAGCTAAAAAATAATGGCGGATCTCGTCATCAGACTTTTGACGAGACATGCGTTCAAAGAAGTAACGATCTTTTCGTTTATTAAATGATTCCTTTGAAGCTCTTGACTTTCCGCAATATTGAAAGTAGTCGTAGTTTTCTTTAGTGAAATGATTCTTGAATGCCAGGTATGTTTTATATACCTCTATTGGCGTCATCAGAATACTAATTTAGCACGAGTTGTTTTCTTTAAAAAGTTAAGTTGAGTTGCCTCATTCTTTAATTTTTCTTTCAATGGTTTTGAAATGAGTTTAGATACTGATTCAAATTCAATACCATTCTCTTCACAATAAGTGACGATGGCTTCAATGTAATTGATTTTTGAATTCATCACAAGATGTTCAATATCTTGAGCAAACTTAGACTGACAGAGAAATTTCTCTTTGATAAGTGAATTTACATCTTCAGTATTATTCTGCATAGGTTTCTGTATGATGAGCGACGAACTCTCGGATGTATTTGGTAAGAAGTTTAATATAGTGACCTTTGTTTCTTTTTTCATAGACAAAACATTCTCCGTTGTCAGCAACCATAATAGTAATCAGTTTTTGAACTGGTATTCCAGTCATTTCATAATACATGCAAGCATATGCTGTTTCCTGGACAAAATAGTTTTCAATCCATTCTTCAGGTTTTATTTTCTTTGAAGTTTTAAAGTCAATAACTGCGAGCTCTCCTTCGTACTCAGCGATGCAATCTACTCTGCCCGCAAGTCCCAAGTAGTCACTATAAAGTGACTTTTCTAAAGCATGTATGTTATTTATACGATCTAGATAGGGTTTGGCCGCAAGAAAGAGGAACTTTGTAACAGGAAGAGGATCATATTTGTCAATGTCTTCATTCAACAAATACTTTTCTACAATATCATGAAACTTAGTTCCACGATCTGTTGCGATTCTGGTAATCTTATTGGCTTCTTCCTCGCCAACTTTCTTACGCCATTCAACAAACTTTTGTCTACCATAAAAACTGGTAATAGAGGTAATAGAGGGATACAACTTACCAGAAGGAGTACGATAAAATCGTGTGCCCTCAATATTTTCAGCTTGTAGATCAAGCTCCTCTTTTAAATAATCTAAATGTACGAACATTACATACCCAAAGCTATCTTTGTAACAATATAGTTTTTGACAAGTCCAGAACGAACAATATCATCAACTCCAAATTCTACACTGGAAAAATCATATTCCATTGCACGAATAATTTTCATAAAATCTAGGATCCCATTTTTTTCATGGGTTTTAACAAGATCAGTCTGAGTAGCATCGCCACAAAATATGATCTTACTATTTTCACCAATACGAGTAATTATACTATCTAATTCATGAAAGTTCAAGTTTTGCATTTCATCTACAAGAACAATTGCATTATCTAGAGTAGTACCACGAATAAAAGAAGTAGACCAGAATGAAATTGTTTCCTGAGCTTTTAGATTACCATAGAGCATATCAAAGTCTGCATCAGAAGGCAGTTCAAACATGTACTTACACATGTTCTTATATGGAATCTGATAGAGTGAAGACTTATCCTCATGGTCTCCAGGAAGAAAACCAATCTCTCTCGTAGAGACTAGAGACCTTACAATGTAAACCTTTTCATAAGGAGTTCTTTCATCTAAAACATCTTTAAGTGCAAGGTATAACCCCACAAAAGTTTTACCTGTACCTGCGGCACCATAGGCAAAAATGTTTTTGCCTTTTTTGTATTCATCAAAAAAGATTTTTTGATTATCCGTCAGTGGAGAAATATCCACCATCAAATCAGAGTTGATTGGTTTTTTACGACGCAATTGTTTTGCGCTCATGCCAATCCCAATGTTGCCGTTAGATGTTTTTCTTTGTCTTGCCATTTAGATTTTTTTCACACGAGAACCAGGCGCTTTTCCGGCCTTTGTGAGAACATCATTCCAGCCTGGATTTCTGGAAATGAGTTTATCTTTCCACTCGCCTACTTCACCAGAACCAGGACAGGTTGATGGGTCACTCCAATCTCTGTCCCATTCTGGATTATCTGTTTTCCACTGATCCCAGTCGTGAATACTCATTTCCACTTCTTTCTGTTCACCAGTGGTTTTATTAATCACAGGGTAAGTCGCCATTTAAGTAATAAAGTTCAGTATAATTTATTTATTGACTGTTTTTTGAGCAATATAATGTTGAGATGATAGTTGTTCTATATTCCATTCTATCACAGGTTCCATGTAATAACTACTTTCTTCCGTTAGTTTATATTTTTTATGATTGGTTCTATTATGCTTTTCTAAGAGCAACTTGTGTATTACATTATCGTCTTCGATATCATGGTATTTTTTAATATGGTCTCTGATGGTTTGTTCTATGTTTGGATGTTCAGTGTAGGCTTGAAAGTTTTCAACTCTTTTTTTAGCTAAATGTGGTAAAGAAAATAAAGTGTTTAATTCAAACTTAATCCCAACATGAGTTAAACCTAAAATCAATATCCTTTCATAAATTTCAGTATCTTCCCAAGCAGCATACTTAGACATGTTTTCATTATAACCACCGATCTTAAGGTAGTTTTCTCTTGTGATGTACAAAGTTCCCCACAAAGCTTTGAAGAACAGGTGTTTTTGTTGTTTTGCTGTTTTTGATGGATCTTTTTCTCCATTCAAATTCCAATCTTCATCTGTGCCTGTTAAAAACGACTTATCATCAATCTTATGATAATCAAAGAAATTAAAATATGGATTCATAATAGTATCCGAATCCAATTTCAAAATATATTCATTTCTTGTTAAAGATGCAGCCAAATTTAATGGTTGAGGTTGATTAAAGTATGGTTCGTTTGGAACACTAATCACCTTGATTCTTGAATCTAATTTAGTCAAATGATCAATTGGATCATCAGAATTCCAATCTGTTACTATAATTTCATCTACTTCATCAAATTGAATCCATGAAGATATGGCCACTGATAGAGCTTTACCTCTATTTTTACATGCGGATATTATTGAAACTGACATATTATTGACTAATATCTAATTCAGAGTAATCTAGTTTTTGAAGTTCCTCTGGTTTGATTTCTTTTGTAAGAAACTTTCCATCTTCATTATATTCTACAATATAATTATCTTCTGTTGTATCGACAATTGTGCATGTAGTCCAAGCCTGATCTTTTGATACTGCGTTAGTTTGGTAGTACATGTTACCTCCTTAGGCGGCATTGGTATATATTACCATTCCAGAGCTTCTGAAACGGATGGGAATTGTTGTTTAAAAACTTCTTTACATTCTTCTGCGATTAACATATGTTCCTTTTGTGTTCCATGTGCAGATCGCAAATTGATATAATGTATCCATGAACGACAGGAACCCGTCATATAGATGCGTGTAGGGGTCGCCAGAGGGAGTACAAACCTCGCACACTCCTTTGCCACCCCTTGCGATAGAAGGTAACTGTAGACATCCTGGGCGTCTCTGAAGAGGTCTTGAATCATCTTACTCATAACGAATACCTGTTCCTCTTCAAGATCATCAATAGAGTTCTGACGATTCTTTGTATCCTGACGACGAAGT
>Ga0194128_10007560_pt1 | contig 14165 bp, 9 predicted proteins | sample TA2KigCa65mmetaG_FD_148650 | JGI IMG/M metagenome (GOLD analysis project Ga0194128, IMG submission 148650) | Freshwater microbial communities from Lake Tanganyika, Tanzania - TA2015037 Kigoma Deep Cast 65m | ecosystem: Environmental > Aquatic > Freshwater > Lake | place: Tanzania: Lake...
GCGATAACGCTTTTCCATGACACCCTCCTGGCAAATTGGTCTTCCATGAATCCAGGCCAAGAGTGTACCATCCATCAGCTGATCAATGACAGAGCACTAAGGCGCACCGACATCGACAGCGGGCCCGGAGTAGTCGCCGCGGCGGTCGGCTTCGGCGATGGCGATGGCGCTCGCATTCACGGCGACCTCGCCGGCGCCAATGTCGGCGACTACGGCGGCGTGCCGCGCGCGAGCCTCTCCATGATCGAAAAGAACTTCTCGTTCGTCGTGCTCAAATGTGAGTCGGCCGCGGAAGCCACGAAGTTCATGGATCTGTATCGCAAAGGGTATGATGTCTTCACCAAGGCGAAGGCGGGCACGGTCAAAGGGGCGAAAGGCCCGTGGACATTGGCGTACGTCATCGCGGTGAAGGGCGACAACCGTGTCACGCTCCTGCGTACCATCGACAACGCGGGGAGCAAATCCCAATACTACTTGGATGCGGGCACCTATCGAGATCAGTTCTTCATCCGCTTCGAAGGAAGCCAACCCAACGCTGAGCGTTGTCGCCCCGCGTTCGAGAAGGCTACCAGGTTGATTGATGAGCGTTTTCCTAAGTGATCGCGATCGTTGCGGAAGCCCAGGGGCGAGCGGAGCGAGCCCCCGGGATCCTGTTTGGTACATTACTTCTTCAACGGCAAGAGCTCAATGCGGCGGAAGAACACCTCCGCGCCTTCCGACTGGAAGAGGATCTTTCCTTTCGTATGGCTTGCGTTCGAGCAGGCGTTGACCACGACGCCGTTCAGGATGTTGGTGATCTTGTCGCCGTCGCAGATGCACTCGACGGTGTTCCACTCGCCGGCCGGCCTTTCAACTTCGTTCTTGCCGCGGAAGCCTTTGACGTCCTTCCATTCCGGATCGCGGCCATACCAGTTGAGCCGGCCCGGAGGGAACTCTCGAACTTCGCCCTTCGGGTCGTAGTACCACTGGTTGCCGATCTTTTTTACGGGAGCCTTTGCCTTGGGCTGCGTTTTGCCTCGGACAAAGATGAAGTCGCCGGTACCGCCCTCGATCATCTGGCATTCGATCGACTCCATCCACGGCCCGGACGGCTTGCCTTCCTTGTCGTATCCGGACCCGCCATCGGGGCCGACGCAGTGCAGCAAGATGCCCGAATCCATCGCGGCTTTCGCGCGGTTGCCCCACGTTTTCGTGCCCCATTTGAACTCGACGACGAGCCGGTAGTTCTCGAATTCCTGCTCGGTCGTGAAGCAGCCATACACTTCGCCCGAAACGCGGATGGCGCCGTCGACCACGGTGAACACCTTCTGCGGGTCGTTGTTCTTGCCGAGCTTGACGAGATAGGTGTAAAAGTTCGTCATGTCCTTTCCGTTAAAGAGCTTGATCGGTTTCGTAACCGGCTCCGCGTACAACGACGCACTGAATACCACGAGCGCAGCAGCAGAAACAATAAAACGCAGCATGAGCACCTCCGAAGAGCTAACCACAGATGAACACGGCTGAACACAGATAGAGATAGGGAATGACGCGGTTGATCATCGAGATTTCGGCAATTATCTCTCTCACTCTATTTGTGTTCAGCCGTGTTTATCTGTGGTAAAGATCAATTCGTGAACTTGGGCGTCGGCAAGGATTCGCCTTTGATGGAGCGGGCGACGAGGGCGGATTGGCGCAGCGCGGTCCAAGCAATGGCGCTGGGGACTTCCTGGCCATTCATGCGCCAGCGGGCCAGCGCAGTCAACTTCTCGCTCCCGGCAGCGTACCCTTCAGGCGTCATCGCCAGCCAATCGACCGATTCGTTGTCGTGTGCGATGGCCAGGAATGCCGTGAGTTGCCGGCCCGTGGGTTCGTCCCAGAGGCGGACGATGCCGTCGAAGCTGCCCGAGGCGATCAGCTTGCCACTGGCATTGATGGCAACCGAGTACGTCACGGAGCCTACGGGGAAAACCTTGAGGAGTGCGGCCGTCGCGCCGTCGTAGCTGCGAACGGTGCGATCGGCGCCGGCGGAGACGAGGCGTTTGCCATCCTTGGAGAATGCGAGTTCATGCGTGGCAATGCCGTGCCCCGCAACCGCTTTACCCAGGCGCTCGCCGGTCTGCGGGTTCCACAGGTAGAGATTCGACTCGAACCCGGACGAGACGACTGACTTGGCTTCCGGATGAAACGCGACGGCCATCACGTCCTGCTCCATTCCGCTGAAGGTGAAAACCGACTTGCCAGTCGCGACGTCGACGAGAGCGATCGTGCGATCCTTGCTTGACGAAACCAGTTGCTTGCCGTCTGGGCTGAACGCCACGGCATAAACGAAGTCGGAATGATGATGATATTCGCGAATCATCGTGTGCGACTTGACGTCCCACAGCTTGACCGATTGATCGAAGCTGGCCGAAGCGAGTTGTGCGCCGTCCGGCGTGAATGCAATCGAGAAGACGACGTCGTCGTGGCCGCGCAAGGTCGCCAGCAGCTTCCAGTCGCTCGTTTGATAGAGGCGCAGATCTCCTTTAGCGCTTGGCTGTCCGCCGCCGACCGCGAGGACGTCGCCTTTGGGATTGAAGCGAAGATCGTTGACGGCGCCGAGCACGTTGGTCAGCACCACGGCCGGCTTGGCGCTCGCCAGATCCCAGACGACGACTTGCCCATAGCTGCCGACGGCAAGAAGTTTCTGGTCCGGGCTGAATGCGACGGCGGTGATCGGCGCCAGCGGTCCGATCTTCACCGCCAGATCGAGTTTGCCGGTCGCCTTGAGTCCGAACGGGATGCCCGATGCCGGCGTGGTCGTCGTCGGCACGATCACGTCCAGTTTTCGAGTCGCCGCCTTCTTTGCCGGTGCGACGGCAACTTCCATTGGCGGCGTTCCTTCCTTGGCGCCTGAATCGATCCAGCGCTTAACCAGATCGATCTTCTCCTTGGAAAGCGGCTCGCTTTCCAACGGCATGCGAAGCTTCTCGTCCTTCGTCACCAGTAACTGGTAGAGCAAACTCTTTTCGCTTTGGCTCGGCGTCATGACGGAGCGCTTCGACCCTTTCTTGACGGCGTCAAACGTGTCGAGAGCCAACCCTCCGGAGACCTCGATCTTGCCGATGTTCTTGGTGCTGTGGCAGGCGGTGCAGTGTTTGCGAAGGATCGGGCGGATGTCCTGCCAAAAGGTGAGGTCGTTGCTTTGGCCGGATGCCGACGATACACATGCGGTGACAAAAACGATGGCAATTATCGGCTGACGCATTTTTGTTTCCAACGAAAACCAGGAAGCCCAGGGGTGAGGTACTCTGAACCCCTGGGGTCGGATGTGAACAACCCTGGGGTTCGGAGTACCCACGCCAGGGCTTCCTTATCTCAATGATTGAACATGAACTCGCGCGAGTTCAACAGAACCCACAGCAAATCCTGCAACCCCTCGCGCGGCGCTCCAGCTTCGCGAATCCAGCGCTCGGCCCGATCGATTTCATCCTGATTGGGAATGCGCGACAGCGTCGACAGATACAAGTCCTCGATGATCTGCACGTTCGATTTCTTGGCTTTCAGCAACGTGTCGATGCGCCCCGTTGGATTGGCAATCTTCTTGTTCAGCGCGTCGCCGTTCAACAGATGCAGCGCCTGAGCGATGTTAGGCTGCGTCGTCCGCTCGCATTCGCAGGTAATTTGCCGAGCGGGCCGGCCGAACACATCGAGCAGGTACGACTTGACGCCGGTGTCGGGCAGTTGAATCGCGCGCGTGCCGAGCGGCAGGCCGGCGTACTTCTCGCGCGTGCCGGTCGCGAAGTCGAGGGCATCCGCCATCTGTTCGGCCGTCAATCGACGGACCGTGTAGCGCGTGTAGTGCACGTTGGCAACATCCTTCTCGTTGGCTGGAATCTTGATCGAGCTGAGTTGATATGCTCGTGAATTCATGATCATGCGAATCAGGTGCTTCAGGTCGTACTTGTGCTTGACGAAGTCGGCGGCCAGGGCGTCGAGCAACTCCGGGTTGCTGGCCGGGTTGGTCGCACGCATGTCGTCGATCGGTTCGACCAGGCCGCGTCCCATCGTGTACCCCCAGAAGCGATTGACGATGTTCTTGGCGAAGAACGGGTTGTCATGGGCCGTGATCCACTCGGCCAGCTTGACGCGACGATCGATCGGATCATCCATATCGCTGCCATCGAGCGGGCGCGATTTCACGACGCCGCCCCTGCGTGGATGTGTCTGTTCGCCGGTCGCCTTGAGATAAACGACTTGTTCGCGGCCAAAAATGCCGAACTCCTGGCTCCCCTTCGTGCCGAGCCGAACGAAGAAGGCCGTCATGCCGTAGTAATCATCCTGGCTCCACTTTTCAAAGGGATGGTGGTGACACTTGGCGCAGCCGATGCGAACGCCGAGGAAAAGCTGCGACGTCGTCTCGGCCCAATCGGAGGGCACGCGCGAGGTCATGAAGTAGTTAGCCGGGCCTTCGGTGTACGTGCTTCCCTCGGCCGTGACGATGTCGCGCACCATTTCGTCGACCGGCTTGCCATCGCGAAGCTGAGCGCGAACCCAATTGTGAATACTCCACATGCCGCGCTCGTTCATGGCATCGCGATTGATGCGCAACAGGTCGCCCCACTTGAGCGCCCAGAAGTCGACGAATTCGGACCGATTGAGCACGCGATCAATCGCCTTGGCACGTTTATCGGGCGACTTGTCGGCCATGAACGCACGAACGTCGTCCGGCGCCGGCAGCGTGCCGATGGCGTCGAGATGAATGCGGCGGAAGAATTCATCGTCGGCGCAGATCGGCGACGGCGTCAGGCCGAGGTCCTTCCACTTCGCTATCAGCTTGTCGTCGATGAAGTTGTTGCGAGCGACATCGGGATATTTCTCGTAACTAGCGTAAGGCAACGTCACTTGTGCCACGGTGGCCTGGCCCATGAAACGAACCATGATGTGGGTCTCGCCGCGATCCTTGGCGGTGACGAGGCCGTTCGGCGTGACGGCTGCCACGCCGTCGTTGAGCGTGTCGAACTGGGCGGTCGCGGTGACATCTTCGACTCTGCCGTCCTTCCAGGTCGCCTTGACGAGCAGCTGTTGCTGCTCGCCGGGGACCATGATGCGCTTCGCGGGCCAAACTTCGATGTTGGTGACATCGGGATCCTTCAAGCTCGGCTCCGGGGCGCCGTCTTCCAGCCAGCGCTTGAAGTAGGTGAATTCTCGGCCATTGACTTTAATTCGCCCGCCACCGCCGTGCTCCATGAGAAGCGCGGGCTTCATGATGAGAATGCTGCGTTCCGGATCGGACAGAACGACGCGGCGGCCCTCGGCGCTCTGCACGATCTGGGCGTGGTCGAACAGCGGATCGAAGCCCAACAGACTCAAGCGAAATCCACCACGGCCGTGTTGGGCGCCGTGGCACGAGCCCATGTTGCAGCCGGCTCGCGTCAGGATCGGCACAATTTCGCGCGTGAAGCTCACCGGCACGTCGACCGTCGCTTTCGCTACCCTGACGGCGACTGTTTGGCTCTTGCCTGCGACGTCGATTGTGATCGTCGTTTGCCCATCGCCCATGGGGCGTACAATGCCTGCCGCGTCGACCTCGGCAATCTTCGGATTCGCGCTCGTCAACTTGGCCGATCGGCTCAGGTCCCAGCTGCGGCCATCGGCGTACTCACCGACGATGCCGATGCGCTGCTCATCGCGCGGGCCGGTTAGTTCGATCTGCGTGGGATAGACCGTCAGCTTCTGCAATGCCGCCCTGGGCGCCTCGGCTGGCTTCGGCGTTTGGGCGGCGCTCCAAGTCGGCACGGTCACGAAGAGGATGAATCCGGCGATGGATGCGTGGGAGCGAAGCATCGTGTTTTTCCTCGACGAGAAGCCCAGGGATGAGGTACTCCGAATCCCTGGGATGAGTTCTTCAGAGGCAGGCGGAAAATCGCGGCGGGAGCTTACAAAGCTATGGTGTCGAAAATGCAGGCCGATGTCAAGGAGGTTTTCGACTCTTCGTTTAGCGCCCGCATGGGGCCATGCGAACGCTAAACGAAAAGGCTACACGCGCCGCGCTTTGAGCACGCGGGGATGGCCGGAAAAATCGTAGACCGTCGGCGATAGCGAAAACTCAGGCATTGCGGCCAACTTCTCTCGCGCCGGCTTCTCCTGCGCCGTGCCGATCTCGACGATCAGATACCCGCCGGGCGCGAGGCGCGTACGCGCTTCGGCGATCAGCCGATCGAACACCGCGAAACCCGTCGGCCCGCCCTGGAGCGCAACCAACGGCTCGTATTGTCTCACGCCAATCGGCAACTTCGGAATCTCGGCGTCGGCGATGTAGGGCGGATTGCTGACGATGAAATCGAATTGCTCGTCGGCTGACCCTTCCTTGCTTGCGTTGCGGGCTAGTGGCGCAAACAAATCCCCCTGCACAAAGCGAATCCGCGCGGCAACGCCCTGCTTGGTCGCATTGTCTTGGGCCACCTTCAGGGCATCGGCGCTAACATCGATCGCGGTCACGAAGGCAGTCGGATGATGCTTGGCGATGGCGATGGCAATCGCTCCGGACCCGGCGCCGACATCGACGATGCGCGGCTTGTCCATCGCTTTCGCCAGCGCCAGGCACTCCATGACGACGTGTTCGGTGTCAGGCCGCGGGATGAGAACGGCGGGCGAGACGGTCAACTCCAGCCCATAGAATTCCTTCCGCCCAACCAGATACGCGACCGGACAACCTTCAAGGCGTCGGCGCACGAGATCTTTGAACTGCTTGCGCACTTCCGGCGACGCGACCTCGGCAAAGCGTGTGCCATACAGATCGATCCGCTTGCAGCCGACGACATGGGCGAGCAGCACCTCGGCATCGAGCCGCGGCGTCTCGACATGCGGCTTCCCTGCGAGATGATTCGCGGTCCAATCGAGCAACTCGCCGAGCGTCCAGACCTTTTCCGTGGCGGTGGACATGAGGCACCTCTTTGCCGCTTGCGGCTTCGCGTTCGTGCGTGATGGCGATGTAATCGGCGCTATTCCGCGAGCGCAAAGCCGCAAGCGGCCAATCAAACGTTCTTCATCACCGATTCCGCATTCGACTGGGCGAGGCGTTCCTTCTTGTCGTAAGCGCGGAGCGCATCGACGACGTCGCTCATGTTGCCGGCGACGATGGCGTCGAGCTTGTACCACGATTCGTTGATGCGATGATCGGTGACGCGGTTTTGCGGGAAGTTGTAGGTGCGGATGCGTTCGCTGCGGTCTCCTGAGCCGATCAGGCTTTTGCGCTGCGCCGACCGCTCCTTGTGCAAGCGTTCCTGTTGCCGTTCGAACACGCGGCTGCGCAAGATGCGCATGGCCCGGGCATAGTTTTTGCTTTGGCTGCGCTCGTCCTGGCATTTGACTTCGAATTCGTCGGGCGTGCCTTTCTTGTACCAGATGCGGACGGCGCTTTCGGTCTTGTTGACGTGCTGGCCCCCAGCTCCGCCGGCCCGCATGCGCTCCCACTCGATGTCGGCGTCCTTGATCTCGACCTGGACTTCGTCGGGCTCGGGCAGGACTGCCACGGTAGCGGCGGAGGTATGAATGCGTCCCTGCGTCTCGGTCTTCGGCACGCGCTGCACGCGATGGCCGCCGCTCTCATACTTGAGATGCTGAAAGGCGTCATCGCCGGTGACGCTGAAGATGATTTCTTTGTATCCACCCTGTTCACCGGGGCTGAAGGAGATTTCCTCGATGCGCCAGCCGCGATCGCGCGCGTATTGCGAATACATGCGAAAGAGATCGCCCGCGAAGATGGCGGCTTCGTCGCCCCCGGTGCCGGCGCGGATTTCCATGATCAGACTGCCATAGTCCTCGCCTCCCATAAGCAGGATGTCTTCGAGCCGGCCGCGCAGCTCCGACTCGCGCGTGCGGAGCGACTTGAGCTCGTCCTCGACCATCGCTTTCATGTCGGCGTCGGCGTCGGCCAAGAGCGAGGCAGCCTGTTCAATCTCGTTTGTGACGGCAAGGAACTCGACATACGGCTTGATCGTCTTTTGCAAGGAGCCATGTTCCTTGGCGAGCTGCGTGTAGCGCGGACGGTCGGCGATGACGGTCGGGTCGCCGAGCAACGTCTCGATTTCGCGATGGCGTGCCAGAGCCTGTTCAAACGCGGGCCACATAGAGATTTCGTTGTTTAGCTCGCAATGCGCCATGCGAATGCGCGTGACACTGCGTGCGCTAAACAGGGACGAACAAAAAAGGCAAATGGACGCGAGATCCGCGCCCATTTGCCTCGGTGAATTCGACCAGCTACTTGGCTTCTTTCGCCTCTTCGGCCTTCTTGCGCTTGTCCCAGTTGTACTTCTTCTGGAACTTCTCGACGCGGCCCGTGGTGTCGACGAACTTCATCTTGCCGGTGAAGAACGGATGGCACGCCGAACAGATTTCGGTGTTGATGTTCTTTTTGGTGCTGCGCGTGGTGAACTTGTTGCCACAACCGCAGGTGACGGTGGTTTCTTCGTACTTGGGGTGGATGTCTTTTTTCATGGTAGTGTGATTATAACGGTACGGCGAGGAATCAACAAGGGGACCGTCTTCGTTTAGCGCCCGCAGTGCGCCGCGCGTTTGCGCGCCGCACTGCGGGCGCTAAACGAAATCAAGACAGATGCGTCTCCGCGATTTCGAGGGCCCGCAAAAGCCCCATCGCCTTGTTTTCCGTCTCTTCGCGTTCGCTGGCCGGGACGCTATCGGCGACGATGCCGGCGCCGGCTTGCACATAGACGGTTTGGTCCTGGATGACCATCGTCCGCAGGGCGATGCACGTGTCCATGTTGCCGCTGAAATCGATGTACCCGACCGCGCCGCCGTAGGGCCCGCGGCGATGGGGCTCCAGCTCATCGATGATCTGCATCGCCCGCACCTTGGGGGCGCCACTCAATGTTCCCGCCGGCAGGCACGAGCGCAGCGCATCGAACGCGCTTTGACCCGGCGCCAGGCGGCCCGAGACGTTGCTGCAGATGTGCATCACGTGGCTATAGCGCTCGACCTGCATCACATCGCTGAGTTCCACCGAGCCATACCGAGCGATGCGTCCCACGTCATTGCGGCCCAGATCGACCAGCATGATGTGTTCGGCCCGTTCCTTCGGATCGTTAATCAACTCGTCGGCCAGGCGTCGGTCCTCGTCTTCGTTCTTGCCTCGCTTGCGCGTGCCTGCTAACGGACGAATCGTCACCTTGTCTCCTTCGACGCGAACCATGATCTCCGGCGAGCTGCCGACGAGCCGAAGCTCCGGGCCGAGCGAGAGATAGAACATGAACGGACTGGGATTGACAACGCGCAAGGTGCGATAAATGTCAAAGGGATGAGCTGTCGTCGGCGTCGCGTAGCGCTGGCTCAGGACAACCTGAAAGATATCGCCGGCGCGGATGTACTCTTTCGCTTTCTCGACCGCTGACTCGAATGCGCTGGGCGTGAAGTTTGACTGATACTTTCGCTGCACGGCTCCGATCGGCGCGATATCGCACAATGGCAACGGGGGACCGGGCTGCTTTAGGCGTTCGACCAACTCATCGACCCGGCCGCACGCATCGCGATAGCTGCCTTCCGGATCGTTCGCATCGACATGCGCATGTGCCACGACGGCAATCGTCTTGTTGATGTGATCGAAGATCACCATGCGATCGTACAGCGCGAAACATAGATCGGGCAGCCGGCGATCATCGAGCGGCGGATGATCGAGACGCTCCACATAACGCACGGTGTCGTATCCGGCATACCCGACCGCGCCGCCGCAGAATCGAGGCAAGCCAGGCAGCGGCGGCGTGCGATGCTTCTCGAGCGTTTCCTCGAGCAGCTTAAGCGGATCGTCGTGATCCAGCTCATGCGTCGTCGTCGTGGGGTCAGACATTCCGGTCTGGCCGGCCAGACTGGAAAGTCTGGCGCCACTTTCGATCTTCACATGTCGATCCCACGCTTGAAAGACGAGAAACGGTCCCGAGCCTACGAAGCTATAGCGCCCGAGTCGTTCGCCCCCGATGACGCTTTCGAACAAGAACGACCACTCGCCTTCTTGAATCTTGTGGAACACGTTGACCGGCGTTAGCGTATCGCCCACGAGTTGCCGATAGATCGGCACGAGACGGTGCTGCTTCGCCAGTTGCAAGTATTCGGAAAGTTCAGGCTGATGGCGCATGCGGGACTCAGCGATCACAATCTTCGTTCAGCGCTCGCATGGCGCCATGCGGGCGCTCAACGAAGAAAATCAATAAACCAACAGCAATCACGTTGTCGCAAAGGGACAAACCATGCGTGCTTATGCGATCATTGTAGTTGGCGTCGCCATTGTCGTTTTGTGGCCGTTCCGATTTGTCGAAGCCGATGAAAAAAAGCCCGCCATCGAGACGCGCAACTCGCTCGGGATGAAGTTGATGCGCATCACGTCCGGAAAATTCCTCATGGGCTCGCCTGCGACCGAAAAGCAGCGCAATGTCGACGAGGCGCAGCATGAGGTTGTCCTCACCAAGGCGTTCTATCTCGGCCTCTACGAGGTGACACAAAGCCAATACACGAAGATCATGGGCGAGAATCCCAGCCATTTCTCATCCAAGGGCGGCGGCAAGAAACAAGTGCTCGATCGCGACACTTCCGACTTCCCGGTAGAACGCGTGTCGTGGAACGATGCCGTCGCGTTCTGCAAAAAACTCAGCGCGAGAGAAAGCAAAACCTACCGGCTGCCGACGGAGGCCGAGTGGGAGTACGCCTGTCGCGGCGGCACGCGCGGCGTTTTTCACACCGGCGACAAGTTCTACTCAAAGCTCGCCAACATCAACGGCCTATCGTACTCGTCCTATGGGACAAGCGAAGCAGGGCCGTTCTATCGCTGCACGGTTCCCGGCGGGGAATACCAGCGCAATGCGTTCGGGTTGTTCGACATGCATGGCAACGTGCAGGAATGGTGTGCCGACTGGTATGGCGAAGGGTATTACGCCAAGAGCCCAAAAGAGGATCCGCAAGGCCCGGCCGAGGGAACGGAACGCGTCCTGCGTGGCGGCGCCTGGCCGTCGTCGGCGAAAGCATGTCGATGCGCGGCACGAAACCATCTACCGCCGGAGGACAGAACGTACACGACCGGATTTCGTGTTGTGTTGGTGACGCCGTAAAAGAGCCGCGCACTCAGTGAGCGGCGCTCGCGTGGCGCCGATTACTAAGTGCGCGGCTCCTTCTCAATCATTTCCCGCTCATGCGAGCGAGCGTGCCCTGAGCGTGGCGCGTCGTCACAGCGCCCGGTGCTCCGCCACCCAACGCATTGAGCACCTGGCGTGCCTCAGCGGTTCCCAACTGCTCCAGTGCCTCGATCGCGCGGATGGCGCGGATCTGTTCGCTGGTGAGCACACCGGTCGTCAGCTTTTCCAGGATCGGCTCAACCCGGCGACGAACTTCCGGGCTGGGTTTTGAATCGAGCACTTGCTTGAGCGCCGGTACGGCCAACTCGCCGAGCTTTTCGAGTTCGATGGCGGCCGCGGTTCGTTTGCCGAAGTTGGTGCTGTCGAGATCGGCGACCCAGCCGCCGAGTTTCTTTAGATCGGGTGGTGTTGCCGGCTTGAGCCGCTCGCGGACAAGATCGGTTGTGTGTTTTCCGGCGCGCGCCAGCGTCTGAATCCCGCGCCATGCCTTGCCGGCGTCGTCCGCCGAGAGGTCTGTCCAAAGGTCGTCCATTTCTTTGGCAGTCGGAGCGACGGCTTCCAACTTGGCGCTGCGGGTCAGACGCGCCAGGTCCCAAAGGAGCGCCGTTGTGTCGGCACTGGCGCTGGCGAGTGATTTTCCGTCTCGGGCGAAGGCGATGGCATTGACGCCGCCGTCGTGCCCAGTTAGTCGGCCGATTTCTTTCGTGTGTGCAACTTCCCAGATGCGGATCGATCGGTCAACATGGCGCTGCGCGATCAAGCTGCCGTCGGGTGAGAACGCGATCGTGGTTGTGGCCAGATTGGTCGCATTTCGGCTGGCAACGGCGAACCCGCCGCCGCCCACTCCGGGCTGAAGCGGTTGGTTGGCCGCTGGCGTGCCGAGCAGCGCCCGTTCCCGACGGCTGGCAAGTTCCCAGAGGCTCAGTGTCATGTCCGAGTTCTCCGCAACCAGAATTCGTCCGTCGGGAGAGAAAGCAATATTGGCGACGAGACGGCTTGGAGGGAGAATGATCCGGCCGATCTCCTTCGCGGTGGCCACATCCCAAAGATGGATGGCGCTGGAGGTGGCCGGCTGAACGACGCCTCCCGGATTGCGAACCCGCACGTCAGTGGCATTAATATTGGCGGCCAACGTCTGACCGTCGGCGGAGAATGCCAAGGTCTGTGTGGACGCGGTCGGACCGCGGTAAATAAACGCGCCGCCGCCCGCCATTGCCGGATTGGCGCCTGGCAAAGTGATCTGCTTCACGAGCGAGCCTTGAGCGGTGTCGTGAACGCGGATCGTCCCGTCGTAGAAGCCGCGCGACGCGATGAGCTTGCTGTCGGACGAAAAGGCAAGGGCCTCGATGCCGTTGGTATGGCCGCGGACCTGGTGCACTGCGGCGCCATCGGCAACGTTGTGGAGATGAATGGTGCCGTCGGCGCCCGCCAGGGCGACTAGCTTGCCATCCGGAGAGAAGACAGCGCCAATGCCGCCTTTCGGTTCGGCAAACTGTCCTTGCGCTTCACCGGTGCGTGCGTCCCAGCGACGAATGACGTTGTCGGCGCCCCGTGAGATGAGCGTCTTGCCGTCGGGCGTCACAACGACCGCGGTGACAGCGCTGGTGTGTCCGCCTCCGGCGGCTGCTTGTTCTTTGCCGTTCGCAACCGTGAAGAATCGAAGTGCCTGGCCGCCGCCGACGGCAAGTGTTTTGCCGTCGGACGAGAAGGCGATGTCGCGTGATTCACCGATGTTGAATGCAACGAATGCGGGATTGCCGGCGACAACGGGGGCTGTGAGCAGAGTGTGTAGCGTCTTGCCGGTGGTCGTTTCGAAGATGCGAACCGACTGATCGCGTCCGCGAACGGCGAGGGACTCGCTATTCGGCGCGAACACCAATGCGGAGACGCCGCCGGCCTGGTTGATCGAACGAATTTCCTTGCCGGTGTCCGGTTCGCGGAGTTGGATGGCGTTGCCCGCCCCGTGGGCCAGAACCTTACCGTTCGGCGAAAAGGCGATGGCCGCGATAGCGTTGGTTCCAAGGTTGGCGGCGGCCTCAAAGCGGCGAATTTCCTTGCCGGTGTCGGTTTCGGAAAGCACGAGCGATGTAGTGATTTTCTGCATGTCGAAGATGGACTCGACCGACGCAATGGTCTTGCCGTCGGCCGAGAACGCGATCGGGTCGAACCCGTTGGCCGCGCCGAGGATGCGCACGGCGCCGCCCGGCTGCGCCTGCTTGCTCTTGAACTGGCGAATCTCTTTGCCCGTTTGCGTGGAATAAAGGAAAGTGATGCGATCAAAGCTGCGCGCCGCGAGTATCTTGTCATCGGGAGAAGACGCAATGGTGTTCGTATAGCGAATCGTGCCCTCGACCTCGCGAAGTGGTTTTCCCGTATTCACGTCCCAGAACTGAATCTTGTTGCTGAGAATCGCAGCTAGCATGGTGCCGTCGTTGGACAAAGCGATGCGAGCAGATGACCGGCCGTAGGGATAGAAACCCACAGGGCGTGCGCCGGGCTGAAGCGGAGCGGCGCCGGGCATCTCGAACTTTCGTATCTCCTTGCCCGTCTGGCGATCCCAGAGGCGAATGATATTGTCGTTGCTCGCCGTCACGACGCCTTTGCCGTCACCTGTGAAAGCGACGAACGACACCGCTTCGCCGTGTCGCCAACGCAGGGTGCCCATGCGAGCGATCGCGCCTTGCGGCAACGCATCGCCGGCCGAGTCGGTCTTCATCTTTTCCTGGGCATCGCCCATATAGGCGAATGCCACCAACGCTAAAGCGCCGAACACCAAGGTCAGTCGTCGGCTGGACTGAAGTGCGTTGAAATGCAACATGAACGGCCTCCGGGAGAGTGAGCGAACGCCGGAACCGGGCAATGAGGGTATTGTAGTATGACGATTCAATTCGTGGATGCTAACACGGATTATTGTGGTGTGCCTGCCGAGGGGTGGTGTCGCTGCCAGGCTGCGGCGGATTCCGGTTCGTAGTGCGGACTTCAGCCCGCACGGCGAGCCGTAAGGACAGAAGTCCGCACTACCGAATGCCACAGCCAAATAGCCGCACTCGAGCCACAGGCTCGACCTCATCG
>Ga0194128_10007562_pt1 | contig 14163 bp, 12 predicted proteins | sample TA2KigCa65mmetaG_FD_148650 | JGI IMG/M metagenome (GOLD analysis project Ga0194128, IMG submission 148650) | Freshwater microbial communities from Lake Tanganyika, Tanzania - TA2015037 Kigoma Deep Cast 65m | ecosystem: Environmental > Aquatic > Freshwater > Lake | place: Tanzania: Lake...
TGCGAACACGTCCCGCGCTTCCACGCCATCCTCCCATGCTGAACCCATGTCAGCATGCAAGGCGCGAATGCGCCTTTCAACACATCCTCATTTCCACTTGGAACGTCGAGGAGCCCGATTTTGCGTCGCATCTTCTTCCTGCTTTTCGTGATGGTCGGCGTTGCCGGTCCTGTCCTGGCGCAAGACGGTCAGCACGAACATCTCGTTGCCTACTTTCTGAACAAGCGCCAGGCAATGGTGCGCGACAGCAAGGTCGATGTGGCGGAGATGTCGCGGACGGTGCGTGCCGCAGTGAACGAAGCCTCTCTGCTATACGCCGCAGGCAACTACCGCGCGGCGCTCGACAAGATATCGGAGTTGACGAAGTACGGCGCGCTGATGGATCTCCCGAGCTTTGACGTGCATATGGTGCTCACGCAGCTCTATACCAAATCTTCCGACCCGACCAATGCGGCGGCCCACAGGGCCCGTGCCGAAGCAATGCGCGACCTCCTTGGACGGCGCATAGGACTGGGGCAGACGCCCGACGATCCGCTGCGCGCAATCTCGACCAATGACGTTATCGAGTGGTCGCGCATAAACCAGCATCGCATCTCCGACACGAAGATGTATCCCTATAAGGGACGCGAGCTTCATGCCGCGATCTATAGCGGGCCGCAGACCGGCAATCAGCAGAAGACGCTCTATTTTGAAATCGTGCAGAATGTGCGATCTGTCAGCCAACAGCCCGATTTGTTTGCGCCAATTCCGGTTGCTCAGATGGTGCCGCAGCATAGGACGCTGCTGGCGACGGCGCAGGCCAAACGCCAGCGATTCCTCGACGACACGTCCTTTGCCTATGACGAGTTGGCAGCGGCCGTTCGCGAAGCCATCAAGAAAGCGACCGAGCTTGCCGGCCAGGGCAAGTCGTCGGACGCTCTCGCGGCATTGCGACAGGTGGAAAAAATTCGACCCATCGAAGATATCCCCACACCTGAGCTGATAAGTGTCTATAGCGCTCTTCATGGCCGCATCGGCGACAACAAGAAGCAGATCGAGCTTCGTGAGTATCTGTTCGGTATTAATCAGGCAATTGCACACAGCGGCGACGGACTGACGCCGGCGACCGCGGTCCATGTCATTCTCACGAGCGAGGAATATGCGTGGCTGCGCGAGAAGAAGCTGACATTCCTTGGCCAGCGCGTCCACCAGACGCCGAGTGGGAAATTCGACGTCATGAAGGCACGGGACGCATCCGGAGCCGAACGCGACTATTTCTTCAACATCACGCGTCTATACCAGAAATATGGCCAAGGTACTTGGGGCAAACCTCAGGCACCGGTCACACCGTCTCGCTGATGATTGGTTCCGGCACTACTTCACGAGCAGCAGGACGACCGGCAGCGTGACGGCGGCGAGCAGCGTCTGCACCGTCAGGATCGCCGCCATCAGCCGGTGGTCGCCGCCCATCTGGCGCGCCAGCGCATAGGACGAGATCGAGGCAGGCAGCGCGTTGAACATGACGGCGATCGCCTGGGTGACGCCGCCGACGCCCAGCAGCTCGCATGCGAGATAGGTGACTGCCGGCAGCACGGCCAGCTTGGCCACGCTGGCCAGGATCACGGCGCGCCCGCCGGTGCGCACAGCGACGAAATCGAGCCCGCCGCCGACGCTGAGCAGTCCGATCGGCAGCGAGGCGGCTGCGATCGTGCCCAGGACCTGGCCGACAATGGTCGGAAACTGCAGCCCGGTGGCGCTGATGGACAGGCCGATGGCGCATGCGATCAGAATGGGATTGCGGACGAGCGCTCCGATCAAGGCGCCTGGTCCTGCGCGCCGATTCTCGCCATAGCGCGCCAACAGGACAATGCTCGGCCCGTTGACCACGGGAATGAGCACCGCGATGACGAGTGCCGCCATGGCGAGGCCCGGCTTGCCGAACAGCGCATTGGCAATGGCGAGGCCGACGAAGCTGTTGAAGCGCACCGCACCCTGGAAGACCGACGTCAGCTCCGGCCCGTCGACGGCGGCGAGCCGGCGCGACGCCAGGACGGCGGCACCGACAAGTCCGACCGACAGCACGATCGCGGCCGCCATCGGAACCACATCGACTGCTTCGTAGTCCGTGCGCGCCATGGTGACGATGATGAGCGCCGGAAAGAGCGCGACATAGTTGAGCCGGTCGGCCGGGGCCCACAGCGCGTCGTCGACGACGCGGAAATGACGCAGGCCATAGCCGAGCACGATTAGGATGAAGATCGGCGCCAGGCCGGAGAGGATGACGCTCATGCGGCCGGTCCGGGGCGCACGGCCGCATGGGCCAGGGCGTCGAGCGCGCCTTGCAGGATGTAGGCGGCCGCCAGCTTGTCGACCAGACGATCGCGCTGCGCGCGCGTGAGATCGGCATCGATCATCGCGCGCGTCACAGCCGCGGTCGACATGCGCTCGTCCCAGAACGCCATGGGCAGATCGGTCTTGGCCGCGAGGTTGCGCTGGAACTGGCGCACGGATTGGCAGCGCGGCCCCTCGGTCCCGTCCATGTTGACCGGCAAGCCGAGCACCAGCCCGCCGACCTGGCGCGCGGCCGCAAGCTCGAGGAGGGTCGCCGCGTCGGCCGCAAATTTCTTGCCGCGCCTGATCGTCTCGAGCGGGCTCGCGACCGTCAGCAGCGGATCGGAGATCGCGATGCCGATCGTCTTGGTGCCGATATCGAGGCCGAACAGGCGGCTTCCCGGCTTGAGCGTGGCCTTGAGCTCGCCGAGCGTCACGGGAGCGGCGGTCAGAGCTGCTTTTCCGCCCGCGTGCGGACGATCAGCTCGACCGCGCGTTCGCGGTCGGACTGGTAGGAAAAACGGTCGGCGGCGCGGCGTGCCAGCTCGACGCGCGCGCGTGCCAAGCTGTAGTCGAAGACCATTTGCACTGCGTCGTCCTGCCGTTCGCGATAGGTGAAGCCGGTCAGGAAACGCAAGGCCTCGTCCGGCAAGTCTGCCTCGAGAGCGATCGAGACGATGCGCTCGATATAGCGGTCGCGGTCGGCACCGGGGCGGCGCGCGCGGATGCCCTGCTGAAGCACGGCGATGAACTGCCGCGCATTGGTCTGCTCGCCCGGCCGGTCGCCGGCCAGCGTCAAGTCGGTGCGGTCGGGCACCGGTTCGAGCAGGTTCTCGGCAATCGCGTAGAGCGACGGGTCGATCGGCTCGTGGATCAGATCGTCGAGCATGCGCGCGATGGCGCGGACGGCCGCGACCGGCGTGAATTGCGGCTCCGAGTCGGGATCGCGGTCGAACACCAGGAGCTGGAGCGAGGCGACGATCGACACCGCCGAGAGCAGGTTGAAGCAGATCCAGAACGCGCGCCGCGGATTGAGAATCGGCAGAAAAGCCAGTCTTTGCACCGGGATCAGCCAGATGCCAGCCGCCAGCGAGGGGGCGAGCAGGCAGGCGCTGTAGAGCGCGGCGGTGGCGGCGTGATTGGCGGTCATGGCCTCGCGGTCGTCGCCTGGGAATCGGACAGAATCGAGTGTGGTCTGGGCCCGCTTCCCTGGCAAGGCCGGCCACTTGTATTCTCACATTGCGCACGAGAATTGCGGCATTTCCGCAGTGCCATGATCTTGCCCGGTATGGCATGGCGGTATAGGGTGCGCCGCTTCGGGAATCAGACGTCAGAAGTCGGGGATCAGGCGCGCTTCTCATCTCGATTTCCGATAGCTGAAGTTTGGTACCTGATACCTGACATCCGGCATCTGGAAATTCTCATGGCCCTCGACAGAGACACCGTCCGCAACATCGCAACGCTCGCGCGCATCCGCGTCGAGGACAACGAGCTCGATGCGTTGGCTGGCGAGCTGTCGAATATTCTCACCTTCGTCGAGCAGCTCAACGAGGTCGACACCAAGGGCGTCGAGCCGATGACCAGCGTCGTCGCCATGCAGCTGCCGCGCCGGCCCGACGAAGTCACCGACGGCAATATCCAGAACAAAATTCTTGCGAATGCGCCTGAAGGCACGCGCGGCTTCTTTGCCGTGCCGAAGGTCGTGGAATGAGCACGCTCACTGAACTGTCGCTCGCCGACGCGCGCGACGGGCTGCGCGCCAAGAAGTTCTCCGCGCGCGAGCTGGCCGAGGCGCATATCGCCGCGGTCACGCGCATCAAGCCGCTCAACGCCTTCATCACGGAGACCCCGGATGCCGCGCTCGAGGGCGCGGCCGAGGCGGACCGCCGTCTCGCCAAGGGCGAGGCGCGCGCGATGGAAGGCCTGCCGATCGCGATCAAGGATCTGTTCTGCACCGAGGGTGTGCTGACCACTGCCGGTTCGCACATCCTCGACGGCTTCAAGCCGCCCTATGAATCGACCGTAACGGCGAACCTGTGGAAGGCCGGCGCGGTCATGCTCGGCAAGACCAACATGGACGAGTTCGCCATGGGTTCGTCCAACATGACGAGCTATCACGGGCCGGTCGAAAGCCCGTGGCGCCGGCGAGGTGATAACCGGCCGCTGGTGCCGGGCGGCTCGTCGGGCGGCTCGGCCGCGGCGGTCGCGGCGCGCGCAGCACTCGGCGCCACCGGAACCGACACGGGCGGCTCGATCCGTCAGCCCGCGGCCTTCTCCGGCATCGTCGGCATGAAGCCGACCTATGGCCGCTGCTCGCGCTGGGGTATCGTCGCCTTCGCGAGCTCGCTCGACCAGGCGGGCCCCATGACGCGCATGGTGCGCGACGCGGCGATCATGCTCGGCGCCATGGCGGGCCACGACCCGAAGGACTCGACCAGCGTCGACCGTCCGGTGCCGGACTACGAGAAGGCGCTGACCGGCAATGTCCGCGGCCTCAAGATCGGCATTCCCAAGGAATACCGCGTCGACGGCATGAACCCGGAGATCGACAGGCTGTGGGAGCAGGGCATCGCCTGGCTCAAGGCAGCTGGTGTGGAAACCGTCGCGATCAGCCTGCCGCACACGAAATATGCGCTGCCCGCCTACTACATCGTCGCGCCCGCCGAGGCCTCGTCCAACCTCGCGCGCTATGACGGCGTACGTTACGGTCTGCGCGTGCCGGGTGGGACCCTCGACGAGATGTACGAGAAGACGCGTGCGGCCGGCTTCGGCAAGGAAGTGCGCCGGCGCGTCATGATCGGCACCTATGTTCTGTCGGCAGGTTACTACGATGCCTACTACAACAAGGCGCGCCAGATCCGCACGCTGATCGCGCGCGACTTTGCCGAGGCGTACAGGAAATGCGACGTGATCCTGACGCCGACTTCGCCGAACACGGCCTTCGCGGTCGGCGAGAAGATGGATGATCCGATCGCGATGTACCTCAACGACGTGTTCACCGTGCCCGGCAACCTCGCGGGTCTGCCCGGCATCTCCGTGCCGGCCGGACTCGGCGGCGACGGGCTGCCGCTGGGCCTGCAGGTGCTCGGCCGCGCCTTCGACGAGGAGACCGTGCTGCGCGTCGCCGAGGTGCTGGAGCGGGCGGCGGATTTCAAGCACAAGCCATGACGAGGATAGTTGTCAATGTCGCCCGCTGCGTTGGGCGCTTCCCCTCATCCCAACCCCTCTCCCCCAAGGAGAAGGGCTAAACGGAGCGCTCCCTCGAAACCCTCTCCTTGGGGGAGAGGGGTTGGGGTGAGGGGAAGCGTGAGAAGCAGCGAGTCCTGCATCCAGGCAAGAAAGTTTGATCCATGAGTTCTACCCATCTGATCAAAGGCAAGACCGGCGAGTGGGAAGTCGTCATCGGCCTCGAGGTGCACGCCCAGGTGACCTCCAAGGCGAAGCTATTCTCCGGTGCGGCCACCGCATTCGGCGCCGAGCCGAACACGCAGGTGTCGCTGATCGACGCGGCCATGCCGGGCATGCTGCCGGTAATCAATGGCTGGTGCGTCGAGCAGGCGGTGAAGACCGGCCTCGGCCTCAACGCACAGGTCAACCTTCACTCGGTGTTCGACCGCAAGAATTATTTCTATGCCGATCTGCCCGCGGGCTATCAGATCTCGCAATATCTCCAGCCGATCGTCGGCAAGGGCGAACTCCTGCTCGACCTCGCCGACGGCAAGTCGCGCACCGTCGGCATCACGCGGCTGCATCTGGAGATGGACGCGGGCAAGAGCCTGCACGACCAGCATCCCTCGCAGACCTATATCGATCTCAACCGGTCGGGCGTGGCTCTGATGGAGATCGTGTCGGAGCCCGACATGCGCACGGCCGAGGAGGCCGGTGCCTATGTGCGCAAGCTGCGCTCGATCCTGCGCTATCTCGGCACCTGCGACGGCAACATGGAGGAGGGCAGCCTGCGCTGCGACTGCAATGTCAGCGTGCGCAGGCCGGGCCAGCCCTATGGCACGCGAACCGAGACCAAGAACGTCAACTCGGTCCGCTTCGTCATGGCCGCGATCGAGCACGAGGCGCGCCGTCAGATCGAGGTGCTCGAATCGGGCGGCACGATCCGGCAGGAGACGCGGCTGTTCGATCCCAACAGCGGCACGACGCGGGCGATGCGCGGCAAGGAGCACGCGCACGACTACCGCTACTTCCCCGATCCCGACCTGCTGCCGCTTGAGCTCAGCGAGGACGAGGTCGCGCGCATCAAGGCGACGCTGCCGGAGCTGCCGGACGACAAGAAGAAGCGCTTCATCGAGCAGCACAAGCTGTCGGCGTTCGACGCGGGAATCCTCGTCAGCGAACGCGCCTCGGCCGACTTTTTCGAAGCCGTCGTCACCGGCGACGGCAAGCTTGGTGATGGCAAGACTGGCCGCGACGCCAAGCTGGCCGCCAACTGGGTGATCAACGATCTGTTCGGTCGCCTGAACGCGGCGGGCAAGGACATCACGGCCTCGCCGGTCACCGCGGGGCAGCTTGGCCGCCTGATCGGTCTCATCCAGGACGGCACGATTTCCGGCCGCATTGCCAAGGACGTGTTCGAGATCATGTTCGAGACGGGCAAGGACCCTCTGAAGATTGTGGAAGAGAAGGGGCTGCGCCAGGTGTCGGATACCGGCGCGCTCGAGGCGGCGATCGACGAAATCCTCGGCGCCAACGTCGAGAAAGTCGCGGAGTACCGCGCCGGCAAGGGCAAGCTGCTCGGCTTCTTCGTCGGCCAGGTCATGAAGAAGACCGGCGGCAAGGCCAATCCCGGCGTGCTCAACGAGCTGCTCAAGAAGAAGCTCGCACCGTGAGCCAGGCTGTCGTTCCGCGCGAGCGCCTGATCGGCACCTGGCGCCTCAAGTCCTGGGTCGTGCGCGAGGATGGCGGGCGCGAGACGCGGCCGCTCGGCGACGCGCCCGAAGGTCTGCTGACCTACACCGCGGACGGCTACATGTTCGCATTGCTCATGGCGCCGGGCCGCAAGCCCCACGCCAAGGACGACCCGATGGGCGGCACGCCCGCCGAGGCGCAGGCGTCCATGGCCGGCTTCCATAGCTACAGCGGCCGCTATCGCCTGGAGGCGAACGAGCCGGTCGTGGTCCACTCCGTCGAGCTGGCGCTCTTGCCCAACATGATCGGCACGGAGCAGCGACGCTTCTATCGTTTCGAGGGCGAGCGGCGCGTGGTGCTGCGCACGCCGCCGATCACGCGCAAAGGCGCCTATGGCGTCGCCGAACTGGTCTGGGAGAAGCAGTCATGAAGCTGTTCGATCTGTCGGGACGCGTCGCCATCGTGACGGGCGGCAATGGCGGCATCGGATTGGGTATGGCGCGCGGCCTCGCCGGCGCCGGTGCGGCGGTGTTGGTCGCCGGACGCAACAAGGCGAAGAACGACGGCGCCGTCGCCGAGCTCACCTCGGCCGGCGCCAAGGCAGCGGGCCATGTCGTCGACGTGACCGATCCCGCGCAGTGCCGCGCCATGGTCGAGGCCGCCGCGAGCAAATTCGGGCGCGTCGACATTCTCGTCAACAATGCCGGCATGAACATCCGCAAGCAGCCGCAGCAATACACGCCCGAGGAATGGCACAAGGTGATGGACACCAACCTGACCAGCGCCTTCCTGTGCTCGCAGGCCGCCTATGCCGAGATGAAGAAGGGCGGCCGCGGCAAGATCATCAACATCGGATCGATGATGTCGATCTTCGGCCATTCCTTCGTCGTCGCCTATGCCGCGAGCAAGGGCGGCATGGTGCAGATGACCAAGGCGCTGGCGAGCGCCTGGGCCGCCGACAACATCCAGGTCAACGCCGTGCTGCCCGGCTGGATCGATACCGACCTGACCAAGCGCGCCCGGCAGGACATCGCCGGCCTGCATGATCGTGTGCTCGCGCGCACGCCCGCGGGACGCTGGGGCGTGCCCGACGATCACGCCGGCATCGCCGTGTTCCTGGCGAGCGCGGCCTCCGACTTCATCACCGGAACGGCGATCCCGGTCGACGGCGGATATTCGGCGCAGGGTTGAGAATCGGTTTGGGTGTGGAATTGTAGGGGCACGGCATGCCGTGCCCCTACCTGGGATGAGGAGATGCGGGTCACCCCGCCTTGACCGCCGTGCCGGTGGCGGTGACCAGCAGCATACTGCCCTTGTTGCCGACCGCCGAGTAGTCGAGGTCGATGCCGACGATCGCGTTGGCGCCCAACTTCCTCGCCTCCTCGATCATGTCCGCGATCGCCTGGTCGCGCCCGTCGCGCAGCACTTTTTCATAAGAGCCGGCGCGGCCGCCGAAGAAGTCGCGGATGCCCGCGAACATGTCACGGAAAACGTTGGCACCGAAGATGGCCTGGCCCGAGACCACGCCGCAGTACTGACTGACGCGATGGCCTTCGAGCTGATGGGTCGTCGACAGGATCATAAGCGTGGCCCCCTTTGCTATTCGCCCCTGCGTTTGGCCGGCAACCATAGGGTTGAAGACCGGCATGGTCGAGTGGCCGCCGGCATGGGCATGTCCCTGCCCGAGTCGGCGTGATCGCGGCCGACAAACCATCGCAGGGAGCGCCGGGAAAGCGCCGGCCGGTCCCGGTTCGCTGCGGCGCAAACCGGCGGGAACGGCCGGTTTGCCAGGATTCCCGCGGCTCAGCGCCGGCAACGGGCCTTTACCACTGCCGACGGCGGTGTACAGTCGCTCGACCCACTGGTCCTTGATAGGAGGACTTGCGATGGCAGCGAAGGCGAAAAAGGCGGCCCGGGCGAAGGCCGCCAAGCCGGCGAATAAAGTCAAGAAAACCAAGCCCCTATCCAAGCCTGCCAAGGCCGCCGCGCGGCCCGCTGCCGGCTCTCCAGCGCCCGGCATGCGGCCTGCCGCCAAGCCTGCGAAGGCTTTGGGGAAAATAACCTTTTACGGCCACTACCTGTCGATACCCAGCATCAAGGTCGGGCTCATGCTCAGCCTTGCCGGCGTCGAGCACGACTACCGCCATGTCGACCTGCGGGCGGGCGAGCAGAAATCGCCGCACTTCCTCGCGATCAACCGGTTCGGCCAGGTGCCGGCGCTGGTCGATGACGGCACCGCCTTTTGCCAGTCCAACGTCATTCTCGAGCACCTGTCGGAGGCAGCGGGCAAGTTCGGCGGCAAGAACGAGGCCCAGCAGCGCCTGATCCACGAATGGCTGCTCTGGGAAGCCGATCTCATGGCGACGGGGCTCGGCGCCACGCGCGCCCAGGCCGTGTTCTACAATGCCGACGTGGCCGTGCTGACCTATTTGCGGGGCCGCGGCAATCGCGCGCTCGACACGCTGAACGCGACGCTCGGCAAGCAACCTTTCCTCACCGGCACGCAGCCGACCATTGCCGATATCGCCTGCGCCCCATGGATCGCTTACGCCGACGAGGCCGGCATCCCGCTCGATCCGCATGCAAACGTTCAATCCTGGTTTCAACGCATGAGCGCGCTGCCGGGCTGGAAGTCGCCCAAGGATGCGCTGCCGCGGCCGTAGGGCAGGGCGCGCGGCCCGGGTTGAACCCTTCGGTCCGACTGGCTAAGGTCGCCGCCTGGAAAAATAACCGCGGCGGTGGCAAATCATGATCGATCTCTACACCTGGAACACGCCGAACGGGCGCAAGATCACGGTCATGCTCGAGGAGATCGGGCTGCCCTATCGGGTCCACGGCGTCGACATCAACAAGAACGACCAGTTCAAGCCCGACTTCCTCAGGATCAGCCCGAACAACAAGATCCCCGCCATCGTCGATTCCGATGGGCCGGGCGGCACGCCCTACAGCCTCTTCGAGTCCGGCGCGATCCTGATCTACCTGGCCGAGAAGACCGGCAAGCTGCTGTCGCAGGACGCGCGCCGGCGCATGGACACGATCCAGTGGCTGATGTTCCAGATGGCGAGCGTCGGCCCGATGTTCGGCCAGGCCCACCACTTCCTGCGTTTCGCGCCGGAGAAGGTGCCCTACGCCATGAAGCGCTACAGCGACGAGACCAGGCGCATCTACGGCGTCATGCACAACCGATTGGGCGAATCCCCCTGGCTCGCCGGCCCCGATTATTCGATCGCCGACATCGCCACATATCCGTGGGTCGCGCGCTACGAGTTCCAGGAGGTCAAGCTCGAGGAATTTCCCAATGTGAAGCGCTGGTTCGACGAGATGGGCGCCCGGCCGGCCGTGAAGAAGGGCATGGCGGTCGTCGCGGAAGGGCAGAAATCCTAGGTCATCAAACGCCTCGCCCGCATTTCGTTGACGCGGCCTGATGCCCAAGGGTACAAACCGTCCCGCATACGCCGTGTAATTTTGCTGCTCCCGGCGGAGAGGTGGCCGAGTGGCTGAAGGCGGCGGTTTGCTAAACCGTTATACGGGCTTAAACCCGTATCATGGGTTCGAATCCCATCCTCTCCGCCAACTTCTATCGCGACAACGCTCTCCGCCTCCGGGCGGCACCGACCAAAACCCCAGTATCCGCGCGGTTCACGCACCAAAGCTGTTGACCGAGTGAACCGCGCCGGGGCCCGAATTCGTCTCTCTCCGCCCGGTTTTCTCCAAAGCTCCTGACTTCTGCAAAACAGTACGGATTTCTAAGCGGCTGATTTGTCGGCGTTATTCGATGCAGGGATGTTGGGCATTTCGAATTTCGCTTGGGGCGCGAGAGGAACCGGGATCGAACCATTGCGTTGAAATCGCAGTGGGTTTTTGAATCTCGTACAAGGCTGCTGGATGACCGCAGCACGATCGTGTCCCGCGGAGTAGTGGTGTAGCTGACATCTGATCACCACGATCTCCGGCACGGCTTGGAGATGTCAACTTGCCACGGTGCGGGTAGCCGTAGATGAAGTCGTATTGGCTGCGTTCACCCGCTCCGCAGCACGGTCACGAACTCTGCGACTATCTGCACGGACTCCGCGTCGCGCTTAGACAGGATGATCGGCGAGTACTCCGGGTTCGTAGGTGAGAGCGTCAACTTGGTGTGCCTCCATCCGCCCTCGCCGTCGGCCTCTTTCTCCGACGAGTAGCGTTTCACCGTGAACGCTCCTCCCGTGTCCGGATCAGCAGCCCCGCGATACTGCGCCAGCACGATCTTTCCCTGTCGCGTGCCCACCGGCTTGGCGCGGAACACGAGGTAGTCCCCATCGTGGATGCTCGGCTCCATCGACCGACCGACCGCGCGGCACACGAACATCTTGTCGTCGAGTCGGCCCGCGCCATCGGCTTCAACCCAACCCTCCGGCTCCACGGCCTCGCCGTTGCCGAAATAGCCGGCAGCTGCCTTGAGCGTGTACACCGGGAGTAGAGTCTTGAACGCCTCGCGCTTGATGCGCTCGTCCTCGATCGAGATCAACCGGAGCTGCGGTTCGGGACGTGTCTTGACCACGGCCTCAGCCAGCTCGGCGAGTGTCCGAACACCTGCGGCCAGCGCCGCCTCCAGCTTGCGTTGCTGCAGGAACAGGTAGCGCCACTGTCCGTACTTGGTGCCGCTCATCTTCTCGCACCAGATCCGCGCTGCTTCGCTCTTGAGTGCGGTGTTGGGGCGGATCTCGCCCTTGGTTTCCGCCAACCACATCACTTCGCGGCCGGCGGCATCGCGGGAGACAATGATGAAGTCCGGGAAGTACTGCCGCGGCCGGTTGCTCTCGTAGTAGGTCACCGAGAAGCCGAGGCGCTCGTTCTTGAAGTACCGCGCCACGTCCTTCGCGCCGTCGAGGAAGTCCGCGAAGCGCTTCTCGAGGTCCGTGTGGCAGGGGACCTTGTTTGTGTGGCAGCGCTTGCCGTCGGCGACGATGCCGGTCCACTGGAAGCGACGCAGGTTCGCCGTGTCGAGCCACTCGGGTGTGCCTAGGATCGGCACGGCCTCGACACCGACACCGGCACTCCGGATCGACGTCTCGAGCACGTCCCGCGCCTGCTGGCGCCAGAAATAGATCCCCACGTCCCGTGCGTCTGCCCGTTGACCATCAACAACCAGCGGAACAACTCGCTTGTCGAGATAGCGCCTACTCACGTCCAGAAGTTCGTCGAACGTCGGGCCGTACCCAAGATCCGCAGCCGTGCCCGGATTCGTCGCGTCGAACAACTCCGACGCCAGGAGGAAGGCAGTCTTGAGTACCGGCCACTCGGACCGGAACTCTGCGAGCGTCATGACTTCCTCTGGTCGACCGCCAACAACAGGTCGAACCTTGACGTCTGGAGCGTCCCTGGGGTTCATCCGGACCTCCGGCAGGATCTCCACCCGAATCAGGTCCGCGAGTGACTCGGTCACCCCGACCGCCCAAGATCGCACGTTCGGCACCTTGACGCGGTACTTCGCCTTCTTCGGGTCCGGCTCGATCCAGACCGGTTTCTGTCCCCACTCGCCGGCCCTTGGGCGTTTACGCTTCTCCACCGGAAATCCGACGAAGGGGACGCCGAAGGCGTCTACCGTCTCTTCGCTCCCCTCGGGTCGCTCCGCGAGCGGCTGGTTCAGCACGTCGTAGTTCGTGCGCCGCAGACCGCGGCCAATGATCTGCTCGGTGAGGAGCGGCGAGCCGAAGGCGCGCAGGCCGAGGATGTGGGTGACGCTCTTCACGTCCCAGCCCTCGGAAAGCATATTCACGCTCACGATAGCCCGCACGTGCTCGCCGGGTTTCCCTTCCAAACCGACGGTGTTCACCATCCCGCGGATCACGGCCTCCTGGCCCTCCTCGGCGTCGAACACCTTCGAGTCGATCCGGATCGTTACCCAGCGCGAGCGCTCCTCGTCGTCGGGGTTGCGCAAGAGTTCGTACTCGCGCGTCAGGTGCTCGAAGAGCCATGCCGCCCGCTGGGCCTTGTCGGTCACGCACAACAGGACCGGGCTTGGCCCTGGACGCATGGTCTCGAACGTCCCCCTCCACTCGTCATAGTCCTTCCTCCACGACGAGTAGATGGCCGCGATCGCGCCTTTACAGGCGCGCAGGTACTCCTCTTTGGTCCTCGCTCCCTTCACCATGTCCCAGAGATCGAGGTAGACGCTCCCTTGCTCGTCCGGATCGGGGAGCCGCACCACCTTGACCAGTCCCGACTCGAAAGCGTCGTAGACCGAGAAGTCAGAAACCAGCCACTCGAAGAGAGTCCCCTCGGGCTTCGGCGAGCCGGAGCCGTACCAAGGCGTCGCGGAGAGGTCGATCACCAGGCTCACGCGCGCGGCCTTGCCGATGCGCTCGAGAATCTTGCTCCACTTGATGTACTCGGGGTCCTCGCCGTCCAGCGCGCGCTTCTCGCCCCAGACGTGGTGCGCCTCGTCGTTGATCACCACGAGGTCGCGCCAGCCGCCGAGCATCCTCCGGATCGGCGCGCTCGGATCCTGCCGGGCACGGCGCTTCATCGCGCGCAGCACCGCCTGCGGGATGAAGCGCCCCTCCTCGAGTGGCAGGTCGCCCTCGCCGATCCAGTCCTCGCGCTTGTTCTCGAGCGGAATGCCCTGCCAGTTGCGCACCTGCACGTTCGGCCGGAACTCCTCGCGGTACTCCGGCGGCACCGTCTCGAAGGCGACGTACAGGTTGTGTTCGCCCGCGGGGTCGAGGCCGTCGCCGCGCGGCTGCCCGCTCACGCGGTCGCGCACGGTCAGGTTCGGGACCAGCACCAGGAAGTTCGTCGACAGCGACGAGCCGCTCACCTTGCGCTTGTGCAGCGTCGCCCAGGTGACGAAGAGCGCCATCACCACGGTCTTGCCGGTGCCGGTGGCGAGCTTGAGCGCGTAGCGCATCAGGTCGCCGGTCTCCGGCATCTTGCGGCGGTTCTGCACCTCGTAGAGGTAGATGACGGTCTCGACCGCCTCCTGCTGGCAGAAGAAGAAGCGGCGCCCGACCG
>Ga0194128_10007565_pt1 | contig 14160 bp, 9 predicted proteins | sample TA2KigCa65mmetaG_FD_148650 | JGI IMG/M metagenome (GOLD analysis project Ga0194128, IMG submission 148650) | Freshwater microbial communities from Lake Tanganyika, Tanzania - TA2015037 Kigoma Deep Cast 65m | ecosystem: Environmental > Aquatic > Freshwater > Lake | place: Tanzania: Lake...
ACGCCGCCGTCGCCGAGACAGGCAGCCTGCTCCTCGCCAGCACGCCGGAGCGCCCGCGCACCGCGTCGATGCTGCCGCACTGCCACATCGCCGTGGTCGGCACGGCCGACCTCCACGCCACGCTGCACGGCGCCCTCGCCGCCGTCCGCGCCGTCCACCCGCGCGCCTCCGCGCTCCACCAGATCACCGGCCCGAGTCGCAGCGCCGACATCGAGCTGCAGCTGACGCTCGGCGTCCACGGCCCCGGCGAGCTGATCGTCGTGCTGTCGCCCTGAACCGGGCCACGGCACAATCACGCGGTGCGATCGGCGCTCCGTCGCGGGCGGAGCGATCGCGGAGGTCCGGGGGGATTCGATGGGGGAGAGTCCGCGCGAGTCGCGCGAGCCGGGAGACCGGCGCGCGGACCGCGTCATGAGCCACGTCGCCGTCGATCTCGGCGCCGGCAGCGGCCGCGTCGTGCGCGCGGCGTTCGGCGAGGAGCAGCTCGAGTTCGAGGAGGTTGCCCGCTTCCCGGTCGAGCCGCGTCCGCATGCCGGCGCATTGCGCTGGCCGATCGGCGAGATCGCGGCGGCCATCACCGCGGCGCTGGCCCGCGTCGCGCACGCCGATCCGCCGGTGGCGAGCGTCGGCGTGGACGGCTGGGGTTGCGACTACGGCCTCTACGACGGTGCTGGGCAGCTGATCGAGGATCCGATCTGCTACCGCGATGCGCGCACCGACGGGGCGCTGGCGCGCGCCGCCGCGGTGATGCCGCTGTCCGAGATCCACCGCGCGACCGGCATCCAGCTGCTGCCGTTCAACACCCTCTTCCAGCTGCACGCCCACGTCGCGCCCGACCGCTGGCCGCGCCACGTGGCGCGCCTGCTGCCGCTGCCCGACGTCTTCCACCGCCACCTCTGCGGCAGCGATTCGGGCGAGCGGACGCACGCCTCCACGATGCAGCTGCTCAAGGCCGACGGCTCCGACTGGGACCGCGAGCTCGTGCGTCGCTTCGGCATTCCCGCCTCGATCCTGCCGCGGCTGGTCGATCCGGGCACGCGGCTCGGGCCGCTGCGCGCCGAGATCGCGCGCGCGACCGGTCTCGACGGCGTCGAGGTGATCGCGCCGGCGACGCACGACACGGCGAGCGCGGTGGCGGCAACGCCGCTCGCGGAGGGCGTCGCGTTCATCAGCTCGGGGACCTGGTCGCTGGTGGGGGTCGAGCGCCGGACGCCGCTGGTGAGCGACGCCACCCATGCCGGCAACTTCACCAACGAGGCGGGCGTGGGCGGCACCGCGCGGCTGCTGAAGAACGTCTGCGGCATGTGGCTGCTCGAAGGCTGCAGGAAGCGGTGGCGGGCCGAGGGGTGCGACCTCGAGTGGGAGGCGCTGGAACGCGAAGTGGAGCGGGCGTCGGCATGGGCGGGGGTGGTCGACCCCGACGATCCCGCGTTCTTCCGGCCCGACGACATGGTGGCGGCGGTGCACGCCTGGTTGCGTTCGACCGACCAACCGGCGCCGGCGAAGCCGGTCGCACTGGCGCGCCTGCTGCTCGAGTCATTGGCGCTGCGCTGCGCCGACGTGCTGCAGACGCTGGTGGCGCTGACCGGCGCGCCGCTCCACGCGATCCGCGTCATCGGCGGCGGCAGCCGCAACGACTTCCTGAACCAGGTGCTGGCCGACGTCTCCGGCCTGCCGGTCATGGCCGGTCCGGTCGAGGCCACCGCGCTCGGCAACCTGACGGTGCAGGCGATCGCCTGTGGTCGCTTCCGGGACCTCGCCGAGGCGCGCGCCTACATCGCGCAGCGCGTCCCGTCGCGCCACTACCAGCCGCGCAACGTCGCCGCCGCGCCGCTGCTGCTCGCGCGCTTCCGGCGGGCGGTGGCGCGTCGCGCCGAATTGCTGCGCGCAGGGGCGTGAGGCGCCGCCGCGACGACCCGCGTCGCGCGGGCGCCGCCGCGGCCGATCACAGCAGCCCGAAGTCGATCATCGGGCAGAGCCAGCCGATCAGGCCGCTGATGCCCATTGCCAGCGCCAGCAGGCCGAAGTGGACCACGCCGACGCGGTCTTCGCCGAGCCGACGGCGCAGCGCGAGGTAGCCGACGCCGAAGGCCGCCACCAGCAGCGGTTCGCCGATCGAGTTGACCACGCCCTTCACGGTGAGGTCGTCCGGACCGAACAGGAAGCCGAACCACCAGACCAGCGGCAGCGCCAGCAGCAGGAACAGCTCGCCCGCCAGCCACGCCGCCGGAGTCGGCGGCGCCGGCGCGGGAAGGGCTGCGGCGGTCTCCTGCAGCGTCATCGCGCCGACCGCCGGGCTCGTCCCCGCCGCCGGCCCGAGCGAGGGCCGCATCCGCAGCAGCGACAGCCCGGCGCACAACCCGAGCCCGTGGAGCACCACCGCCGTCAGCAGGAACGGCGCGCCGAGGCAGAGCCGATCGAACGAGGTGAGCTTCTCGATGATCGCGAGAGCCAGCACCATCGAAGGCCACCTCCATCCGCTGCCGTCGTCGTCCCGGCGCAGCGCAGCCGCACCCAGGGCGACATCGACCAGATGTTGCCGTCTCCTGCAGAGCGGCGCCATCGACGGCTCTCGGCGCCCGTCCGGGACCGAACCGCCGGCCGCGCCGCCCGCCGGCGCGGCGCGCCGCGGAACGCCGCGGCGCCACCGGCGTTCACGCCAGGAGGTCGGCCACGACCTTCCCGTGGACATCCGTCAGGCGGAAGTCCCGCCCCTGGTGGAACCAGGTCAACCGGGTGTGGTCGAGCCCGAGGCAGTGGAGCACGGTGGCGTTCAGGTCGTGGAGGTGGACCGGGTCGCGGACGATGTTGTAGGAGAAGTCATCGGTCTCGCCGAAGGTCATGCCGGGGCGGATGCCGCCGCCGGCGAGCCACACCGTGAAGCAGCGCGGGTGGTGGTCGCGGCCGTACTGCTCGCGGGTGAGTGGACCCTGGCAGTAGACGGTGCGGCCGAACTCGCCAGCCCAGACGACGAGCGTCTCCTCGAGCAGTCCGCGCTGCGCGAGGTCCTCGATCAGGCCGGCGGCGGCGTGGTCCATGTCGCCGCACATCAGCGGCAGGTCGCGCGTCAGGTCGCCGTGGTGGTCCCAGTCGCGCAGGAAGACCTCGACGAAGCGCACGCCGCGCTCGGCCATGCGCCGCGCCAGCAGGCAGTTCCAGGCGAAGGTGCCGGGCCGCTCGACGTCGGGGCCGTAGAGCGCGCGCACGTTCGCCGGCTCGTTCGCGACGTCGGTCAGCTCGGGGACCGAGGTCTGCATGCGGAAGGCCATCTCGTACTGCGCGATGCGGGCGGCGATCTCGGGGTCGCCGCTCGCGTCGAGCTGCCGCCCGTTCAGCGCCGCCACATCGTCGAGCATGGCGCGGCGCGCGGCGCGGTCGATGCCGGGCGGATCGGAGAGGTAGAGCACCGGATCGCCCTGCGAGCGGAGCGACACTCCCTGGTGGCGGCTCGGCAGGAAGCCGGCGCCCCACAGCCGCGAGAAGAGCGCCTGCGCGTCGCGCTTGCCCGACCAGCTCGAGTGGAGCACGACGTAGGCGGGGAGGTCCTGGTTCGGGCTGCCGAGTCCGTAACTCAGCCACGCGCCGAGCGCCGGGCGGCCCGGCAGCTCGCTGCCGGTGTGGAGGAAGGTGATCGCCGGGTCGTGGTTGATCGCCTCGGTGAAGAGGCTCTTCACCACGCAGAGGCGATCGGCGACGCGCGAGAGATGGGGCAGCAGCTCCGACATCCAGATCCCTGACTGTCCGTGCTGCGCGAAGCGGTAGCGCGTCGGCGCGACCGGGAAGCGCGCCTGCCCCGACGTCATGGTGGTGAAGCGCTGGCCATTGCGGACCGAGTCGGGCAGGTCCTGGTCGAACCGCTCGGCGAGACCCGGTTTCCAGTCGAACAGGTCGAGCTGCGACGGCGCGCCCGACATGCAGAGCCAGATCACCCGCTTCGCGCGCGGCGCGAAGTGCGGCGCGCCCTGCAGGGTGCCGAGGTCGGGACCGGAACCGGCGCCGCGGCCATTGCCGCCGCCCGCCGCCGCGAACAGGCGCGGCGACAGCAGCGACGCCAGCGCCGCGCCGCCGAGCCGCGCGACGCCCTGTCCGAGCAGGGCTCGGCGCGTGAGCTGTCGCGCGCGCTCGCGGAACGGCGACGGGAGGCGTTCTGGCAGCGCCATCGGTTCAGCCCCTCGTCACGAATTCGTCGACGTTGAAGAGCGTGCTCGCGAGCAGCGTCCATGCGGCGTGCAGCGCGGGGTCAAGCGTCGTGTCGCGCGGGGCCTCGCCCAGCGTCAGGAGCGCCGCCGTCCGCGCCGAGTCGGCGGCGAAGCGGGCCTGCTCGCGGGCGAGGGCGGAGCGCGCCAGCAGGAGCTCGGCGGGCGCGGGTTCGCGCGCAAGCGCGAGGCGCCAGAGCAGAGCCACGCGCGCGTCGAGCTCGCCGGAGGGAGTCGGTCCGCTCGTCGCCGCCGCGTCTGCCACCGGCGGCAGTGCCAACGGTTGCGTCAGCACCCGCTGCGCCAGCACCCGCGCCGCCTCGACGAACTGGACGTCGTTCAGCAGCACCAGCGCCTGCAGCGGGGTGTTGGTGCGCGGACGTCGCAGCGTGCAACTCTCGCGGCTCGGGGCATCGAAGGCGGCGAGGTTCGGCGGCGGCGCGGTGCGCTTCCAGAAGGTGTAGAGGCTGCGCCGCCACAGCGCGTCGCCGTGGTCCTGGACGAAGGTCGCGGTGTTGCTGGTGGGATAGGCGATCACCTTCCAGAGGTCGCCCGGCTGGTAGGGCTTCACGCTCCGCCCGCCGATCTGCTCCACCAGCAGTCCGCTCGCCGCCAGCGCCTGATCGCGGATCACCTCGGCGTCGAGCCGCAGCCGCGGCGCGCGCGCCAGCAGGCGGTTTTGCGCATCGCGCGCGAGCAGCTCCGGCGTCACCTGTGCCGACTGCCGCCAGGTCGCCGACGTGAGGATCTGCCGCTGCAACCGGCGCAGGTCGAACCCGTGCCGGACGAAATCGACCGCCAGCCAGTCGAGCAGTTCGGCGTGGCTCGGTCGCTCGCCCTGCGCCCCGAAGTCCTCGACCGTCCGCACCAGCCCGTCGCCGAAGAGCTGCGTCCAGGTGCGATTCACCACGACCCGCGCGGTCAGCGGATGGTCGGGCTGGACCAGCCAGCGCGCGAGGGCGAGGCGGTCGGGCCGGGTCGCGGGCGGCAGTGCGCCGAATGCGGCCGGCAGCGCCGGCGCGACGACGTCGCCCTTCTGGTCGTACTGGCCGCGGCGCAGCAGGTGGGTCGGGCGCGCCATCGGCAGCTCGGCCGCCACCATCACCTGCGGGATCGCGGCATCGAGCGCCGCGAGCTCGGCCGCCGTCGCCGCGCGCCGCGCCGCGGCCGCGACCCAGTCGGCGCTGCCGCAAGCGGTGAAACGGACGCGCCCGATGACGTGGCGCGCGAAGACCGACTCATGGCGCAGCGTCACGCGCAACCGCGCTCCGGCCGGCACCGCGACCGGCGCCGCCGGCAGCAGCCAGGCGTGATGGCTCGTGAGCTGCGGCAGGATCGCCCAGCCGCTCGCGGCATCGCCGTCGAGCGCCCGTTCGATCGGGAAGTCGGCCTGCGCGTGGTCGGCCATGGCGCGCACGAGCGGTAGCGGCGTCGCGCTGCCGTCGGGCGCGACGAACTCGGCGGCCAGGCCGGTCAGCACGAAGTTGCCGTTCTCGAAGCGGCCGGGCCCGCCGCCCGGCAGCGCCGGATCAGTCAGCGCTTCGAGCTTCAGCGCGGCGATCGCGCGCGGCAGTTCACCGAACTCGAACGTCTCGACCTCGCTGGCGGGGGAGGGGCCGACCGCGAGGAGCGAGCCGTCCGGCAGCGGCTCGCGCACGGTCCCGTGCTGCGCGCGCCGCTGCAGCAGCGCCTGCGGCTCGAAGGGCAGCGCCGCGAGCGCCGCGTCGTCCCGCGCCAGCGCCGCGGCCAGTGCTTCGCGCCGTTCCGCCTGGCCCGGCAGCGGTGCCGCCATCGCCGGCGCCGGCACCAGCGCGTTGTCGTCGCTGCCCTTGTCGGCGAGGCCGTTGAAGCAGGCCAACAGCCCGAAGTAGTCGCGTTGCGAGATCGGGTCGAACTTGTGGTCGTGGCACTGCGCGCAGCCGAGCGTGAGGCCGAGCCAGACGGTGCCGAGCGTGTTGACCCGGTCGACCGCGTACTTGACCAGGTACTCCTCCTCGATCAGCCCGCCCTCGCCGGTGGTCGGATTGCAGCGCAGGAAGCCGGTGGCGAGGCGCGTCGAGGCGTCGGCGTCGGGCAGCAGGTCGCCGGCGAGCTGCTCGAGCGTGAAGCGGTCGAACGGCAGGTTGCGGCGGAACGCGTCGATCACCCAGTCGCGCCAGCGCCAGAGCGAACGTTCGTTGTCCAGGTGATAGCCGTGGGTGTCGCCGTAGCGTGCGCCGTCGAGCCACAGCCGCGCCTGGTGCTCGGCCGCCGCCGGCGAGGCGAGCAGCGCGTCGACGCGCCGCTCGTGGCTCGCACCGGCGCCGTCAAGCGCCGCTTCCGCAAGGAATGCCGCCTGTTCGGCCGCGGTCGGCGGCAGTCCGGTCAGCGCCAGCGTCGTGCGCGCACAGGCGCCGCTGGCGCTGGCGCAACTGGCCGAGCAGGCCGAGGGCGCCGCAGCGCGCGCGGCGCTGCCGATGCTGGTGGAGCGGCTCCTCTCAGACAAGACCGACCTCGACCTGCTGCGCTCGTGCGCGGTGGCGCTGGGACGGATCGCGTCGATCGAGGACGTCGAGGTGGTCGATGCGCTCGGTCGTGCGGCGGCGCGCGTCGGCGACGAGCAGACCCGGCGCTTCGCCGTGATGGCTCTGGCCGAGATCGGCCGCCGCGACCCCGACCCGGCCGCGCATCCGGAGCAGCAGCGCGCGCTACAGCAGCGCTTCGTGCGCGAGTTGCAGCACGCGCGGCCGATCACCGGCGTGCCGTGGGGCGCCATCGCGCTCGGCGTCTGGGCGCGCAATCCCCGCGTCGACAAGGCGCTGCTGGCCGAGGCGCAGGGCAAGCTGACCGACGAGCTCACGAACCTCTCCAACCCGAGCCATCGGGCGGCGACGGCCGTGGCCCTCGGCCTCGCCGACGCGAAGGAGTCGCGCGGCCAGCTGCTCGACCTGTTCGAAGACGAGAAGAACCAGGTGCTGAAGAGCTACGTCGCGATCGGGCTCGGCCTGATGGATGCGCGCGATGCCGCGGAACCGTTGCGGGCGGCGATGGCCGCAAAGGGGCTCGACCCGACGTTGCGCCTGCAGGTGGCGCGCGCGCTCGGGCTGCTCGGCGATCGCCAGGCGGTGGCGGCGCTGGTGGAGAACCTGAAGCAGGCCGACACGCTGGGGGAGACCTCGGCGACGGCGCAGTCGCTCGGGCTGATCGGCGATCGCGAGGCGGTCGATCCGCTGCTGGCGATCCTCGGCGACGTCCGGCAGCCGGCGTTGCGGCGCGGCTTCGCGGCGGTGGGGCTCGGGCTGCTGGCCGAGAAGGGCGAGTTGCCCTGGAACACGCCGTTCACCATCGGCGCGAACTACCGGGCGAAGACGCCGGCGCTCGCGGAGATCTTCGACATCCTCTGAGCCCGGGAAGGCTCCACGGGCCGGTCCGACGAATCGTCGCAGGGACGATTCGTCGGACCGGGGCGCGCTACGCTGCCGCCATGCGCATGCTTCCCAAGCTGTTCGAGAACAATCGCAACTGGTCGCGGAAGATCACCGCGTCCGACCCCGAGTTCTTCGCCCGGCTCGCCCGCCAGCAGGCGCCGGAGTACCTCTGGATCGGCTGCTCCGACAGTCGCGTCCCGGCCAATCAGGTGGTGGGGCTGCTGCCCGGCGAGGTCTTCGTCCACCGCAACGTCGCCAACCAGGTCCTGCACACCGATTTCAACTGCCTGACGGTGCTGCAGTACGCGGTCGACGTGCTGCGCGTGAAGCACGTGATCGTCTGCGGCCACTACGGCTGCGGCGGCGTGCGCGCCGCACTCGAAGGCCGGCCGCTCGGTCTGATCGATCATTGGCTGCGCCATGTGCAGGATCTCTGGCATCACCATGCTCCCGAGGTCAATGCCCTCGCCGGCGAGGCGCGCATCGATCGGATGTGCGAGCTGAACGTGATGGAGCAGGTCGGCCACCTCGGCCGGGCCGGCGTGGTGCAGGAAGCGTGGCGGCTCGGCCGGCCGCTCCACCTGCATGGCTGGATCTACGGCCTCTCCGACGGGCTGCTGCGCGATCTCGGCGTCGGCTGCTCGTCGGCGGCGGAGGCGGACGCCCTGCAAGTGCGATTGTCCCGGCCCACCCATTGAGAGCGGGCGAACGGTCCCCGGGCGCGTTCGGCCCGGCCGGCGGCTGCCCGTGGTCGCGGCGCGCCGCTTTCATGCCACCAGGTTCACGGACACCGAGGGAGTCGGAGTGGATTGGCAAGTGATCGGACTGCTGACTGCGGGGTTCATCACCCTGCTGGTCGGCGGCGAACTCCTGGTGCGCCATTCGGCCCGGTTCGCCGCGCTCGTCGGGCTGTCGCCGCTCGTGATCGGCCTCACCGTCGTCGCCTTCGGGACCAGCGCGCCGGAGCTGGCGGTCAGCGTGATCGCCGGGATCGATGGCCGCGGTGATGTCACCGTCGGCAACGTGGTCGGCAGCAACATCTTCAATGTGCTCTTCATCCTCGGCGCCTGCGCCGCGATCTCGCCGCTGTTCGTCGGTCGCACGCTGGCCTGGATCGACATCCCGATCATGATCGGCAGCGCGTTGCTGGCGGCGCTGCTCGGGCGCGACGGAAGCGTGCAGTGGTTCGAGGGCGCGCTGTTGATCGGCGGACTGGCGGCCTACACGTGGTACGCGGTCCGGCGCGAGCGCAGGGCGGCGGCAACGAGTGGAGCCGAAACGGGCGCCGCGAATCCGGCGGCCACCGTCGCCGCAGCCGGTGCGAACCCGGCGCGAGCGCGCAACGCGAGCCTGGCGTGGATCGTGGCGGGGCTCGGCCTGCTGGTGCTCGGCTCGCACTGGTTCGTGCAGGGTGCCGTCTCCGCCGCCCAGGCCATGGGAGTGAGCGAACTGGTCATCGGCCTCACCATCGTCGCCGCCGGGACGTCGCTGCCCGAAGTGATGACCTCGATCCTGGCCACGATCCGCGGTCATCGCGAGATCGCGGTCGGGAACGTGGTCGGCAGCAACGTGTTCAACGTCCTCGGCGTGCTCGGGATCTCGTCGGTCGGCGCGGGCTCGGTGGCGATCTCGCCGCAGGTGCGGACCGTCGACGCCCCGGTGATGATCGCGACGTCGCTCCTGCTGCTCGGCGCGGTGGCGCGCGGTCTCCGGATCGGGCGCGCTCACGGGATCGTGTTCCTGGCCGGCTATGCCGCCTACTCGGCGTGGCTGGTGCTCGACGCGCAGCAATCGACGGCACTGCCCCGCTTCCTGCAGCTGCTTTGGTGGATCGGCATCCCGCTGGTCGGGTTGGTGCTGCTGCGGACGTTGCTGAGCCGCCGCGCCGGACGACCGGATGAGCCGGCGGTCGGCGGCGCCGCCCGCACTCCGACGGCGTAGCCCGACCCGGGGGCGCTACTCTGCCGTCTTCTCCCTGACCGTCACGGCTGACCCGGAAAGAACCTCCCGCGTGCCGACCCCCCCGCGACCGCCCGAGCCGAAGAAGCGGATCCGCTTCAACTTCCTCTTCCTGATCGCGGCCATCACCGCGGTGCTGTTCCTGCACCAGTTGATGGGGGATGCCGCCACCGTCCGCATCTCGTACGACGAGTTCAACAAGGCGCTCGCCGAGGGCCGGGTCGAGCAGGTGGTGGTGGCGCCCGACGAGCTGCGCGGGGTGCTGGTCGATCCCGCCAGCGGGCAGAAGCAGCCATTCGCCACGGCGCGCGTGCAGCTCGAGCTCGCGGAGCAGCTGAAGAAGGCGGGCGTCGCGTTCCGCGGCGAACCGCCGTCGGCCGCCTCGTCGGTCGTGTTCTGGATCCTGTCGATCGGGCTGTTCGTGATGCTCTGGATGATGATCTCGCGCCAGATGGGCGGCAAGGGCGCGGCCGGCTTCATGAACATCGGCAAGAGCAAGGCGCGCGTCTACGTCGAGAGCGACACCAAGGTCACCTTCGCCGACGTCGCCGGCGTCGACGAGGCGAAGGACGAGCTGAAGGAGATCGTCGAGTTCCTGAAGGATCCGGTCGGCCACGGGCGGCTCGGCGGCCGCATGCCGCGCGGCGTGATGCTGGTCGGCCCGCCGGGCACCGGCAAGACGCTGCTGGCGCGCGCCGTCGCCGGCGAGGCGGGCGTGCCGTTCTTCTCGATCAGCGGCTCCGAGTTCGTCGAGATGTTCGTCGGCGTTGGCGCGGCGCGCGTGCGCGACCTGTTCGAGCAGGCCAAGCAGAAGGCGCCCGCGATCATCTTCATCGACGAGCTCGACGCGCTCGGCAAGGCGCGCGGCGCCGGCCCGATGTACGGCGGCCATGACGAGAAGGAGCAGACGCTGAACCAGCTGCTGGTCGAGCTCGACGGCTTCGACCCGCGCGCCGGCATCGTGCTGCTCGCCGCCACCAACCGCCCCGAGATCCTCGACCCGGCGCTGCTGCGCGCCGGCCGCTTCGACCGCCAGGTGCTGGTCGACCGGCCCGACCATCGCGACCGCATGCAGATCCTCGAGGTGCACCTGAAGAAGGTGAAGGTCGGCAGCTCGGTCAGCGTCGAGCAGGTGGCGTCGCTGACGCCGGGATTCACCGGCGCCGACCTCGCCAACCTCTGCAACGAGGCGGCGCTGGTCGCGACCCGGCGCAAGGGCGACATGGTCGAGCTGAACGACTTCACCGTCGCGGTCGAGCGGATCGTCGCCGGTCTCGAGAAGCGCAACCGCATCCTGAACGAGCGCGAGCGCGCGATCGTCGCGCACCACGAGATGGGCCACGCGCTGGTGGCGGCGGCGACCCCCGGCAGCGATCCGGTCCACAAGGTGTCGGTGATCCCGCGCGGGATCGGGGCGCTCGGCTACACCATCTCGCGGCCGACCGAGGACCGCTTCCTCATGACGCGCGAGGAGCTCGAGAGCAAGATGGCCGTGCTGCTCGGCGGTCGCGCCGCCGAGCACCTCGTCTACGGCCATTTCTCGACCGGCGCCGCCGACGACCTCGAACGCGCCACGCGCATCGCGCGGAGCATGGTCGCGCGCTACGGCATGACCGAACTCGGCCACGTGAGCTACGACGAGGACGTCGGCCATTTCCTGCAGCAGCAGAATCCGTTCGCGGCGCGGCGCGACATGGCCGACGCCACCGCGCGCGAGGTCGATGTCGCCGTGCGCGGCCTGGTCGACCGCGCCTTCCAGCGCGCGCGCAAGCTGCTCGAGAGCCACCAGCCGGTGCTGCTCGACGCGGCGAAGCAGCTGCTGGCCAAGGAGACCCTGGTCGAGGCCGAGCTCAAGCCGATCTTCGAGCGGTTGCAGGACGGCGGGGCGGGCAGTGGTCTGGCGGCTGCGGCCTCCCCCGCGTAGCGTCGCCTCCCGCCATGACGATCCGGGACGGGGCGGGCGCGCGAGACCGCGCCACGGGTGCCCGCCGCGCGCTTCCGGACCGGGCCGAGGAGTCGCCGATGTCGCTGCGTCGCCGTGCGTTCTGCTTCGTCTGCGCCGCCACGCTCGCCGCGCTGGCGCTCGCGGCGCGATCGGTGGCGCAGTCCACCGCCGCCGCGGGTGCCGCGCCAGCGGTCGTCGCGCCGGCCGGTCCGCCCGCCGACGCGCCGATCCACCCGGCGCGCCTGCTGGTCAAGCTGGCTCCGGGCACCGGCGCGCCGGCGGTGGCGCCGCTGCATGAGCAGCTCGGCACGACGGTGCTCCACGACCTGCCGCAGATCGGCTGGCAGGTGCTGGTCGTCCCCGCCGGCCGGAACTTCGAGCTGCGCGAGCGCTACGCCGCCGATCCGCGGATCGAGCGCGCCGACCTCGATCGCGCGCGGAAGCTCGCCTACGTGCCGAACGATCCCTACTGGGCGTACCACTGGCACCTGACCAACATCACCGCCGACCTCGCGTGGGACACGGTGAAGGGCTCGAGCTCGGTCGTGGTCGCGGTGATGGACACCGGGCTCGCGACGAGCCACGCCGACCTCTCGGCCAACGTCTGGGTGAATCCGGGCGAGATCGCCGGCAACGGCATCGACGATGACCTGAACGGCTACGTCGACGACGTGAACGGCTACGACTTCGCCTACGGCGACGGCAATCCCGACGACGCGTACGGCCACGGGACGCTGTGCGCCGGCGTGGTGGCGGCGGTGCAGGACAACGCGATCGGCGTGACCGGCGTGGCGCCGCTGTGCCGGGTGGCCGGCATCAAGGCGGCGCTCGACTCGGGCTACTTCTACGACTCCGCCACCGTGCCGGCCTACCTCTATTGCGCCGACATGGGCTTCAAGGTGATCTCGATGAGCTTCTTCAGCGATGGCGTGACCGCCGCCGAGCGCGACGGCATCGACTATTGCTGGAAGCACGGCGTCGTGCTGGTGGCGGCGGCGGGCAACTCGCTGTCGGTGATCCCCTACTACCCCGGCGCCTACGAGAACGTCATCGCCGTGGCGGCCACCGATTCGGCCAACAACCCGACCTGGTTCACCGACTACGGCAGCTGGGTCGACGTCGCCGCGCCGGGTGTCGGCGTCGCCACCACCTCCGTCGGCGGCTACACGACCGGATTCGCCGGGACGTCGGCGTCGACGCCGCACGTGGCCGGGCTTGCGGCGCTGCTCTGGTCGGCCAACCCCGCAGCGACCGCCACCCAGATCCGGGCGGCGCTCGAAGACACCGCGCGGTCGACCTTCCACCCACCGTGGGGCGAGTACACCGGCTACGGTCGGATCGACTGCGACGCGGCCGTCGATCGCGTGACCGGCGTGACCAGCGGCAGCAAGCCGGCGCGGCTCCTCTTCGTCGCGCCGGTCGGCGGCGACCGGACGCTCGACCCGACGCTGTCGCTGCGCGATCCGCGCCACCACGTCCGCTTCTTCGGCGTCGGCTTCGAGCAGCCGAACAAGGTGATCGCGCACGCCGGCATGACGCGCCTCCCGCTGTTCCGGCAGGGCCGCCGCGAGGTGGCGGCGAGCCGGCGCGGGCTGCGGGCGCCGTCGGGCGGGACGATCGCGCCACGCTTCGCGCTCGACGTGAACGGGACGCAGATCGGCGCCATCGACTGGGACGACGGCCCGGGTTCGACCTACGCGCCGACCGACTGCGGCACCTACGGCGGCACCGTCACCGGCGGCTTCTTCGAGCTGTACCGCGCCGACGGCGACCTGCTGAACTGCACGCAGAGCGGCGGCAAGATCTACTGCGAACTGCCGGTGCGCAAGATCGCCGAGCGCGCCCCGAAGAGGATCACCATCGACTTCACGCGGGCGTACACCAGCGCGAACGGCGCGACCGAGACGCTCTGGATCTACGACTGGAGCAGCTGGAGCTACCCGTACGGGAGCTGGGTGCAGCTCTGGTCGCGCTCGATCACGTCGTCGGCGATGGAGCAGGTGTCGGCGACGATCACGGTGAATCCGGCGAACTACCTCGACGACGAGGGCACGCTCTATCTCAAGCTCTCGACCAGCGGCGTGGCGAGCGGCGGCGCCCTCGACGCCGACGCCCTGCGCATCACGCTCGAGGAGTGACCGCGGGCGGTGCCGGTTCGCGCGCGCGATCGTCGAGCGCGATGCCCGACCACGACCAGCCGCCGAGCGAGAGGCCCGGCTGCGCCGTGACGCGCGCCGTGACCCGCGCGACGCGCGCGGCATGGCCGGGGCGGTACTGCGGGATGCCGGGTCGGTGGGGGAACGCAGCGAGCAGGCGCGGCGCACCCGCGATCCGGAGCGCCTCCGCCGCCTCCTCGAACGCGAGTCGCGCGATCGCCGCGGCACTCTCCGGCAGCGCGACCCGTCCGCCGCCGACCATCGCGCGCAGCAGGACATGGCCCGCGGGCGCCCGGCCCGGGAAGAGGCTGCTCTCGCAGAGCACGCCGAGCAGCGCACGGCGCTCGGCGCGCGGCACGAGGAACCCGAGCGCATCGACGTCGCCGCTCACCTGGCTGCGGGCGACGCCGATCGCGACCACTGCGAGGGGCGCCGCCTCGATCGCCGCGCACTCCGCGGCGAGCGCGGCGTCGACCGGCCGCAGCAACTCCGCCGCC
>Ga0194128_10007567_pt1 | contig 14158 bp, 12 predicted proteins | sample TA2KigCa65mmetaG_FD_148650 | JGI IMG/M metagenome (GOLD analysis project Ga0194128, IMG submission 148650) | Freshwater microbial communities from Lake Tanganyika, Tanzania - TA2015037 Kigoma Deep Cast 65m | ecosystem: Environmental > Aquatic > Freshwater > Lake | place: Tanzania: Lake...
CTTCCCGCGCCAGAGTGTGCGGTCATTGCGCTGCCAGGTGCGCTCGCTGACATCATTGCCAATCGTATAGCCTAGCACATAGTCCAGGGCCTGTTTTTCCGAGACTTTGTGGCATTTTTTGCCGATCACCACCACCAGTTCGCCTTCATACTGGACGAGATCCGTGGCGTCTTTCGGGATGACAATCGCTTCATCCTGCGCTGCCAGAGCATTGTTCGCCCGGTAGCCTACATCAGCAAAGGGCGGGAATTTGGGCTCTTCGCCGCGCTTTGCGGCGATTGCGGTGACGTGCTCGCGGTAATTCACTCCGGCGGCATAAAATGTGGGAGGAATGACCGGCACCAGCAGCTTCACACTGGCCAGCGGATACGTCTGAGGACCGCGTGTCCACACGTCAAAGGGCGTGCCACTGACTGGAATGACGTTATCGCCTTCAATCAACCCATAGGTTGGCTGATCACCGTGCTGGAAACGACACCACTTCATGGTTGCTGCTCCTCGCATACTAAGAGTCAAGGGATGCTATCCCACGCATTGTCACACCATCGTGGGCAAGGGTCAAGACTGCCTGCGGTGCGCCTGCCTGGGGTGCAGAGCATCCGTCGTCTGTGGCCTGGGGAACGCACGTAGGGCTTCTGGCACGCCTTGAAGCCCTACGTGCAACCTCCCCATGTGCTTGGGATTATGGCCATGACCAAGCCCATGCAAGTCAGATTAAGGACAGTATGCATCACGACGGTTTCATCATGGCGTATCTCCCGCAAGAGAAGCTCCTGGTCGAAGCTGATGCGTATACGCCCGGCGCTCCCAATGCTGCCCCGCCCGCGCAACCCAACCCCGTGAATGTGAATCTGTACGACAACATCGAGCGACTCAAACTGACGGTTGACCAGATCCTCCCCCTCCATGGGCGGAAAGTACCGCTGACCGAACTGCAGCGGTGGCTCGGTAAAGCCTCGTAAGTTCATATCGTTGCAGCTCTTATGACCCCGCCGATGCCTCACGTCGTGAGGCATCGGCATTGATACAGGGTCTCCTTCAGCGTCCCTGCTGGATAAACTCTGCGACCCGCTCAGCAATCATAATGGTCGTGGCGTTGGTATTGGCCCGAATGCAGTCGGGCATAATCGACGCATCGGCCACCCGCACGTTCTCCAGACCGTGTACGCGCCCGTACTGGCTCACCACCGCCATAGGATCCACGGCTGGCCCCATCTTACAGGTGCCTGAGATATGCTGCGTGGTGGTGACATACTGCCGGAGCCAGGCGTCCAGGGCTGCATCGGAGGCGAGTTCCTGGTCTGAAGGCATGATGCGCTCTGCCACGATGTCTGTATAGGTCTCGTGTTGCAGCAAGCGAGCACACAGGCGCACGCCTTCACGTAAGCGCTGCCGGTCCCAGGCCTCTTCAAGATAGCGATAGTCCAGGTGCGGCTGGACCGCGGGATCCGTAGACACCAGACGCAGCTCACCGGCCCCAACGGCCAGCTCCAGGATGCACGTGAAGCGGATACCTTCCGCTTCCAGAGGATCACCGCCCATCGGAGAGGAAAAAGAAGATTGCAGGATTTGCATATCGTTACGATCGCTAGAGCCCTGGGCCGTGTAGCGTAGCGCGAGTTGGGTGCGAGGTGCCTTGGGGTCGAGCGGAAAGTCGTCTTTGACTTTCACTGGCACGCGGACGTTTGGATGGTCACGCAGATTCTGTCCAACCCCTGGTAAGGCATGCACGATGGGAATGCCCATCGTACGCAAGTGTGCCTCGGGTCCAACGCCCGAAAGCAGGAGCAGCTGTGGCGAGGCAATCGCCCCGGCAGTGAGGATAATGTCTTCCCCCTCAACAATAAAACGCTCGCCACCGCTCTCGACTTCGACGCCAGTGGCTTTCTTCCCGGTGAAGATCAGGCGTCGTACCAACACTCCGGCTTTGATGGTGAGGTTGAGCCGGTGACGGATAGGATTCAGGTAGGTCAGGGCCGTACTCATGCGGATGCCGTCGGGATTATTCATCGGAATCGGGCCGACACCCATGGAGTCGGGATGGTTCATATCCGGGTCCGCAGGAAAATCCGCGTCCAGGCACGATCGATAAAACGCCTGCTGCGCTGGCAGCCAGGTGTCAGGCTTATGGCGTCGTACTGGGATCGGGCCATCGCTGCCGTGCATATCGTCTTTGATGTCGAGATCGGTTTCTGCCTTGCGAAAATAGGGCAGGCATTGCTGAAACGTCCAGGCGTCATTGCCCATAGCGGCCCAGTTATCGTAGTCTTCGGGGACGCCGCGCAGGAAGACCTGGCCATTGATGGCACTAGAGCCGCCAACGACTCTGCCGCGTGGCACGGGCATAGCGCTGCCCTGTTCAGGCGTTGGGGTGCCTACAAAGGACCAATTGTGTGGGGCGTTGACTGCTGAGGCGGTCTGATCATAGCCATATTTGAGGTCATCAGGATAGCGCTCAAAGTCCTGATAGTGTGGCCCTGCCTCCAACAGGAGCACTGAGCGTTGTGGGTCTGCCGTGAGCCGAGTGGCCAGGACACAGCCTGCCGAGCCACCTCCGATGATGATGACATCGTATTTCATACACTCCTCCGTGTTTGCTAAGCTAAAGCACAGACGTATGCTGGCTCTTTCCCGCCGCGGAGGACCGCTGTGGAGAGCCAGGGTCTGACCAGCACATCATACTCCCAGGCTGAGAAGCGACGCTAACCCGCCGCGCCGCGCGCTCTTCACTGCCCTGCTTTACGGAGCAACAACACCAGTGGGATGCAGACAACCCCCAAGCATGTCAGGAGCATAAAGCAATCCTGATACGCCGCCACGGTTGCCTGCTGCTCCAAATGGCGCTGCACGAGCCCCACCATTTGTGCCTCGCCCAACGCTCCACTCGCGCCATGTTGCTGTACCAGGGCGCGCACTGGGGTCAACACTTCCCCCCAGGACAGTGCTGTAAACACCTGTTGTTGGTCGAGTGCACTACTATGATAGGCCAGGCGCCGCTGCAACATCGTGGCGATGACCGCCAGGCCCATGGTATTGCCCAGGCCGTTCTGCATTAAATACAGCAGCCCGGAACCCATACGAACCTTGTCTGGCGGTAGCTGGCCCAGTGCAAGCGCGGTCAGGGGGGCATAGACGAAACTCCCACAACTGAACCGTAACACCACGAGCCAGACAATCCAGCGCAAGGAATAGTCGAGGTTCACAAAGGTGAACAGATAGGAGGCAAATCCCATGACGCTGAGGGCGCCCAGGATCAGCATACGCCGATCGTATCTGTCCGCCAGGCGACCCGCCAATGGAAAGCTAAGCGCCAACACCGCAGAGCCAGGCAAGAGGACAAAGCCAGCCTGGGCTGGGGTATAGTCGAGTAGCCGTTGCACCAGAATCACTTGCAGGAACGTGCTGCCAGTGAAGGCCTGCCGCAAAGGTGCGGTTGGCATAGAGCCGCAGATCGATCATCGGGGCTTTGGCACACCATTCCCAGGCGAGAAAGACGAGGAGTGCCACTCCGGCAAGCAGGCACAAACGCTGAATAAACGGTGTGTCCCAGCCTTCCTGCTGGCCCTGGCTTAAGGCCACCAACAGGCTGACCAGAAACAGGCTCATGCTCGACAATCCCAGCACGTCCAGGGCTTGCGTGCGTTCCTCGCGTACAGCTGGGAGCACGAGCCACACCAGCAAGAGACAGAGTAAGCCAGGGGCGGCCGCTGTCAAGAACACCATGCGCCAGCTCACGTACTCGGTGATATACCCCCCCAGCACGGTCCCGAGAATGGGGCCAGCCGTCTGCCCCATGCCGAATAATCCCATCGCTTTACCGCGCTGCTCAGCCGGAAACACGCTGCTCAGGAAGGTCATGGTCATAGGAGGAATGGGGCTGCCTCCAAGCCCCTGGAGGATGCGCAAGGTCATAAGCGATGTGCCACTCCAGGCGCAGGCACACAGAGCTGAGGCACTGATGAAGATGCCCAGACTGATCATGTACAGGGTGCGATTCCCCAGACGCTGGCCAAGCCAGCCCACTGCAGGAACGAGCAGCGCCCCAGTGATGGTGTAAGCCGTCACGAGCCACTGAGCCTGCTCGATGTTGAGTCCAAAGACGGTCATAATCTGCGGCAGAGCGATTTGTACAGCGCTCTGACTCATGGTGACCAAAAAGCCGCTGCAGGTGACGGTAATCGCCACCCACCAGCGATGCGACGGGCGTGTGGGATCGAGCAAGCGTGTCAGACCTGACATGGCCTGGAGCTGCGAGCTTATCTCCGAGCGTGCCATTGCTGCCCTCTCCCGCCCGCGCACGTAAACGCTTAGCGACCTTGTTGGATAAACTCCGCTATGCGTTCACCAATCATGATGGTCGTGGCATTGGTGTTGGCCCGGATGCAATCGGGCATGATCGACGCATCCGCCACCCAGAGGTTTTCGAGACCGTGTACGTGGCCATACTGGTTGACCACCGCCATCGGGTCAGAGGCCGGGCCCATCTTGCATGTGCCACTGATGTGGTGCGAAGTGCCCATATTCTTGAACATCCATTCGTCCAGAGCCGCGTCCGTTGCCAGCTCGGCATCGGTAGGCGTGACCCGCTCGGTAAACAGATGCTGAAAGGCCGGATCCGTGCCTAAGCGCACGACCAGGCGCATCGCTTTGCGCATGCGCTCGACATCAAACGGGTCGGTCAGGTGACGGTAATCGAGTATCGGCTGCACATGGGGGTCCGACGACGCCAGGTGGAGTTCGCCAGCACTGAGGGCCAGTTGGAGACTGCAGCCTATGCCTACGTAGTTATCGTCATCGTTGATCGTGACATGCGCTGGACGGTGTTCGCTGGTCATCAAAATCGGCGTAATCTGCATGTCATTGTTCAGATACGAGCCCTCGACCGTGTAGCGCAAACCCACCTGGATCGCCGGGGCCTGCACATCCGGTCGTTCCCCAACCATGCGAAAGAGCGCCGTGGCGGCAGGATGATCGCGCAGGTTTTTACCTACCCCTGACAGATCATGCCGTACGGGTACGCCGACGCTTTGCAACTGCGCGGCTGGCCCCACGCCGGACAGCAAGAGCACATGCGGTGAGCCAATAGCGCCGCTGCTCAAAATGATTTTCTCGCCTTCTACCACAAAGCGCTCACCATTGCTATCGACCTCTACCCCCACCGCGCGGCGGCCGTCAAAGATGACACGCCGGGCGTGAATACCACCCTTAATGGTGAGATTCAAGCGATGCCGCGCCGGGTTGAGATAGGCAATCGCCATGCTAATGCGCACACCGTCAATGGTGTTGCGCGCGCGTGGCGACACGCCGGTCGATTCCGGGTGGTTCTGATCCGGGTCCGCCCGGAAATCGGCGTTGATACAGGCCTCATGGAATGCCAGAGAATGCGGCAGCCATTCTTCACGTTTATAGCGGCGCACTGGCACCGGGCCGTCGGTGCCATGAAACTCATCCTGAAAATCGTGGTCGCTTTCCATCTTGCGAAAATAGGGCAAGACACGGTTGTACGACCATTCGTCGTTGCCCCAGGAAGCCCAGTTGTCATAATCTTCCGGAATGCCACGATACAGCACCTGGCCATTCACCGCACTGGAGCCGCCGGTGGCTTTGCCACGCGGAATTGGCAAGGCTGCTTGCTGCGGCGTGAGGTTGCCAACAAACCCCCAGTTATGTGGCCCGTATGCCGATAACCAGACGTTATTACCGAGCTTGAGATCATCTGGCAGATGCGCCAAATGAGGGTAATCTGGCCCTGCTTCCAGGAGTAACACCGAGGTATTGCGGTCTGCTGACAGACGTGACGCCAGCACACAACCCGCCGACCCGCCACCAACGACAATGACGTCATAGCGCATAAGTATCCCTTCCTCGAGAGGTTCGCGGTCGCGTTCCTGTTGCGGCGCAGTATATACCGTACGGGGCGAGGTCACAAGTCATGGATGTGAACACACTTACGGCTTCTCGTCGGTCTTCTCAAAATCAATGCGTTCTTGGACCGGCAACCCTTGCAGGTAACGTCGCAAACAATCGAGCCCCATCTCCACCGCTCCGAGACGCACCCATTCCCGACCGCCGACAATCCGGCTGCGGCGTGAGGCTACGTCATGCGCCGTGGCAATAGCCAGGCAGATCGTGCCACCGAAGTCCATACGGTCCGCCCCTGCGTCGAGCTCCACGAGGACAGCCAGGGCGTGCGTGGCCCCAGTCTGACGCCGTGCGGTTATGGCAATCGTCTCCGCCATGGCTGGCGTAACCGCGCCATCGAGTGGGGCATCTGTCAGACCAACTGCAGTATAGATGTCTGCGACACTGCGGGCCACGACACCACGCCGAAAGACCGCCTCAGCCCCAGGCAATGGGGCCACGCGAGCGGCGATCTGGCCACTGGTGAACATTTCAACGATACTCAGGGTGGCGTGGCCTTGGGTCAGGTGGTTGAGGATTGTGCCTTCTAGCGTCGCATCGTCTTCGGCCAGAATGAAATTGCCGAGACGTTTGCGCACTTCCTGTTCTACAGGAGCGAGCTTGGTGCGCACGTCGTCCATGTCCGTGCCACGCACGGTGAGCTTGGTTTCCAGCTGGGGGTAATGCGCGCGAAACCCGAGTTTGACAGTGCCCTCGGGTACCAGATCCTCAATCCCTTTGAGCATGGCATCTACATGCGATTCTCCCAGTCCATAGGAGTGAAACCGTTTCAGGTAGATAGTCGTCTGGACGCCACTGCGGGCCAGCAAGCGTGGGATGATTTGCTCTTCCAGCATGCGGCGTAATTCCCTGGGGACACCAGGGGTGAAGAAAAATCGCGCCTTGCCAATATCCACCGCAAAGCCACAGGCCGTACCCACCGGGTTGTCGATCATCTCCGCGGTGGCCGGGAGCATCGCCTGTTTGCGGTTATTGGGGGGCATAACGCGACTACGGCGCTGGAACATGTCTTCCATGCGCGCCAGCCAGCCTTCGTGGAGTACCAGGTCCACGCCAGCAGCCTGCGCGGCAATTTCTTGGGAGAGGTCATCGACCGTTGGCCCCAGGCCGCCGTTGACAATGACCGCATCGGCGCGCTCACCTGCTAGTTGAAAGGCGCGCAAGAGGTCCTCGCGGTGGTCACCAACGGTGGTTTCCCATTGCACGGCCAGGCCCACGTCTTCGAGCTTCTGGCTCATATAACTAAAATTTGTGTTGACGATTTTGCCGGTTAACACTTCATCGCCAGTACAGATAATTTCGATCCGCATAATCTTCCTGTACTCCTGCCTGATCTTCTCCTGTGCCGTAGACGGGTATATTGAGACAGCAGACATGATACAGCAATGGCAAGCAATGGCAAGCCTGCGCCCTGACCTGGCGGCGCCCGGCGAGCGACCTATACTGTCCCGCAGAGCGCGCCGTCTGGCGCACGGTGCGGTGATTGACAGGCGTCCAGGTCACGCGTATGCTCGCATTGGCTGTAAGCCAGACCAACCATCGTCGCGGTGAGGAAAAACAATGACAGTACCATCTGCCCTGGACACAGTACCGCAACCTCTGCGTGCGCTGGCCCCGGACGTCGATCCAGTCCGCTTTGAGGTCATTCGCAACGCCTTACTGGCTATTACCGAGGAGATGGGAGCCACCTTACGCCGCGCGGCGTATTCTACCAACATCAAGACCCGCGGAGATTTCTCGTGCGCGTTTTTTGATCGTGCATTGCGCACGATCGCCCAAGCCTTTGCGCAACCGTCGCACTTAGGGTCTCTGGCCCATATTGTCCCCCATGCTGTGCGTACCTACGGCGCGGAGCACCTGCTGCCGGGTGATGGCCTGCTGATCAATGATCCCTACCTGGGCGGCGTGCACCTCAATGACATTACGCTGATTACCCCGGTGCATTATCAAAACGTCCTGGTGGGGTATGTGGCAAACATCGCGCACCATGTCGATGTCGGTGGTGGTGCACCGGGAAGCATTGGCGTCTCGAATGAGATCTACCAGGAGGGCCTGGTAATTCCCCCGGTGCGTTTTGTCAAAGATGGACAGATTGACCAGGATCTGTTCGCCATCATTCGCTCGAATTTTCGTGGCACCCGTGAAATTTCCGGGGATTTTCGCGCCCAGACCGCCGCAAATCGTCTGGGTGTACAGCGTCTGGAAGCGTTGTTCGAGCGCTATGGCGTGGCGACCTTACAGCGTTACCTCGACGCCCTCCTGGACTACACCGAGCGGCGTACCGCCGCCGCCTTCGCCCAGTTTCCCAACGGGACGTTTACGGCCGTGTCGTCCATGGACGGTGATGGGGTGAGTGATGTGCCCATCACACTCGCTGCTACGGTGCAGATCGACCAGGGGCGGGTGAGTGTGGATCTCACCGGCTGTGATGCCCAGCGGCCTTCGCCGACCAATGCCACTTTCTCCCAGACTTACTCTGGGGTTGTCTATGTCCTGAAATGCCTCATTGACCCCGACGTACCGGTGAACGATGGGTTTTATCGGCTGGTCAATATCCGTACTCGGCCTGGCAGTGTGGTGGCAGCCCGTCATCCTGCCGCGGTGGCGGCAGGATGGGAAGTGGCCATGCAACTCTGTGATTTGCTCTTCAAAGCGCTGGCCGAGGCGCTTCCTGACCGGGTACTCGCTGGCACCAAAGGGTGTATCTGCAATGTCGCCTTTGGCGGGATCAATCCGGCGACCCAGGAGTACTTCACCTATTATGAGACGATTGCCGGTGGCTATGGCGCGACGCTGCGCAACGATGGCATGGATGCCGTGCAGGCGCATTTTCAGAATACCGAGAATGCCCCGATCGAGGAAACCGAGGCGAATTATCCGGTGCGCATTGTGCGCTATGAGCTGATTGACGATTCCGAGGGTCCTGGACGACATCGCGGCGGGCTCGGGGTACGGCGTGACTATACCTTCCCAGGGCATGCTCCGAGTTTCTCCGTGCTGTCCGACAAAGCGATCTATGCCCCCTGGGGTCTCTTTGGGGGTGGCGCAGCCCGGCCAGCGCACTATACGCTGAACCCTGAGACCTTGCGAGAACGTCAACTCCCTTCCAAGATCACCCTGCAACTGCAACCGGGCGACGTTATCAGTGTGCAGACCCCCGGCGGGGGTGGCTGTGAAGCTGCCTGGCAGCGTCCGCCTGAGCTGGTAGCCGCGGATGTCGCCCTGGGCAAGATTGGGGTCGAACGTGCCCGGCAAGTCTATGGGGTGGTCGTGGATCCCGTCACGTACGCGCTCGACGAGGCCGCCACTGCGGCGCAGCGCGCACCACTCGGGCGAGACGACGTATGAGCACCTATCGTTTAGGCATCGATATTGGTGGTACGTTTACGGACGCCGCCGTGGTGGATGAACACACCGGGGCGGTGCACATCGTCAAAGTCCCGAGCACTCCAGCAGAGCCTGCCAACGGTTTCATGGCGGCGGTGGAACGTGGGCTGCGACAGTGTGACAGCCGTGGCGAAGCAGTACGCCTGGTGGTGCATGCCACGACCGTGGCCACCAATGCCCTCATTGAGGGGAAGACAGCTCGTCTCGGCTTGATTGCCACCAAAGGCTTTCGTGACATTCTAGAAATTGGCCGACAAATTCGCTCGCGTCTCTACGATGTGCACCTGAGCAAGCCACGCTCGTTGGTAGCACGCCAGTGGAGTTTCGGCGTACAGGAGCGGCTTGACGCCACCGGGCAGGTGGTGGAGCCACTCGACGTGGAAGATGTACGCCAGGCCGTGCGTCAACTCAAAGCGGCAGGTATCGAAGCCGTCGTCTGTTGTTTGCTGCACTCCTACATCAATCCGGTACACGAACGGCAAGTGGCGGACATTATCCGGGCAGAGTACCCGGAAGCGTTCCTCTCGGTATCGTCCGAGGTCTGCCCGGAATTCCGCGAGTATCTGCGTGCCAGTACTGCAGCAGTGAATGCTGCGATCATGCCCCTGGTGTCGCGCTACCTGGCCGCCCTGGAAGCCCGCCTGCGCGCCCAGCATATTACGGCGCCGTTTTACGTGATGCAGTCCAGCGGCGGAGTCATGGGTGTGCAAGCAGCCAAACAGCAGCCCGTGTACATGATCGAATCGGGACCAGCGGCGGGGGTCATTGCCGCTGGCGCTTTTGCGGCTCCGCATGGTTACACCAATGTTATCTCCTTCGACATGGGCGGTACAACTGCCAAAGTCGGTTTGATCCAGGATGGTCACTTCAAACTGTCGACGGAGTTTGAGGTGGGAGGGCAGGCTGTCACACCTTTGGGCGAAGGGCGTGGGAGCGGCTATCCGGTGCGCACGCCGGTCATTGATCTGGTCGAAGTGGGGGCTGGGGGTGGGAGCGAAGCCTGGATTGACACCGGCGGTGCCCTGCGCGTTGGCCCACGCAGTGCCGGGGCAGTGCCCGGCCCGGCGTGTTATGGCCAGGGCGGTACTACACCGACGATCACCGATGCGAACCTGCTCTTAGGGCGTTTGAATCCTGCCTTTTTCCTGGGGGGTGAGATTGCGCTGGACGTGGATGCCAGTCGTGCCGCCATTGCGCAGACCTGTGCACAGCCCCTGGGGCTGGATCCCTTCCACGCTGCCCATGGCATTCTTGAGATTGCCAATGCGCACATGATTGGGGCGATGCGCCTGATCTCCATCCAGCGCGGTTATGATCCACGCCATTTTGTGCTGGTGGCCTTCGGCGGTGCCGGACCGCTGCATGCTAACGCGCTGGCTCGCGATCTGGACATTCCGACGGTATTGATCCCGCCGAGTCCCGGTATTGCCTCGGCCCTCGGTATGCTGATGACGGACATCAAACACGAATTTGTCACTACCCGCCGGCAGCTTCTCGCAGAGCTTGCGCCCTCAGCGCTCGAAACGCTCTTTGATGATTTTGCCAGACAAGGCCAGGCGCTGTTAAACGAGGAAGGGGTCAGCGCCTCGCAGCAGCGTTTCTTCCGTCGTGTCGATGTCCGCTATCAGGGACAGTCGCACGAGTTGGCGGTAACGGTACCGCCAGGGTTGCTCACTCCGCAGCACGTTGCCGCCCTTCACGAGCAGTTCCACGCCGCGCACGAGCGCGCCTATGGCTATGCCGCGCGTGAGGATGCCGTTGAGCTGGTGAACGTACGGCTGACGGCGCTCGGCGTGAGCCCCAAACCACAGTTGCCGCGTCTCCCCCAGGCAGGACCCGACCTGACCGCGGCCATCAAAGGGCAGCGGCCCGTGTGGTTCAGCGAGACGGCAGGTTTTACGCCTTGTGCCCTCGTGGATCGTACCCGTCTCGGCAGTGGACAGGTGGTTCCTGGCCCGGCCATCATCGAGGAACTGGATGCCACGACGGTCGTGCATCCTGGCTATCGGGCCACAGTCGACCCGCATGGCAATCTGGTGCTCCAGCGAGGCTGATATCACTAGGAGGAGAAACGAAGATGAATATGGTCCAGGTCTGCAGTCAGTGTCAGCGGGAAGTCGAGGCCGCCTGCCCGGCACATCCGGGGGCGTATGTTGAGCATATCCACATCGAACAGGTCGCACATTTCCAGAGTTGTTCCCATTGTGGACAGGCGCTGAGTGCGGTCAACATTCGTCTTGCTCTGGAGGACATCGGCGGTGGCGTGGCGCTGAACAAACTGACGCTCTGTTGCCCGGGCCATTCGGAGGTCCTGGGGTGCCAGAGCTATCAGGACGACGATCATGGGCGTCGGGCGTATTGGTACTTGCTGTAGCTGTGTGAGCCGGATGATCGTTGGAGGAAGAGCGCCAGCAAGCTTCACGCCTTGACTCGTAGACCCACGGTGACTATGCTGCCGCCATCTCCTGGGCGGCTTCCTCCGCGTAGGCAGCCCAGCCCAGAGTGCAACCCTGGCGGGAAAGAGGCAGGTCATGCGAAGGGGTGTAGCTTATCTGGAGAGTCTACGCGACGGACGGAATGTCTGGATGATGGGTGAGGGCCGTGTGGACGACATCACCACACATGCGGCCACGTGTGCTATGATGCAGCAGTATGCTACCTGGTATGATCGGCACTTTGAGCCAGCCTGGCACGACGTGCTACCACGCTAAAGCCCAGGACTGACCCTAACGCTGCCGTGCCGGTCCCCCCGAACCAAGCCCAATATCAAAGAGATCCCCACGACCACGACGCTCCCCAAACGCAGCTGGGAGTTGTCCGCTACGAATGGCCTCCTGCGTCTGGGCGGCGGCTTCCAGGATGGAAGGTTGTTCGCGTGGTGAATCCAGCAGCCGCTGCAGTAATGGCAAGGCTTCTTGATCGCCTTGTCTGGCGAGGAAGCGCATAGCGGCCATGCGATAGGTGACATCGACGTCCGACATGGCCAGTTGACGCATGAGCGGTAGGGTGGCGGGGTCGTTCAGCGACATCAGAGCGCGGAAAGCTGGGAAACGACCTTGCCCATCCTGCTCGGCTTCTTGAAAAATTTGGATCAAGCCGGCAGTACCCTGTGCCTCCCCGAGTTGGGCTAGACCATAGGCCGCACTGAGCCGCACAAGACGGTCATCCTGAGCGTTCGCCAGGATATTGCTGAGCACCGGGAGCGTTTCTGGTGACTGCAACTGGCGCAGGCCATGGGCTGCAGCGCGGCGCAATACAAGATCCTGTTCCCGCTCAAGCACGTCCTGGAGCGCCGGGAGAGCCCGGATATCTTGCAGTGCCCCGAGCAGCGAGGCTGCGATCCGGCGGGCGCGACTCTGTTCTCTGGACTCCAGGAGCTGCAATAGCGCCGTAACGGCAGGTTCTCCCATAGCACGCAGGTCGTCAATCAACGCCTGGGTGCGCTCGCGGCGTTGTGGAGGGCTGAGGTCCGCCGTATCGTTGAGGTAGTGCTGCACACGGTTCAACGCCGTTTGTTCTGTGACGGGGAGCGGCGTTGACGCCACGGGGCTTGCTGAGCTCTCGTCTGTTTGGAGAGCTGGAGATGACGAGGGAGGCGAGGCCGGCGCGGCGGCAGCGGGTGGCGGTCGGCGTCTGACCACCGGGCTGGGGAGAGGCGCAGATTGTTCACGTTGCCGGAGTATCGTCAACTCGGCTTCCTGTTCTTGCCGACGCTGCTGCAACGCCAGGGCCTGCTGCTGCCTATCGCTCACTGGCGCAGGGGGGCTGCTGGGGCGTGCGCAACCGGACTGGAATACAGGCTCCTGGCGGCTACGCCAGCACCAAACGCGCCTACCACAATGAGTAAGCCGATCAGAGGTCGCATGGTCTTCCACCTCCAGACGTGCGTTGCAGGCTCTCTCGGTTTCCTGGGCACTATACCATAGCACGTCGAACCTTGTATACTTCCTTAGGATGAGAGGTGAGTCTGGTGGAGAGAATGCCCGCCAGGGATATCGACTGTACAAAGGAGGAATGGTATGTTATTGCCTGACCAGTTAAAAGCTCTGTGGCAACGGGTGGACCAGCAAGAGATTACTGCAGCAGTATTTCAAGACGAGCAAGAGCGTTTACTGGCGGGCTATCGCGATATCTGGCAGGAGGCCCTCTGCCTGGAAGCACACCGGACGTTGCCCGAGAGCCTGGTTGCTGAACTGGGTGTGTACATGCACGCGGACACGGCCGAAATCCAGCGCCGTTGTGCCCAGGCTCTGGCGACACTCAAGGGAGAATGGCAAGCCACCGTCGTCGATGGCAATCGGCAGTCTGTTGTACAGTATTACGACGCCAGTGAGGCGCTCCTGTATGAGCTCATGTGGTGGCATACGTTAGTGGAAGATTCGACCCCCTTGGCCTACGTCACAGCCTTACAATTTGCGCAGCAACACGGTTGCCAGCGCTATTTGGATTTTGGTGCGGGTGTTGGGTCCGGTGGCATTCTCTTTGCCCGCCACGGGTTTGGTGTCACTCTGGCAGACATTAGTTCCACCCTGTTGAGTTTTAGCCAGTGGCGGTTGGGGCAGCGCCAACTACCAGCCGAATGTCTGGACCTCAAAGTCACGCAGCTTCCCCTCCAGGCGTTTGACATGATTACAGCCATGGACGTCTTTGAGCATCTGGTTGATCCTGTCGAAACGCTTGAACAGATTGACGTCGCGTTGCAGCCTGGGGGTTTTCTGTTCGCACGCCTGGCAGCGGAAATCGATGAAGACCGGCCGCAGCATATTGTGCAAGACTTTGCCCCAACGTTTGCCCGCTTGCATGCTCTCGGCTACGAGCAGGTCTGGCAGGATGACTGGCTGTGGGGGCA
>Ga0194128_10007568_pt1 | contig 14157 bp, 11 predicted proteins | sample TA2KigCa65mmetaG_FD_148650 | JGI IMG/M metagenome (GOLD analysis project Ga0194128, IMG submission 148650) | Freshwater microbial communities from Lake Tanganyika, Tanzania - TA2015037 Kigoma Deep Cast 65m | ecosystem: Environmental > Aquatic > Freshwater > Lake | place: Tanzania: Lake...
GCCGGCGCCGCGGCCGGACGTGTGGCGCCCTGCTGCACGGCAATCACCCAGCCGAGGATGATGCCGAAGCACATCCCGGCGACGGCAAAGACGATGGATTCGGCCTTCATGCGTAAATGGGGTCGGGAGTCATTTTTCGAGGACAGTCGTCTCGGAACACGTGAGATCTATCACGACTGTCCTCGAAAAATGACTCCCGACCCCATTATCCCCCGAGCGTCTGCTGGAACCATTCGACCAGCGACCGCACCAGGTCCGGGTCGCGCGCCAGGAGCAGAGCGCCGTGCGCGGCGGTGTCGGACCACAGCATCTGCCGGGTCCCCGGCGGGTCCTCGGCCAGCTCGCGCACCGAGCGTGCGGCGTAGGGATCGTGCAGGCTGGCGACGAGCAGCGCGGGGCGCGCGCCGTACTGCCGGAGCGGCTGCTCGATGCGGACGCCGCGGTAGTCCACCGACGGCGAAACCAGCGCGATCGAGCGCACCGACGGGTCCGCTGCGGCGGCCACGACCGCGAGATTGGCGCCCAGCGAGGCGCCGACGACCCCAATGGAGCCTGCCCGCACGTCGGCGGGACGGCCCGCGAGATACGCGACCGCCGCGCCGACGTCGTTGCTCCATCCCACGAGGGACGCGGCATCGCCCGGCAGGGCCGTGCCGGGCAGGTCGATGGCGAGGGCGCTGATGCCGGCCGCCGCGAAGCGGTCGCCGACCGCCTGCCAATCGTCCTTCGGACGCCCGAGCATCGGCACCATCACCACGGCGGGCGCCGGCCTGGCGTCGGCGTCAAAGAGGAGCGCGTCGATCGTCCGGCCATCGACACTGCGAAGTGTCACGAGCCGGCCGGCAGCCTCAACGCGCAGGACGCCAAGAACTGCCAATAGGCCAACTCCCAACGCCCAAAGGGACCGCACTCTCATGAGATGGAGAGCACGTCCAGATACTCGTGGACCGCCTGCGGAATGCCGACAAACAGCGCGTGGCTGACGAGCGCGTGCCCGATCGAGACCTCGTCGAGCCACGGCAGCTTGCGGAACATCACGAGGTTGTCGAGATCCAGGTCGTGTCCGGCGTTCACGCCGAGGCCGAGCTCGTGCGCCAGGTCGGCGGCGTGCGTGTAGGTCGCAAACGAATGGCGCGCCTCGGGGTCGCCGCTCTCGAACGCGCGCGCGAACGGCTCGGTATAGAGCTCGATACGGTCGGCCCCGACCTCCGCCGCCCAGCGAATCGGCGCCTCCTGCGGATCGACGAATACGCTCACGCGCACGCCCGCCGCCTTGAGGTCGCCGATAATCGTCGTCATCGCGTCGCGCGGCGTGTCGGCCGCCCACCCCGCCTGGCTGGTCAGCTCGCCGGGCCTGACCGGCACCAGCGTGCACTGATCCGGCCTGACCTCGTGCACGAGCGCGAGGAGGTCGGGACGGGGATCCCCTTCGATGTTGTATTCGATGCGGCCCTTGTGCGGCGCCAGCCACCGCGCAATCGCCCGCACGTCGCCGCCGGTGATATGCCGCGCGTCGGCGCGCGGGTGCACGGTGATGCCGGGCGCGCCGGCATCCACGCACCACTTCACCGCCTCGACCACCGACGGCACGCCGCCGCCGCGCGAGTTCCGCACGGTCGCGACCTTGTTGACGTTGACGGAGAGTCTGACCACGCAGAAATCCCAGATCCCAAGACCCAAATCCCAACGTGACGACTCTTGATTTTGGGGTTTGGGATCTGGGGTTTGGGTTTTGAGATTCTACACGCTGGCGCCGACGTGCCGTTTCACGGCGTCGATGATCTCCTCGCCCCACCTGCGGATCTCACCCTGATCGCGCCCCTCGAGCATGACGCGCAGCAGCGGCTCGGTGCCGGAGTAGCGCACGAGCAGGCGGCCGTTGCCAGCCAGGCGCGACTCGACCGACGCCATCACCGCGGCGACCTCGGGGACGGCCGCGAGATCGACCTTGCGCTCGACGCGCAGGTTCAGCAGCACCTGCGGATACGACACCAGCTCCGACGCCAGGTCCGCCAGCTCCCGTCCGCTCGCCACCATCGTCCGCAGCACGTTGAGCGAGGTGGCGAGGCCGTCGCCGGTGAAGAGGTACTCGGAGAAGATCACGTGGCCCGACTGCTCGCCGCCGAGCGACAGGTTGCCCTTGATCATCGCCTCCATGACGTACTTGTCACCCACCGGGCAGCGGACGATGCCGACGCCCGCGTCGCGAAGCGCGATCTCGAGGCCGATGTTGCTCATGACGGTGGCGACCACCGCGTTGCCCGTGAGGCGCCCCTCGGCCTTCATCTGCTTCGCGCACATGAGCATGACGGCGTCGCCGTTCACCACCTGTCCTGAGGCGTCGACGAAGATCGCGCGATCGCCGTCGCCGTCGTACGCGATGCCCAGCCTGGACCCGGACTCCGCAACCGTCCTGGCGAGCAGCTCCGGCGCCGTGGAGCCGCATTTCAGGTTGATGTTCCGGCCATCCGGCGCGTTGCCGATGACCCGCACGTCGAACCCGAGCTCCTGAAACAGCCTCGGCGCAATCGTCGTCGTCGCGCCGTTGGCGCAGTCGATGACGACCTTCATCCCTTTCGTGCGCTCGTCCGGCTGCAGGATGCGCGTGAGGTGGTTCGTGTACTCGGTGCGGTAGTCGACCTGCTCCACGGCTCCCGCGTCGCCAGGCGGCACGCGCCAGGAGTCGTCGCGCATGATGGCTTCGACCTGCTGCTCGCGCGCCTCGGTGAACTTCTCGCCGGCGCCCGAGAAGACCTTGATGCCGTTGTCCTCGAACGGATTGTGGGATGCGGAGATCACCACGCCGGCGGTGTACCCCATGCGCGGCGTCAGGTACGCCACCGCGGGCGTGGGCACGATGCCGGCGCTCGTCAGCGAGCCGCCCTGGCTGGCGATGCCGAACGCCAGCTCACGCTCGATCCACGAGCCCGATTCGCGTGTGTCGCGTCCGGAAAGAAACGTCGGGCCGACCCCGCGCACGAGCGCCGCGCCCAGGCGGCGGATGGTGGCGACGTCGAGCGGGTGCTCGCCGGCCTTGCCGCGCACACCGTCAGTACCGAACAAGCGGCCCATGAATCTCCGTGGCGCTGTCTACCGGAACGGCTTGACGGCGTTCCTAGCGCGGTTTCGACTTCTTCGTAGTGTCCGGCTTTAGCCGGACCACACACGACGGTGCCGATCAACGTGGTCCGGCTAAAGCCGGACACTACGACGTTTCAGAAACCGCTCTAGCGAACCCGGACGCGCACGTCGATCGGCTCGACGCGCAGGACGCCGACGCGAGGCGGCGGCACCACCCGGACGGGCAGCTGGAAGTCACCGGCGCCGAGACCTTCCGCGTCCACCGTGGCCTCGTAGGCGTCGGCGCCATGGGACTGCGCTTCGCGTGGACCGCGGACGTAGACCGTGACCTCGGTGGGCACGACGCGCACGGCGCCGCGGCTCCGTACTCGCACCGGCACAGCGTTCACCGCCCACTCCACCGGCGCCGCCGCAATCATGACGGTCACGCTCGCGCTCCCGGGGGACAGCAGGCGCACCGAGGGATCCGCGACGCCGACATTCACCATCTCCGTCACCGTGCCCGTGGCCCCCGTCACCGTCACCGGCTCGGTGATGGCTTCCGTGAGCCGCGCGACCGCACTCTCGGGACCGATCACCTCAACCGTGGCTGGCTCTGCACTTACCGTACCGACGACGTAGCCGTCCTGCGGGTCGCCGTCCACTTCGGGCACGACGGGGACGGTCTTGCGCGCCGACGGCTCGAACATGAGCGACACGTTGGACGGCGTGATCTGGACGACGTCGACGCCGAAGGGCGCGCGGACGTCCATGCCGGTGAGATGGAACAGCCGCTGGCCGGCGCGCGCGGACGCCAGGTCCAGCACGGCCACCAGCTCACCCGCGGCCAGCCGGCTGAGCGCGCCGGACGACCCGCGCACGCGCACGTCCACCACGGTTGGCGTGTCGCCGACGATCTCGAGCTGCGCCGGCAGGTTGGTGAACTCCATCGGGATGCGGAGCGCGCGCGCGACGATGCGCTCGCCGGAGACGAGGGCCCACACCAGCGCGGCGAGCGCGATCGACAGGAACTTCAGCCCGAGATGCCTGAAGCCGGGAATCGCCATCAGGCCAGCGAGCTCCGCGCCTCCACGCGCGGCTCACGGGGGGCGCGGCGCCGGCTGACGAGCGTCTTCAGCTCGGTCCGGAGCGTGTCGGGCGACACGCCGCGCTGGATGTCGCCGTCCTTGACGAGCGAAATGCTGCCCGTCTCCTCGGACACGACGATGGCGATGGCGTCGTTTTCCTCGGTGAGGCCGAGCGCGGCGCGGTGCCGCGTGCCGAGCTCGCGGCTCAGACGCGGGTTCACCGAGAGCGGCAGGAAGCAGGCGGCGGCGGCGACGCGGTCGCCCTGAATGATCGCCGCGCCGTCGTGCAGCGGCGACCCGGGCTGGAAGATGCTGGCCAGCAGGTCGTAGGTGACGTGCGCGTCGAGCGGGATGCCGCCCTCGATGTAGTTACGCAGGCCGATCTGCCGCTCGAGCACGATGATCGCGCCGATGCGCTTGGCGGCCAGGTTCATCGCCGCGACGACCAGCTCCTCGATCGTCTCGTTCGTGCTGCGCGCGCGCTCGAAGTAGCGGAAGAGCGGCGCGCGGCCGAAGTGCGCGAGGGCCCGACGGATGTCCGCCTGGAACAGCACGATGACCGCGAAGACGACGTAGCCGGCGAGGTTGCGAATCACCCAGTTCACGGTCTCGAGCTCGAGCCAGCGCGACAGGAAGAACAGCCCGATGAGGAACGCGCCGCTCAGCGCCATCTGCACCGCGCGGGTGCCGCGGATGAGCAGCAGCAGCTCGTAGATCAGCACCGCGACGATCGCGATGTCGAGCAGGTCCCACCAGGCGATCGCCGGACGCTGGAGCAGGTCGGTGAGCCAGGTCATGCCTCCTCTTTATACTTCCGAATCTCGTCGGCCACGCGCACAACCTGCAGCATCTCCGGCACCGCGTGCACGCGGACGATGTGCGCCCCGGCCAGCACCGCGGCGGTGACGGCGGCGGCGGTGGCCCAGTCGCGGTCCGCCGCAGCGCCCTTCCCGCTTGTCCCGAGCGAAGTCGAGGGGCTTGTCCCGAGCGAAGTCGAGGGGCTTGTCCCGAGCGAAGTCGAGGGGCTTGTCCCGAGCGAAGTCGAGGGGCGTGTCCCGAGCGAAGTCGAGGGGCGTGTCCCGAGCGAAGTCGAGGGGCCTGTCCCGAGCGGCGTCGAGGGACCGAGCGGCTTCGCCAGGAACGACTTGCGCGAGGGGCCGGCCAGGATCGGCTTGCCCAGCTCCGCGAATGCCTGCAGGCGCGCCAGCACCTCGTAGCTGTGGACCGCGTCCTTGGCGAAGCCCAGCCCCGGGTCCACGATGATCTGGTCCGCGCGGATGCCGGCGCGCGTGGCGAACGCGATGCTCTCGCGCAGCTCGTCGAGCACTTCGTCCACGACCGCGTGATAGGAGGCCTGCTCGTACATCGCGCTCGAGCGTCCGCGCGTGTGCATGAGGACGATCGGCGCGCGGCGCTTCGCGGCGACCTCCCCGAGCGCGGGCTCGTAGCGGAGCCCGCTGATGTCGTTGACGATCGTCGCTCCGGCCGCGAGCGCGGCGTCCGCAACCGACGCCTTGTAGGTATCGACGGAGAGCGGCACGCCGACGCGCCTGGCGAGCCCCTCGACGACCGGAAGCACGCGCCGGCGCTCCTCGTCCTCGCCAAGCGGCTGCGCGCCGGGGCGCGTGGACTCGCCGCCGACGTCCAGCAGGTCCGCGCCCTGCTCCGCCATGCGCACGCCGGCGGCGACCGCCTGCGCGGCGTCGAACAGCTGCCCGCCGTCTGAAAACGAGTCGGGGGTGACGTTGATGACGCCCATGACGAGCGTGCGCTCGCCGAGCACGAGCGTTCGCCCATCGGGCAGAGGGATGGTGAAGCGGCGACGGATCACCGCTTCACTGACGTGTTATTCCTGGGTGACCGGACGCGGCGGAATGGGCGGCACAATCGGCTGCCGGTCCTTTTCCTTCGCGACCCTGGGCTCGCGCGGCGGCATCGGCGCGGCGCCGGCGGCCGGGGCCGGCAGCGGCTCCTCGAGCGGCAGGCCCGCGGCGAGGCGCGTCACCTGCTCGGCGTCGAGCGTCTCACGGGCGAGCAGCGCGTCGGCCATGTCGAGCAGCTTCTGCTTGTGCTCGATGAGCACGTTCTGCGCGCGGGTGTAGTTGTCGGTGACGAACTTCTTCACTTCGTGGTCGATCTTGAGCGCCGTGTCCTCGCTGTAGTCCTGGTGCTGCGCGATCTCGCGGCCGAGGAAGATCTGCTCTTCCTTCTTGCCGAAGGTGAGCGGCCCCATGGCGTCGCTCATGCCCCACTCGCACACCATGCGCCGCGCGAGATCCGTGGCGCGCTCGAGGTCGTTGCCCGCGCCGGTGGTGATGCTGCCGATGGTGATCTCCTCGGCGATGCGGCCGCCCAGGAGGATGGCAATCTGGTCGAGCAGGTACTCGCGCGAGTAGTTGTGCTTCTCGTCGATGGGCAGCTGCTGCGTGAGGCCGAGCGCCATGCCGCGCGGGATGATCGTCACCTTGTGGATCGGATCCGCGTAGGGCAGCATCACGGCGAGCAGCGCGTGGCCCGCCTCGTGGATCGCGGTGACGCGCTTCTCGCTCTCGCTGATGATCATCGAGCGCCGCTCCGCGCCCATCAGCACCTTGTCCTTGGCATACTCGAAGTCGAGCATGCGGACGACCTTCTGGTTGTAGCGCGCGGCGTTGAGCGCCGCCTCGTTCACCAGGTTGGCGAGATCCGCGCCCGAGAACCCCGACGTCCCGCGCGCCAGCACGGCCACGTCCACGTCGTCGGAGAGCGGAATCTTCTTCGTGTGGACCGAGAGGATGCCCTCGCGCCCCTTCACGTCCGGACGGTTGACGACGATGCGGCGGTCGAAGCGGCCCGGACGCAGCAGCGCCGGATCGAGCACGTCGGGCCGGTTGGTCGCGGCCACGAGGATGACGCCCTCGTTGGACTCGAAGCCGTCCATCTCGACGAGCAGCTGGTTGAGCGTCTGCTCGCGCTCGTCGTGGCCGCCGCCGAGGCCGGCGCCGCGATGACGGCCGACCGCGTCAATCTCGTCGATGAACACGATGCACGGCGCGTTCTTCTTGCCCTGCTCGAACAGATCCCGCACGCGCGAGGCGCCGACGCCGACGAACATCTCGACGAAATCCGACCCGCTGATCGAGAAGAACGGGACGTTCGCCTCGCCGGCGACCGCGCGCGCCAGCAGCGTCTTGCCGGTTCCCGGCGGCCCCATGAGCAGCACGCCCTTCGGGATGCGGCCGCCGAGCTTCTGGAACTTCTGCGGCTCGCGCAGGAACTCGATGATCTCCTGGAGCTCGTCCTTCGCTTCGTCGACGCCCGCGACGTCCTTGAACGTGACCTTCTTCTGCGCGCTCGACGAGAGCTTCGCCTTGCTCTTGCCGAACGACAGCGCCTTGTTGCCGCCGCTCTGCATCTGGCGCATGAAGAAGATCCAGAACCCGATCATCAGGAGGATCGGCGCCCACGAGTACAGCAGGGCCGCCCACGGGCTCGCCGCCGGCTCACGCGCCTGGACGATGACGTTGCGCTCGATGAGGCGGTTCGCCAGCCCTTCGAACTGGGGCGGCGCGTAGGTCCGGAAGTTCTCGTTGGCCTTGTTGACGAGGGTGATTTCGTTCCCGGTAATCGTGACGCGGGCCACCTGTCCGGCGTCGACGGCGGCCATGAACTCGCTGAAGTTCATGGGCTTGGCGCTCGTCTGGAACTGGGTCGAGAAGTTCCACACGAGTACCCCGACCACGACCAGGGCCATCCAAAAAACGAGGCTCTTCAGCGTTGAATTCAAACAGTCCCCCTGCTCAAGCCTATCACCTAACCACCGCCTTCTGTTGGAGTAAGACCAGTTTCCCGCCCCGAAGTTCCGCCCGGCTGCCGGGCAGGTCCACGGCCCCCTGGGAGCCCCCCAGCACGGCCATGACCGCCTCGACGTGGTCCTGCCCCACCTCCCGGTCCCCGGCCACCTGGCGGAGGGCCAGAAGCACCACCCGCCGCTGGATCGGCGGCGGCGCCTCAGCCAGGGTCTGAGGGTTCACCTCGGCGCCGGTGTCGCTCGGAACCACGACGCGCGCGAACCAGTCGAGCGCGAGCCCGTCCAGCCACTGGGCGTCCTCGCGGATGAGCGCGGCCGCCCGGGCGATGTTGGCCTTCGGATCCCCGCCGGCCGCCCTCTCCAGCTCCGGCAGCACGCGGTGCCGCACCCGGTTCCGCGGATTGTCCAGGTTCTCGTTGGTCTCGTCGTCCACCCAGCGCTCGCCCCGGCTCTCGAGCCAGGCACGCAGCTCGCCGCGCGTCACGTCCAGCAGCGGCCTGATGACGCGGCCGCGGCGCGGGTAAATTCCGGCCAGCCCCGTGAGCCCGGCGCCCCGCATCAGCTTCAGGAGGAACGTTTCGGCCTGGTCGTCCTGGGTATGGCCGACGGCAATGCGATCCGCGCCAAGCTGCGTGGCGGCACGCTCGAAAAACTCGTACCGGAGATGCCGCGCGGCGTCCTCGATCGAGCGCCGCGACTGCCGCGCATAGGATTGGACGTCGGCCGATTCGACGACGATTCGCAGGCCGGCGCGGCCGGCGAAATCGCGGCAGAACGCCTCGTCGCGCGCGGCGGTCGGCCGCAGCTGGTGATTCAGGTGCGCGACGCCGACGACCTCGAAGCCGCCGTGTTCGGCGAGCTCCAGCAGCAGCCGGGTCAGGGCGACAGAGTCGGAGCCCCCCGACAGGCCCACGAGCACCCGGGTGCCCGGAGGACACAATACATGCCGGCGGATCGTGCGGCGGACTTGTTGTTGAAGACCCGTCAACTTCCAACTCCCAACTTCCAACTCCCAAAAACCCTTGAAACCAGGCGCCTTGGGAATTGGGCTTCGGGAATTGGGAGTTGATATGCCGGAGGGCAGACTCGAACTGCCGACCCCGCGCTTATGAGACGCGTGCTCTAACCGGCTGAGCTACTCCGGCACGAACCTTTAATTTTAGCAGCAACGTCAGGTATTCTCGGCCTCGCCATGCTGCAGAAACTTCTCGTTCGCGCCGTGCTCCCGGCCCTCTTCGTCTCCGCCGTCGCCATGGTGGCGATACAGGCCCTGCAGGCCCAGCAGCCTGCGGCGCCCGCCATCGACCCCGACGACATCGGCGGCGTCGTCACCGGCCCGAAAGGCCCGGAGGCCGGCGTCTGGGTGATCGCGGAAACGCGCGATCTCGGCGTCCGCTACATCAAGAGCGTCGTCACCGACGACCAGGGACGCTACGTCGTGCCCGATCTGCCCAGGGCGAACTACGCCGTCTGGGCGCGCGGGTATGGCCTCGTGGACAGCGCGAAGACGACGAGCGCGCCGGGACGCACGGTGAACATCACGGCGGTGCCCGCGCCGACGCCGGCCGCCGCCGCCGAGTACTACCCGGCGATCTACTGGTACTCGATGCTCAAGATTCCGGCGGCGAGCGAGTTCGGCGGGTCGGGCAACATCCCGAAGAACATCACGCAGACCGACTGGCTCAACCAGATGAAGAACAACGGCTGCATCGGCTGCCATCAGCTCGGGCAGAAGTCCACGCGCACGTTCAACCCGGCGATGGGCACGTTCCCGACGCACGAACAGGCATGGCTGCGGCGCATCCAGTCGGGACAGTCGGGACAGCAGATGTCGCAGCAGCTCTCGGCGCTCGGCCCCCAGGGCGTGAGGCACTACGCCGACTGGACCGAGCGCATCGCGAAGGGTGAGCTGCCGCACGCCACGCCGCAGCGCCCGCAGGGCGTCGAGCGCAACATCGTCGTCACGCTGCGCGACTGGATGAACGATCAGGATTACCTGCACGATCTCATCGCCAGCGACCGCCGCTATCCGACGGTGAACGGCTACGGCCCGCTGTACGGCGCGCCGGAGTACAGCTCGAACTTCATGCCGATCCTGGATCCCGTCAGGAACACGGCGACGACGTTCGAGCTGACGGTACGCGACGCGAACACGCCGCTCGCGCTCGGGCCCGGCCACGCGGCCGCGCTCGACGCGCTGGCGCCGTCGCCGTACTGGGGCAGCGAACGCATCTGGGACACGAAGGCCAACAACCACAACTCCATGCTCGATCGCCAGGGGCGCGTGTGGATGGCGGCCGCGGTCCGCGGTCCGGACAACCCCGCGTTCTGCAAGGCGGGGTCGGACCATCCGTCGGCGAAGTTGACGCCGGTGGAGCGGTCGAACCGCCATGTGACGGTGTACGACCCGAAGACGAAGAAGTACACGCATGTCGACACCTGCTTCGGGACGCATCATCCGCAGTTCGGCTACGACGCCAACGAGACGCTCTGGACGAGCGGCGGCGGCGCGGTGGTCGGCTGGGTGAACACGAAGATGTTCGACGCCACGGGCGACGCCGCGCGGTCGCAGGGCTGGACCGCGATGATCCTCGACACCAACGGCAACGGGAAGCGTGACGAGGGCTACGCCGGCCCGATGGACCCGGTCGATCCGACCAAGGACAAGCGGATCATCGCCGGCTTCTACGCCGTGATGCCGCACCCGACCGACGGCTCGGTGTGGGGCAGCTATCGCGACAACCCCGGCGCCGTCGTGCGCGTCGTGCCCGGCGCGAATCCGCCGGCGACGACGCTGACCGAGATCTACAACGTGCCGCTGCCGGGCTTCGGGCCGCGCGGCGGCGACATCGACAGAAACGGCGTGGTGTGGGTGTCGCTCGCGAGCGGCCACATGGGCGCGTTCGACCGCCGCAAGTGCAAGGGGCCGCTGAACGGGCCGAAAGCCACCGGCGATCACTGCCCCGAGGGCTGGAGCTTCTACAAGTACCCGGGCCCGGGTTTCGCGGGCCTCGGCGACAACAGCGCGGAGTCGAGCTATTACTCGTGGGTGGACCAGCACAACATCTTCGGCCTCGGCGAGAACGTGCCGATGTCCACCGGCAACCTGAACGACGGCCTGATCGCCTACGCGAACGGGCGGATGGTCGTGCTGCGCGTGCCGTATCCGATGGGCTTCTACGCGAAGGGGTTCGACGGGCGCATCGACGATCCGAAGGCGGGGTGGAAGGGACGCGGGCTGTGGGCCGCCAACGGCGACCGCACGCCGTGGCTCATCGAAGGCGGCAAGGGGACGCGGCCGTTGGCCGCGCACTTCCAGCTGCGACCCAATCCGCTCGCAAGATAGGCGGTAAGGCTGGGAGGGCCGGTGAGGCGGGTGGGATTCGACGCACTCGCCCTACCCGCCTACTCGCCCTACCCGCCTACCCGCCCTACCCCCCCCCCCCCCCCACCCCCCCTACTCGCCCTCTATGATCGCCGCGGCGAGCAGCGGGATCAGCACCTCGTGATGTCCCACGAGCGAGATGCCGGTCCCGCTGGTCCCCGCCACCGGCCGGGTGACGACGTTGGTCTGCGGCCGGTACATCCGCAGGAAATCGATGTTCACCGTGGTGAGCCCGTCGAGCGCCGCGCCCTGGTTGCGCGCGAGCGCCACCGCCTTCAGGAACACCTCCGGTAGTACCACCGCCGATCCGCAATTCAGGTAGACGCCGCCGCGCAGCCGCGCCACCGCTGACGTGAAGTAGCGGAAGTCGCGCAGGCTCGCGTCGCCGATCGCGGCGCCCGACGCGGCGGGGTGCATGTGAATGATGTCGGTGCCGATGGCCACGTGGACGGTGAGTGGGATGCCGTGCCGGTGGGCGGCGACGGCGAGGCTCGTGTCCGCGTGCGGCGGGTTCTTCGATGTGAGGAACGCCGCGACCGACTGTCCCAGCCCCTCGCCGCGCCCGGCGCCGGTGCGAATCGCCTCGTTCAGCAGCGTGCCGGTCTCTTCCGCCATGCCGAACCGGCCGGGCCCGAGCGACTCGTCGACGTCTTCGGACGTTGCGCCACAGAGCGCGATCTCGAAGTCGTGGATGATCCCGGCGCCGTTCATCGCCAGCGCCGACACGTAGCCGCGCCGCATCAGATCGATCAGCACGGGCGACACGCCCGTCTTGATCACGTGCGCGCCGACGCCCCAGATGACGCCACCGTCGCGCCGCTTTGCCTCAACGATCGCCTTCGCCGCCCGTCTCAGATCCTCGGCGCCGAGGATCGCCGGCAGCGAGTCGAACCACTGCTTGAAGCTCGCGCCGCGGTCGACCGGCGTCGCGAAATCCGCCGCGTTCGCCTTGCTCGCGCGCGAGGCCAGCGGGTACGTACGCACCCCGGAGAGATCGAACTCTTCGTAGGGAAACGGCATGGCTGTGACGGTAGCACGTCACGCCAGAAGAGGGCAGGGTCAGTTCGCGCGGGAGATGACGCGACCCGTGTCGCACAGCGGTCGATACGATGCGCAGCGGCCGCGTGTTCCGTCCGGGCTCAGCTCACGTCAGCCGATGCAGCGTGACGTTGTCCACGCCGATGAACATGTTGCCCTGCGTGCCCTGGATCTCGCACTCATAGCGCCTGACGACCGGCGAGCTCTGGTTGTTGTGCCCGACGTAGTCCAACGACTCAGGCGGTCCCGGTGCACACCTCCCTTGCCTTACACGATGAGCATCGCGTCGCCGTAGCTGTAGAACTTGTAGCGCCGCTCGATCGCTTCGCGGTAGGCAGCCAGCACTTTTTCGCGTCCAGCGAGCGCGGCCACGAGCATCAGCAGCGACGAGCGCGGCAGGTGGAAGTTGGTCATCAGCCCGCTCACGAGGCGGAACTGGTGGCCGGGGTGGATGAAGATGCGCGCGACGCCCTTCAGCTCGCCGACGCGGCCGTCCTTGCCGACGGCCAGCGACTCCAGCGCGCGCGCGGTGGTCGTCCCCACCGCGATGATGCGGCGCCCCTCGCGCTTCGCGCGCGTGAGCGCCGCGGCCGCGTCCGCCGACACCGAGAACGGCTCGGGATCGACGACGTGATCCTCGACGCGCTCGCTGCGCACGGGCTTGAACGTGCCGTAGCCGACGTGCAGCGTCACCTCGGTCCGCTCGATCCCGCGGTGCTGCAGCGCCTCGAGCATCCGGTCCGTGAAGTGCAGGCCGGCGGTCGGCGCGGCCACCGATCCGCGCTGGCGCGCGAACACGGTCTGGTAGCGGTCGCGATCGAGCGGCGAGTCGTCGCGCCTGATGTACGGCGGCAGCGGGACGTGTCCGATGCGGTCGATGAGGCCGCCCACGTCGCGGTTGTCCGGCGACCACAGGCGAATGGTCCGGCGGCCGTGGAAGTGCTGCGCCAGCACGTCGCCGTGCAGCTGCACGCCGTCGCGCTCGAACACCACGCGCGCGCCGGGCGGGAGCTTCTGCCCGGGATGCACCAGCGCGTCGCAGATGGCCGACGCGCCGGGCTCAGGGCTCGTCAGCAGCAGGCACTCGACGGCGCCGCCGCTCGGGACGCGGTTGCCGAGCAGGCGCGCCGGAAACACCTTCGTGTTGTTGAGTACGAGCAGGTCGCCGGCGCGCAGGTAATCCGGAAGGTTCGCGAACTCGGTATGGACGAGCTCGGCGGCGTCGCGCCGCAGCACGAGCAGCCGTGACCCCCCGCGGATCGGGGACGGATTCTGCGCAATCAGCTGCTCGGGCAGCTCGAAGTCGAAATCCGCGACGTCCATCAGCCCTTCAACATAGCTCATGGCCGAGCGGTCCCGACGCCGATATCGGTCAAGGCGTGCCGCGACCGGATCGAGCCGCTGACGGCGAACGGCGAGCTGGTGGGGGAGTGAGGAACGTCGACAGGTCCGTCCGTCCCTTCGGCGAGACGAGCGGCGTCCAGAGGTCGCCGGTCTTCGCGAAGCGCTCCCGCACGTTGTCCAGCCGGAAGTCCTCCATGGCGATCCCGGACGCCACTTCATCCCACGTCACCGGCGTCGAGACGGTGGCCAGCCGCGTCGGCCGCACCGAGTAGACGCTGGCGAGCGTACTGCCCCACCGGTTCTGGTTGTAATCGACGAGCACGCGCCCGGGCGGCCGCTTCTCGCGCTTGTACGCGGACGTCATGAGCGCCGGATTGCGCGCCGCCAGCTCCACCGCCAGCGCCTTGGCAAACGTCCACACGTCCTTCTGCAGCGGACCGCGCACGATCGGC
>Ga0194128_10007575_pt1 | contig 14149 bp, 9 predicted proteins | sample TA2KigCa65mmetaG_FD_148650 | JGI IMG/M metagenome (GOLD analysis project Ga0194128, IMG submission 148650) | Freshwater microbial communities from Lake Tanganyika, Tanzania - TA2015037 Kigoma Deep Cast 65m | ecosystem: Environmental > Aquatic > Freshwater > Lake | place: Tanzania: Lake...
GGAATGGAGGTCTCCTGCGCGGGCACGCCTTCCATCTGCACCGAGTGCCCCTTCACCGGCGGCAGGTCCTGGAAGAGGAAGTCCCACTTCCAGCGCTCCGACGGGTTCGAGGCCTGCAGCCAGTTGCGCGCCGGAACCGGCCGCGTGAACAGGAGGTGGTCGGCCTCCGCGTAGCCGGTGCCCGGCTTCGACGTGGCCAGCGCGCGCCGGACGTCGTTCGAGGTCTCGTACGGCATGGTCAGGCCCAGCGACCGCGCGACGCTGACGAGGATCTGCCAGTCCTCGCGCGCTTCTCCGGGCGGCGCAATCGCGCGCGAGGAGGCCTGCACCCGGCCCTGATCGTTCGTGAAGATCCCGTCCTTCTCGACCCAGGCGGTCCCGGGAAGCACGATGTCGGCGGCAGCGGCGAGCTCGGTCATGAGCACGCCCTGCACGACGAGCAGCGGCAGCGTGCCGCTGCGGCGTGCGGCGACCAGCCACGAGACGTCGCCGATCGAGCCGTCAGGCCCGGGATCGAGCACATACACCGCTTTGACGCGCCCCGCTTCGACGTCGGTTCGCAGACGGGTCAGATCCGGCATGCCCTCGTTGCCCGGGCCGACCTCGAACCCGAGATCCTTCGCCCCGTTGACGTTCGGCGCATCGGTCCCCGGCACCTTGAACTTCGTGCCCTCCGGCTGCCGCTTGTCGCTGCGGGTCCACGTGACGGTGACCGCCCTGGCGCCGTCGTTGCCGAGCAGCCCTTCGACGAGCTGCTTCAGGACGTAGAGCTCCTCCGTCGAGGCGTGGGCCGAGACGAGGAACCGGACCGACGCCGGGTCCTGCGAGCCCGCATCCTGGATCCGGTCGCGCAGCTTCGGCTCGACGTCGCGCCACGCCGCGGGCTCGAGCGGTGCCTGCCCGGGGCTCGTCGAGGGGCGAAGCATCGGCTTGCGCAGCCGCGTGTCACCTTCGGCCCAGTGGTACGTGAAGCGCCCGATGTCGCACATCCAGTAGTTGTTCACATCGGCGTTGAACCGCGGCGTCATGCGGATGAGCTGCGAGCCGCGCGCCCACTCGGGCTTGGCCTTGAGCCATGCGCTCGTGTTGCAGCCCTTCGAGCACAGCGTGCAGATGGTGTCCACGACGCCGGGGTTGTCCCACGGCCGGGTCTTGAAGCGGTAGTCCTTCGTCAGAATGGCGCCCACCGGGCACACGTCCATCAGATTGCCCGAGATGAGCGAGTGGACGCCGCGCTCCTCGAACGTGGCGATCTCGCTGCCGGCGCCGCGATCGACGATGCCGATCTGCGCGTCGCCGTCGACCTCCTTCATGAACCGCACGCAGCGCGTGCACAGGATGCAGCGGTTGCGGTTCAGCATGAGCGTCGGACCGAAGTCCACGTCGGCCTTCACGCCCTCGCCGTCGAACACGCGGCGCGGAAAGTCCATCCGGCTCTCGGCGGGTCCGAACGTGTAGGAGAAATCCTGGAGCGGGCACTCGCCGCCCTTGTCGCAGACGGGGCAGTCGAGCGGGTGATTGAGGAGCAGGAACTCGAAGACGCCCGCGCGCGCCTCGACGACGTCCGCCTCGCGCGTGTGGACCACCATCCCGTCGGTGCAGACCGTCGAGCACGACGTCTGCAGCTTGCCCATCTTCTCGATCTTGACGATGCAGACACGGCACGAGCCGTCGATGCTGATGCCGGGGTGATAGCAGTAATAGGGGACTGATATGCCGGCCTCGATGGCGGCCTGCAGCACGGTGCGGCCCTTGGGCACCGTGATCTGCGTGCCGTCAATGGTCAGCGTGACCGTTTCCATAACCGGTCGATCATATCAATTTTCAACGTTCAGCTTGACGGGCCCGGACGCGCCGACCTAGAGTGCGCGAGGACGGAGGAGCGTATGGAAGCGACCCGCGTACGCGTCGAATCCGTGATCGAGTGGGCGCTCGCGGCGGTCTGCATCGTCGCGGCGCTGGCCGTGGGGTCGCTCGTCGTGCGCGAGGCACGCACGGTCGGCGCGGTGGGCACCCGCGTGATCGCGCGCGAAGCCGTCGCCCCTGCTCCACCGGCGCCTGCGGCTGTTCCGCCGCGCGCGGTCTCTGTTCCCGTCCTCCTGCTTCCCGATGGCAAGGCCGTGCGTGTGGGCGAGAGCCTGTCCGAGGTCGCCGCGCGACTGGGCCGGCAGGCCGAAGCCGGCGCGCAGGCCGTGGAGCGCGCGCCGAACGGCGAGCGCCTGACGCGGTTCTACGAGCACGAGGGCTCGCGGTTCGTGCTGGTGTTCGAGCCGTTCGAGCGCGACGCGGAACCGAGAGTCGCCGCGATCTATCTGCAGTAGAGCGGTTTCTGAAACGTCGTAGTGTCCGGCTTTAGCCGGACCAAGTTGATCGGCACCGCCGTATGTGGTCCGGCTAAAGCCGGACACTACGACGAAGTCGAAACCGCGCCAGGTCGCGTGGTCCGGCTGCAGCCGGACACTCCGTACGTAGTGTTCGCCTTTAGGCGGACCAAGTCGATCGGCACCGCCGCGTGTGGTCCGGCTAAAGCCGGACACTACGACGAAGTCGAAACCGCGCTAGGACTGCTCGAAGATGGCCACCGCGGCGAAGTCGCGATTGACCTGTACCTGCCTGACCGTTCCCTCGGTGGCGATCTTGTGCTCCACGCGCCGCTCGGTGACCGGCACGACCACGTCGTGCGTGCGGCCGTCGGTGTAGGTGATCGAGACCTTCACGGGCACGTCGAACAGGTGCTCGCCCACCTGCTCGAAGCGTGCCGTGACCGTCCCTTCGCTCAGCGTCGTCGCATACCGGAGACGCGGAAGCTCCGCGCCGTAGATCCAGCGCTGGAAGAACCGCTCGAGCGAGCGGCCCGATTCCGTCTCGAGCGCGCGGCGGAGATCTTCGGTGCCCGTCTTCCGGAACTTCTGTTCCGTGTAGAAGCGCCGCAGTCCGGTGAAGAACGCCTGGTCGCCGATGAGCAGCCGCAGCATGTGCAGCACGGCCGCGGCCTTGTTGTAGATCAACGCGCGCAGGACGCGGGGCTCCCCCTTGATGTGGCCGAGACGGTAGCCGAGGCTGATCGGGCCCTCGTCGGACTCGTTCACCGCCCAGCGCCGGAACTGGCGCAGCATGCCGTTGAACGTCTGCTCGCCGCGCGTCTCGCGCGCGTACAGCGCGGCGAAGTACTGCGCGAAGCCCTCGCTGATCCACTGCTCGTGGTAGTTGCGCCAGCCGACGGCCTGCCCCCACCACTGATGTGCGAGCTCGTGCGCGATGAAGAAGTCGGGGAACCCCGTAAACGCCGCCGGGTCGTTGCGCCACGAGAAGCCCGTGTACGGAAGCGGTGAGTTGAGCACCGCGAAGTAGCCGGGACTGTGTCCGCCGGGCAGCTCGTGTTCGACGAGCGTGATCGTCGCGGACCTGTACGGCGCGTCCCCCAGCAGGCTCGCGTAGAACTCCACGATGTCCTGTACGGTCGTCATCAACGCCCGGCCGCGGCCCTGCTGCCGCGGGTTGGCGTCCACGGCGAGGCGGACGGTCTCGCCGCCGGTCACGGCAATGGTGTGCTCCGCCACGCGCGTGAACCGGCTGACGACCACCGCGAGATAGCGCAACGGATCGGCGGCGGTGAAGACCAGCGTCTTCGCGCCGGGCGTCAGCGTCAGCAGGTCGCGCAGGTTCATGTCCGCGGGGTCGCGCAGGTCGCCGCTCGCCACGGCGCCGTACCCGTCGGGGACGGTGATGCGCAGCGAGGCCGTGGCGTAGTCGCTGATCGGGTTCTGCGGGTACCAGAACGACCGGTTGCTGAGCAGGAAGTTCCGCTCGGGGCTGATCAACGGACCGTCGCCCTCGTTGCCCTGGCCGCCGCCCTGCAGCGCCTCCTCGCCGACGTCCTGCGGGAACACGCGGCCCGCATAGATGACCAGCAGCGTCAGCTCCGAGTCGCGCGGCATCGGCCCCGGCATGTTGACGATGACGGTGTTCTGGTTGCGGATGCGCAGGTGCAGCAGGCGGCCGTGCTCGACGCTGGCGATGGCGCTCACGGCGAGCGCGTCGGCGAGGCGCAGCGTCAGCGACGAGAGCGAGAACGCGCGCGTGCGGAGCCGCAACCGCGCGCGCCCGTCCACGGTCTCGCGCTCCGGGTTGAGCGTGGCCTCGATGTCGTAGTGCAGCACGTCGTAGTCGCGCAGGTCGTCTTCGTCGAACGAGTCGCCCAGCGCGACGAGGCGGTCCGCCGAGGAGTAGAGCGCGATCGTGCGGCGCCGCTCGCGGTCGAAGACGGTGATGTCCTCCGCCTGCACGCCCGAACGCGAGTAGGTGAGCGTCCCATGGCGGCGCGTCCGCACGTCGGCGAGGAAGTCGCCGGGCGGCGGCAGCAGGTACCACGACTCGTCGCTGACCTCGCCCAGGTCCAGGCTGAACGACTTCGGCCCCTCGCGCGCGAACACCTCCTGCGCGCGGCGCAGCATCCGCGGGTTCACGGCCATCGGCGCCATGTTCGCCGTGCTGACGCGCGACTCGTAGTCGGAGGGGCTGAGGCGGATGTAGGCGCTGTCGAACGCGGCGTGCAGCGCGTCCGCGCCGGCGAAGATGCGAAGCTGCCCGCGCTCGGTCTGCGGCGCGGGCGAGAAGCGCATCACGCCGCGCCCGAGCAGCACGAGCCCGGTCACGCCGGGTGCGCCCTCGACCAGGAACACGCTCCCGTCCGCGAGCGTCAGGCGCAGGTCTTCGGCCTCGATCGTCAGGTTCTTCGCGGCGAACTGCGCGGCGGCATTGATCTGCAGCCGGTAGAGTCCTTCGACCGATGTCACGCCTTGCGTGGCGGTGATCGCCCAGGACTCCGCGTCGCCGCCGGAGGGACGGCGCACGTCGACGATCGTCGTGACGATGCGGGCGCGCGTGGGCGTCTCGAGAAAGACCTCGAGCACCAGCCGGTAGCCGTCGCCGGGCAGCGCGCCGTCGAGCTCGACGCGATCGCGCTCGCGCACGACCGCCCGCACCACGCCCTCGGTGAGGAAGTCGGCGGCGAAGTCGGCGATGTCCTGTTCGGGCGTGCCTGGCGAGAAGAGCGTGGCGACCTGCGCCGGCTCGCCGCTCTGAATCGCGCGGTCGAACCGGGCGACGAAGCCCTCGACGGCGCCCGGGACGGGCGGCGCCTGCGCGTACGCCAGCGGCGCGGCCAGCGACGCGCAGGCGAACAGCACGACAAGGCGGGCACCCATGACCTCGGCAGACCTGTAGGTTTATTAGACGCCAACGGCCGCGGTTTCGGCTACCGCAGCGCCCGGCAGCGGCGGCAGTTTTCGCGCGATCAGCACGGTCAAATCGTCGGCGAGCCGCTTGTCCATCGCGTGACGCTCCACGGCGGCGAACGTCGCCCAGCCAAGCTCCTTGGCCGAACCCCGGCAGTTGGCGTCCACGACGCCTTCGAGTCCCCGTTCGTCGAACGGCTGGCCCGCCGCGTCTTCTGCCTCCGTCACGCCGTCGCTGTACATCACCAGCACGTCGCCGGTCGCGAGATGGGTCTGGCCGGCCTGGTAGGTGGCGTGGTCGAACATCCCCAGCGCAATCCCGCCCTCGCGCAGACGTTCGTAGGTCCCCGACGTGCGGCGCAGCAGCGGCGGATTCTGCCCGGCGTTCACGTACGTCAGCCGCCCGGTGGCGGGATCGAGCGTGGCGACGAAGAGCGTGATGAAGCGCGAGCCGGGGGCGTGCTTGGCGACTTGCGTGTTGAGTCGCGAGACCAGATCCGCGCCGCCGAGCCCCTCGTCCACGAGCGTCCGCATCATCGCCAGCAGCAGCGCCATCAGCAGCGCGGCGGGGCTCCCCTTGCCCGCCACGTCGCCGAGCGCCAGCAGCAGGCGGCCGTCGGGCAGCGGCAGGATGTCGTAGAAATCGCCGCCCACCGTGTTCGCGGGGCGCGTCATGCCGAACGCCTCGACGCCGGCGGCGTGGTACGCGGCGGTCGGCAGCATGGACTGCTGGATCTGGCGCGCGACCTCCAGATCGTTCTTCAGGGACAGCCGATCCGCGACCTCGAGCAGGAACAGCAGGTTGACGAGCGCGAACGCCGCCAGCAGGCTGAGGGTCCCGTCGGCGAAGCCAAGCTCGATCCACCCGATGAGCGCAATCGCCAGCGCGGCCGCGAAGATCGCCCGTCGTGCCGGCGACAGCTTGAGCGTGAACGCGAGGAAGAACAGCCGGACGTGTGTCCACAGCCGGAGATGCCACGGCAGGTGCGTCAGGTCACCAAGGTCCATCGCGCGCAGGATGAAGCGATAGGCCTCGGGTGTGTCGCGCGTGAACAGCCGCTCCAGGTCCGCTCTCGTCAGCCCGCGGGTGTACGCATCGAAGACGCCGCGCGGCCCGCCGGGTGTCTTCGGCAGCGGCGGAACGTTCATACGATCCCGAGCTCCCGGCCGACCCTGGCGAAGCAGTCGAGCGCGAACCGCAGCTCGTCGCGGGTGTGGGTGGCGCTGACGATGGTGCGCACGCGCGCCTTGTCGCGCGCGACCGTCGGGAAGGCGATCCCCTGCGCGAAGACCCCTTCCTCGAACAGGCGATCGGACAGGCGCATGGCCAGCGCGCCGTCGCCGACGATGACGGGTGTGATGGGGCTCTCGCTGCCGCCGGTGTCGAGGCCGAGCGCCTGGAGCCCGCTCTTGAACATCCGCGTGTTCTCCCAGAGGCGATCGATGAGCTCCGGCTCGGACTCGAGCACGTCGATCGCTGCCAGACAGGCCGCGGCCACGGCGGGTGGATGCGACGTGGAGAACAGAAACGGACGCGCGCGGTGGCAGAGGAACTCGATCAGCGCGCGCGAGCCCGCGACGTAGCCGCCGAGCGCGCCAATCGCCTTCGAGAGCGTACCGACCTGCACGTCCACGCGGCCGTGCATCCCGAAATGATCCACGGTGCCGCGCCCGTTCTTCCCGAACACCCCGCTCGCATGCGCATCGTCCACCATCATGATGCAGCCGAACTCGTCGGCGATGTCGCACAGGTCCGGCAGCGGACCGAGGTCGCCGTCCATGCTGAAGACACCGTCGGTGATGAGCAGCGTCCGCTGCGTACGCGGCAGCCCGGAGACGATCGTGCGCGCGGCGGCGACGTCGCGGTGCGGAAAGACCTTGATGGTCGCCCGGCTCAGGCGCGCGCCGTCGATGATGCTCGCGTGGTTGAGCTCGTCCGAGACGATGACGTCTTCGCGCCCGAGGATCGACGACACCGTGCCGGCATTGGCGGTAAAGCCGCTCTGGAAGACCACGGCTGCCTCGGTGCGCTTGAACGCGGCGAGCCTGCGCTCCAGCTCCATGTGAATCGCCATCGTGCCCGCGATCGTCCGTACGGACCCGGTCCCCACGCCCAGTTCACGCACGGCCTCGAGCGCGCGCTCCCGCAGCCGCGGGTGCGTCGTCAGCCCGAGGTAGTTGTTCGACGAGAGGTTGACGACGCTGCGGCCGTCAACCGCGGCGTGGGCCTTCTGCTCGCCGTCGAGCACGCGCAGACGGCGGTAGAGCCCCTGCTCGCGGAGCGACGTGAGCTCGTCGGCGAGGTACTGGAGGGGGTCCCGGCGCAAGCCGCCAGTATAAGGTCAGAAAAACCACACCACTGCCCAGGTGGACGGGCCGCATGCCGCGCGGTCAGCGTGGTGCAGGAAGCGCGAAAAGGACGTCGCCGGCGTCGCGGAAGACTTCGCTGGCGCCGAGCGTACGGAACGCCGCTGACGTCGCCGGCCCTTCGTCGCCCAGGAAGGCGGCCTCGTGGACGATGACGTGCGTGGCCCCGCCGGCGCGCAGCACTTCGAGCGAGACGTCCGGGTGGCGGGGCACCTCCGTCAGCGCCGCGCGGAGCTGGCCGTAGTGAGGCGGGAAGAAGCCGCTGTAGCCGTTCAGCAGCGGCCGCCAGTGGGCGATCGAGTAATACATCGCGCGCAGGTCGTAGTCGGGATTCCCGAGCGGCAGCTCCGCGATCACGACCCCTTCGGGCAGCCGCGCCACCTCGCGATAGACACCCGGCGCGCGGGCCGGCCGATAGAGGCGCGCGTCCGGCGTGTTGAGGTCGCGTAGCGGGGCCGTGCCGTTCACCGTGAACGGCGTCTGCGTGCTCTCCATCAGGAACGCCACGCAGAGGATGGCGACCACCGCGCGCGCCGGCCGGCCCTGCCCGGGCGCGGCAAGCCTGGCGACACCGAATCCGGCGAGCACGGCGAGCATGCACGTCGCGATCATCGCCAGGCGCGCCGGCACACGCAGGCCGTCGAACCCCGGCACGTAATCGAAGAGCAGCGCGTAGGGCGCGAAGATCTCGAGCGGGCGTCCGAGCGAGCGGGGCGTGACGCCCAGCGAGAGCCACACGGCTGCGACGAGCGCGACCGCGAAGAAGCCGCGATCCTTCATGAACGCGGCAGCCCCGGCGCGCAGTCGCGGCAACCGCCACAGCAGCAGCGCATAGATGGCCGCAACGGCCACGAGCGGGCGGTTCATGTTCGCGATGCTGACGGTGAACAGCCACAGGTCCAGCGTGACGCGGCGCAGCACGAGGGCCGCCACGATCGGCGCGGCGGCGACCGTCCAGAGGCCGCTGCCCATCAACGCCAGGAGCACGGGCACGATGCCCGGAAACAGCTCCCCTTCCGGCTTCGGCATCGTCTGCAGCACGTCTCCCCACAGCCGCTGCTCGCTGAACGCGGTCGCGTAGGAATAGACGTCGGCGGAAAACCGCGCCACTTCGGGACGGGAGCGGGCCATGTCGAGCCCGTTGCGCAGCGAGACGTACGGCAGCACGAACGGCGCGGTGACGATGGCCGCCAGCGCCGCCGCAGCGGCGAGATGCAGCCAGACCGCACGGCTCCGCCAGAGGCGCCGCCGCCCGATCTCCCACAGGGCATACGCGGCGGCGAACGGGGGGAAGTAGAGCAGGTAGTAGCCGCTCGACAGGCCCTGCGCGATGAGCGCCGCGGCCGCGCCTCCCAGCGGTGCGAGACGCCCCGAGTCGAAGTACCGCCGCAGCCCGTAGAAAACGAACGGCATCCACTGCGACGAGAGCACCTGCAGGTGCGAGGACTGCGGCACGCGGTAGGGCGCGAACGCGAAGACGAGCCCGGCGACGAACGCCGCGAGCCAGTTGCCCGTGAGCTCGCGCACCAGCAGGAACATGCCGAGACCCGAGAGCACGAACGTGGAGAGGAACAGCAGGTTGTAGCAGAGGACCGGGTTCTCGCTGATCACGTAGATGGGGAACACCTGCACGGCCTGCACGATCAGGTGCTCCGAATACGCGAGCGTCAGCGGAGCGGGATGAAAGATGTTGGCGTCGAAGAAGGACCGGATGCGCGAGAGGTCGCCGGTGAGGATGGCGCGCAGCTGCTCCGCGTCCCACGCGAGGATCCAGATGTTGAGGACGGGATCGCCGAGGTCCCAGGCGACGTCACGCCCCAGTCCCGCGGTGAGCGGCCACGTGGCCGCAATCGTGATGACGAGGTAGGCCGCGGTTGCCTGCCAGCCGCCTACGCCAAGGCTTCGGCGCCCAAGGCCCTTCATCCAGCGGATGTGCCTTCGGGTCCGATCTCCTCGAAGAGCACCTGCAGGATGGCCGCCGTCGGCACCGCCAGGATCGCCCCGACGACGCCAAGCAGCGACCCGCCGACGAGCAGCGCCACGATCACCACCACGGCGCTGACGCCGACCTGCCGTTCCATCACCTTCGGTACGAGCACGTGGTTCTCGACCTGCTGCTGGACCAGGAAGAAGACGGCGACGCCGAGCGCCAGCGTCGGCGACACGGTGAAGGCCACCGCCACGGCGGGTACCGCCGCGATCAGCGGGCCGACGATGGGAATCATTTCGCCGATGCCGGCGATCAGGGCCAGCACGTAGAAGTAGGGCACGCCCATCAGGAACAGGCCGATCGCGGCCGTGATGCCGATGATGCCGGCCAGCAGGAGCTGTCCACCGAGCCAGGCGCTGACCTTGCTGGAGATGCGGCGCGAGGCGTCTTCCACGCGCGAGCGCTCCTGCCGCGGGAACAGGCGCACGAACGTGCGCATGATGTTCTCGGCGTCCACCATCAGGTAGAAGGCGAGGATGAGGATCGTGACGAAGCCGAAGACGCCGCCCAGCAGGCCTGCGATCGCGTTGACGACGGTGCCGACCGCATCACTGCTGCCAGGCGCCTGCTGGACCGCGTCCTGAAACGTGATCTCCCCGGTGACCAGGCCGCGATCCCTCAGCCACTGCTGCGCGTCGCCGAGCATCCGCGGCAGCGCCGCCCAGAGCTCGCGCGCCTGCGTGACGAGCGGCGGAACGATCAGCAGCCCGACGCCGACCAGGGCGCCAAGGAACACGAGATAGATGATCAGGATCGCCAGCCAGCGCGGCAGGCGGCGCGGCCCGATCAGGCGGCGGCGCTCGATGGCGCCGACGATCGGGGACAGCCCGATCGCCACCAGCGCGCTGATGTAGATGAGCAGCAGCGATCCGCGGACCAGATACAGCGCCCACATGATGACAACGGTGAGCGCGACGCCGACCAGCGCGTAGCGGATGAGGGCGCGCGGCGAGTCGGAGCTCACGCGCGCTCGAGATATCGCCGGGTGAAGTCGCCGATATCCGTGTAGATCGCGTCGAGCTCCCCGGGATCCGCGAGGAAGACGATGCGGAACGATCCCTGCTCGGGCGGCATCCCGAAGCCCGAGCCGTACACGCAGAGGATCCCGGTCTCGCGCAGCAGGCCGAGCACGTAGTCCTCGTCGGTCCTGCCGCGCGGCAGCGAGAGCATCGGCATCGCGTAGAAGGCGGCCTTCGGCGCCACGCAGGTCATCCCCGGAATCGCGTTCAGCTTCTCGGTGGTGACGCGGGCGCGCTCGACGAGCGCGCGGCGGAACGCGGTCTGGTGCGACCGGTCGCCCGTCAGCGCCGCGGTCACCGCGTACTGCATGGGGCCCGGGCTGCACAGGCGCCCGTCCGCGAGCTTGCGGATGGCCGCGAGCGCGTCGTTGAGGCGCGGCGTCGTGCCGACGGCGAGCCAGCCCGCGCGCCAGCCCGGCGCGAGGTAGGCCTTCGAGAGGCTGGAGAACGAAATGATCGGCGCGTCGGGGTCGAGCGTGCCGAGCAGCGGCACCGTGCCTTCATAGCCCAGCTCGCCGTATACCTCGTCGGCAAGGATCGTCAGCCCGTGCGCGTCGGCGACCTCGATCATCGCGCGGCGGATCGACGGGGGATAGACGGCGCCGGTCGGGTTGTTGGGATCGATCGACACGAGCACGCGCGTCCGCGGCGAGATGAGGCTGCGCAGGTGGTCGAGGTCGGGCAGCCAGTCGCGCTTCGGATCGGTCCGGTAGTACTTCGGCGTCGCGTTGATCTTCGCGAGTACGGCCGTGTACAGCGGGTAGGTCGGCGACGGCACCAGCACCTCGTCGCCCTCGTTCACGAGCGCGTTGAGCGCGAGCTCGATCCCCTCGGACGTGCCGGTCGTGATGAGCACGCGGTCGGGTGGGATGTTCACGCCGCGCGCCGTGTAGTCCGCCGACACCGCCTCACGCGCCGCCGGAATCCCTTGTGAAGGCAGGTAGCCGTTGTGCCCGTCGCGCATCGCGCGGGCCGCGGCCTCCACGAGATGGGCCGGCGTCTGGAACCCGAACGCCACCGGGTCGCCGATATTCAGGTAGCGGACCCGGACGCCGCGCGCTTCCACGGCCTGCGCTTCCGGGATGATGTTGCGGATGGCGTAGGAGAACCGGTTGACCCGGGCGGCCACCGGGATGGCGCGCGCGATGTTCGACGTCGGCATTGGGCCCATCTTAGCCCTCTTGTCGGCCGTCGCTGGTTGTAGGCAGGGCATGTAGAAACTACACGACGACTGTGTATGGTTCAGCGTCGCGGCCTGGCGTATCGCGCGTAACTGATTGATTCTAATGAGTTATATTGTTGGCAAGTTGATTGAACTACCGCCGGCCGTGATGCGGCGTGCGGCTGCTCCCCTCGTGTTGACGGCAGTGGTGTTTGCGACGTGCCCCGCCGGGGTGTGGGCGCAGGCGTCGCCGGCGGCTCCCGGTCCGCAGGGACCCCAATCGACCTTCCGCTCCGGCGTCGAGGTGGTCACCGTGACCGCCGCCGTGCGCGATCGCCGCAACCGCGTCGTCCGCGATCTGAAACAGTCGGATTTCGAGGTGTACGACACCGGCGAGCGGCGGCAGATCCGCAGCTTCGATGCCGGGGAGTCGCCCATCAGCCTCGGGGTGCTGCTCGACATCAGCGGCAGCATGGCCGTGGGCGGCAACATGGACCGCGCGCGGCATGCGATCGCGGTGGCGATGGGCACGCTGCGCCCGAGCGACGAGGCGGCGCTCTACACCTTCGACGCCCGCCTCGAGGAAGTCGTCTCCTTCACCACCGATCTCGACCGCATCCGGCGCGTGAGCCTCGAGGGGAAGCCGTGGGGCCTCACGTCGCTCTACGACGCGGTGGCGAAGGCGGCGACCGCCGTCGCGGGGCGCGCCAGCAAGCACCGCGCGCTCCTCGTCATCACCGACGGCGTGGACACCGGCAGCGCGCTGACCGCGCCGGAGGTCTCGGGCATCGCGAGCGCCATCGACGTGCCGGTGTACCTGCTCACCGTCGTGCACCCCCTCGACCACCCGGGGGGCGAATTCTCGGTTCTCGAGACCGACGGCGCGTCGACGGCGACCGGGACGCTGGCCGATCTCGCGCGCTGGACGGGCGGCGACATGCGCATCGCCAGCGCCCCCGCGCACACGGTCGTCGCGATTCAGGACCTGTTTGCCGAGTTGAGATACCAGTACCTCGTCACCTTCGAGCCGGGCACGCGCCCTGGTTGGCACCCGCTCGAGATTCGCACGCGAAACAAGAACCTCATTGTCCACGCGCGAAGCGGGTACCTGTCCGGCCCGACGCGTTCGGAAGACTAGAGAAGGAGAACACTCATGCGTAAGTCTCTGTTTGCCGCATCGACCCTGGCGCTGACGCTGGCGATTGCTCCGGCGTGCGCGACCAAGGGGTTCGTGCGCGAAGAAGTCGGCAACGTGAACTCCAAGGTCGACACGCTCGGCGGCACCGTCGAGCAGACGCAGCAGCGCGTCGGCCAGGCGGAAACGCGCATCGGCGCCGTCGATCAGAAGGCCGAGGCGGCGGGCAAGGCGGCGGCCGATGCGCGCAGCGCGGCCGGCACCGCGCAGAGCGCCGCGGACGCCGCCAACGCCAGCGCGAAGGCCGTGGGCGGCCGGGTGGACGCCGTCGCCGCCGAAGTCGCGGCGTCGCGCAAGCTCGTGTACTCGGTGACGCTGAGCGAGGACCAGGGCAACTTCCGCTTCGGCGGCACGGAGCTGCCGGACGAGGCGAAAGCGGCGATCGACGGCATGATCAACCAGCTCAAGGCCAGTCCGCAGAACGTGTACTTCGAGATCGAGGGGCACACGGACAACGTGGGCGGCGCGGAGCTGAACGAGCGCCTGGGCATGGAGCGCGCCGAGGCCGTGAAGCGGTATCTGTACGAGACCCACCAGATCCCGCTGCACAAGATGAACGTGATCAGCTACGGCGAGGACAAGCCGGTGTCGCCGAACAACACCCGCGCCGGCCGCGCCCAGAACCGCCGCGTCGTCGTCAAGGTCCTTTCGTAAGGGCTCGTGGGGCGGGTAGGGCTCGTGGGGCGGGTGGGGAAACCCACACGCCCTGCACCCACCCACCCGACCCGCCTCACCCGCCTCACCCGCCTTACCCGCCTCACCCGCCTTACCTCACCGTCCGCAGATCCAGCCTCGCGCGAACGCCTTCCTGTCCCGGCTCACTGACCACCACGTCATAGATCCCGTTCGGGTTCAGCGCGCTGCCGTCGAACGACGCGACGACGGTGCCGCCGAGCACCGGCCCCTGACGGCCGGACGGCGCGCTCGGAGACGGCACCCCCGGAGCCTGCCCCTCCACGCGCGGGCCCAGGCGCGGAATGCGTTCGAGCTCCATCGGGGGAATGGACGGCCCGGTCGATCCCACGGGCACGAGCGCGACGACGTACGGCGGCACGCCGACGAACGTGTTCAGCGGGTGAAAGGTCATGTCGACGTGGAGCTGCAGCCGTCCACCCATTGCGGCAACGAGCGCGAGCCCGTCGCGCTGCGTCAGCGGACGATCGCCCGTGCGCCGCCGCG